>Ga0182024_10007693_pt1 | contig 23156 bp, 21 predicted proteins | sample P32metaG_FD_120480 | JGI IMG/M metagenome (GOLD analysis project Ga0182024, IMG submission 120480) | Permafrost microbial communities from Stordalen Mire, Sweden - P3-2 metaG (Illumina Assembly) | ecosystem: Environmental > Terrestrial > Soil > Wetlands > Permafrost | place: Sweden: Stordalen... | reverse complement strand
TATCCCGGTTTCCAAGCAGCGCTACGAGCGCATGTCCATTCCCATGCAAAAAGCAGTAGTGTCGCGCATCAACCGCGTGGCCATCGCGCTGAAAATGAAAAAACCGCCGCTTGCCAAGGCCGAGCGTGACTTAAATCGCGCGGAAAAATTAATTGAGCTCTACAAACCGTTCATTCTGCACAACGACCATGTGTTCGAATGCGAAAACACGCGCATGTTGTCGGCGGCGCTCCCGCCTGAAGAGAGCGCCATGTTTGATTTTGCTCCGGAAGCCATCGATTGGTGGGATTACTGGATCAATGTGCATATTCCCGCGCTGCGCCGCTGGTGCTATCCGCTGATGGAGGGCCGGCCTCTGGAGTCGCGCACGCCACGCGAACTGGATTGGACCGCCGCGCCTGCGCGTGCCGCGCTTTCGAACTCCGCGACGGCGCCGGGCGACCCGCTATGGCGCTCTTCGTAAACTTATGCCGATCTTCGTAACTGGATCGACCGGCTACCTGGGCAGTTATCTCGCGGCCGGACTGTTGCGCGATTACCGCGATACTCTAAATCTATTGGTACGCGCGAAGTCGCAACAGGAAGCGCGCGAGCGGCTGTGGAAGTCGCTGCAACTGCACCTGGAATTTCCTGAATTTTCCGAATACCTAAACACTCGCATCCGGATTTTTACCGGCGACCTCACGGACGACCGATTCGGCCTCTCTGATGACAGCTACCACGACCTGGTGGACACCACTGAGTCCATCATTCATTGCGCCGCTTCTCTGAATCGCAAGTCAGAGCGGCAATGCCTCAGCGTGAATTTGCGCGGCGCGCTGGAAGTGATACAACTGGCGCGGCAGGCGCAGAACCGCAACGGATTGCGGCGGTATTCGCACGTTTCCACGGTTGCGGTTGCGGGCCGCCGGCAGGATGAGATCGTCACCGAGGATGCCTCCATCGATTGGGCGCGCTCCGACTACGACCCCTACGCGCGCACCAAAAAATTCGGCGAGCATATGGTGCATCAGCTCTTGCCCGATGTGCCCACGACGATTTTTCGCCCCGCCATCGTGCTGGGCGACAGCCGCTGGCCGCAGACCACCCAGTTCGACATGGCCCAGGCCTTCGATGTTTTGGCGAAACTCCCGGTGCTGCCGCTGCGTCCCAATGATCGCATCGACATCGTGCCTGCAAACTACGTTGGCAAAGCTATCGTGACCATTCATCAAAAAGAGAACCCGGCGCATACCATTTACCATTTGTCGTCGGGCGCCGGCTCGCAAACATTTCGCGAATTGACCGATGCCCTCGCGGCAGCGGGCAAAACTGGCAAGCCCATGTATTTGCCATCGCTGGGCGGACCCTTTTCAGGAACGGTGCATTGGCTTTCGCGGCGCGGCGGCTCGACCGGCTACGGAGCATCGTTGCTGAAAGTTTTCTGGCCCTATTTAAACTGGAATACCGTCTTCGATAATTCTCGCGTGATCGCGGAGTTGGGCGGTGAGGCGCCGGGAAAGTTTTCCACCTACGCGTATCCCCTTCTCAAATTCAGCCGCGAAAATAAATTTCGCTATCCGGCCAAATCCTGGCCCAACGCGGCCGCTGGCGCAGTTCCGGCGATTGCCGGTCAGGCGCACGCATGACGGACTTCCTTTTAGTCGCGTGGGTCAGCGCGTTGATCGGTATCGCCCGCATCAACTGGATGCTAGGGCGCGGCCAGGCCTGGAAGCGCGGCGAAAAACTGCGGTTGTTGTTCGCAGGTTACAACGGCACGCGCAACACCGGCAGCGACGTGCGCGTCAACGAGATGCTGCACCAGATCCGGCACGTTCTGGGGGCGGGCAATGTGGACTTCAGCGTGATGACCCAGGATTTCGGGCGCACCAAAGGCTATTTCGAAGACACGCGGCAGGTTCACCTTCCAGACATGTTCCCGCCGTTTCTTTATAACGAAGTGCGCAAAAATCACGGCGTGGTGGCCTGCGAAGGCTCGATGTTCAAGAGCAAATTCGCCAATGCGTTGACCACCATGATGATCGGCTCGCTGGGACTGGCCTCCGCGGAAAATAAATTGTCGATAGGGTATGGCGGCGAAGCCGGACACATGGACCCACTGATCCGCAATATGTGCGCGCGTTACGTGAATGAATCGCTGGTGATCACGCGCAACACCGAATCGCAGCAATTGCTGAGCTCCCTGGGAATTCAGGCCGAACTGGGTACCGACACCGCCTGGACCTTTGAGCCGCACCCTCCAGCCTACGCACAAAAAGTGCTGTGCGAATCCGGCTGGGATGGAAAGACTCCGATTCTGGTGATTTGCCCTATCCACCCGTTTGTGTGGCCGGTGAAAGCCTCCATCGCGAAGTATGCAGCGCGCATCACCACCGGCGCTTACAAGGATAGCCAGTACCGCACTGTGTATTTTCACGAATCTGGCCGCGAAGTAGAGCGCCGCTTCGCGCACTACGTTTCGGGGATCACCAACGCAACCAAAGCCTTTCTGCAACGGCATCGCGTGTTTCCGATCCTGGTGGCCATGGAGCGGCTGGACGCCGTCGCCTGCCGCGAAATCGAAAAGCAAATCCCCGGTACACCCGTTTTTACTTCCGACGACTACGACATGTTTCAAATCGTTTCGATTCTGCGCGCTTGTACGTATATGGTGTCCTCGCGCTATCACGGCATCGTGACCTGCATGCCCAGCCTGGTGGCTTCCGCGGGTGTAACCATGGATGAGCGTATTCGCAACCTGATGCGCGAGCGCGGACACGAACATCTGTTCCTGACTGTGGATGACCCGGAGCTGGAGCCCAAGCTGTTCCAAATCATGGAAACGCTTGTCGCGGAGCGCGACGCCGTGCGCGCCGGGATTGGGGAAACCGTGGTGCGCAACTTAAAAGTCATGGCGCGCATGGGAGTTTTGTTGGAGGATGCGGTGCGCCGGCAGTATCCGGAGTTTCCGTTGCGGTCCGGGGTGTTGTCGTGGGAAGACTATCTGCCGCCGCTCAGCGAAAATTTATTGCAGCTTGCGGAACGCTACGATCCTTCAGCCGCCGCTGTAGCCACGAGCAACTGATGGGCGATGCCTAATTTTCTGGAGTCCATTTTCGCGCAGTTGAAGCGCGCGGATAACCGCGTAGTCCTACGCGAAATTCACGGCGATAAATTCAAGAGTGTTACCGGCAAGGAGTTGCTCGAGCAGATTCAGCGTGGTCGGGGGTACGTGCGCAAATTCGGCCTGATGGCCGGGGACCGCTGCGCGCTGCTGGGAGCGAATTCGATCGCGTGGGTAGCCGTTGACCTGGCATTGATGGCCGAAGGCGTGGTGGTCGTTCCGCTGTATTCGCGGCAGGCCACCGCGGAACTCGTCACCATGATGAAAGACTGCGAGCCGGGTTTGTTGATCGTCGGTGAAGCGCAACTGGGAGAAAGCATCGGGTGGGCCTGGAAAGAAAGACCGCACCGCGTGCAGACCGAAGAAGTACTGCGGATTGCTCCGGCGCGCGACCCGGTTGCGGAAGGCCCCCATCCGCGGCTGGACAACGAACTGGTGACCATTATTTATACCTCCGGCACCAGCGGTGAGGCCAAAGGCGTGTGCCTGAACGTGGCTAACGTCACGCACATGTTAGGGTGTACCGCGGAGCGGCTGAATCAATTGATGGGCACGTCGAAAGAACCGGACCAGGTATTTCACTACTTGCCGTTTAATTTTGCCGGATCGTGGATATTGCTGCTTTCCTGCCTGATGCGTGAAAGTGTGCTGACGCTCTCGACGGATTTGAACAAAGTGGCCGACGAGATTCGCTTAAGCGCGCCGGACTATTTCTTGAACGTGCCGACGCTGCTGGAGCGGGTGCGCCGCGGCGTGCTGGACTCCATTGCGAAACGCTTCTTCCTCATTCGCACCGTTTTTGCAAAAGCCAAAACCATCTGGGAACGCGAACATGTCCACGCGCCGCCACAGAAACCCGCGGGTATGGACGCCACGTGGCTGGCGCTGGGCCAAAAGTTGGTTTTTGCGAAGATCAGGGAACGCTTTGGCGGCCGTGTGCGCGCCTTGATTTGTGGTTCCGCTCCGCTGGCCGTCGAGACCCAGCAATTTTTTGCCATGCTGGGAATTCCGGTGCTGCAAGTGTACGGACTGACGGAAACGACCGCCATCTGCACCATGGATAATCCGAAGCTTCCCGTGGAACCCGGTTTCGTGGGTCAAGCCATTACTGGTATCGAGATGAAAGTCGGAGAAAACGAGGAGATCGTGGTGCGCGGGCCGCATATTTTCCCGGGTTATTGTAATCGCCCGGAAGAAACCGCGCGGGTGCTGCGCGATGGCTGGTTTCACACCGGCGACCAGGGCGAGGTGAACGCGCGTGGAAACTGGCGCATCAGTGGCAGGATCAAAAACCTGGTGATTTTGAACTCCGGGCACAACGTAGCGCCGGAGCCCATCGAAGATAAAATTGGATTGCTGCTCAGAGGCGCGCAACAGGTCGTGGTGGTTGGGAATGGGCGCGGTTACCTTTGCGCTTTGATTACCGGTACTGCTGACGCGGTCAGCGCCCAGGACGTTATAGATAGAGTTAATGCGGACTTGCCTCACTACCGCCAAATTCGCAATTTCACCGTGTTGCCGGAACCCTTCACGCCGGAAAACGGCCTGCTGACCGCCAACGGAAAATTGCGTCGCGACGTGATCGAAAAACGATACTCGGCGGAGATTGCCAAAATGTACGGCGGGAATCCGGCATGAGATCGTTCACCGGAAAAGCGTTGCGGTGGGATTGGAACGATGGCGTGGTGGAGTTGACGCTCGATCGCGAGCCCGCCAACGAGATTGGCACCGCCATGCTGGCCGAGCTGGAGACCTTTGTTTCCGCGTTTGCTTCATTAGCTTCGGATACCTCGGTATGCATTATCTCCAGCGCGCGCAAGCACGGCTTCTCGGCAGGCGCCGATCTGCGCGAGTTGTATGAAGGCGCAGCGTCGCTGAACGGCGCCGAGCGCCTGTCCGGCGTCCGCAAATTTCTGGAGCGCATTCACGCCGTTTTAAATGCCATCGATGCCGCGCCGTTTGTAACCATAGCGGCGGTTCACGGGATTTGTTTTGGAGGTGGGCTGGAGCTGGCGCTCGTTTGCGACATTATTGTTGCCGACAAAATGGCCCGCTTTGCGTTTCCGGAATTGCGCCTGGGATTGATACCGGGCTTTGGCGGCATACCCCGGTTGAAACGGGATTTGGGTAACGCTTTCGTGCGCGATTTACTTTTTACCGGGCGCAGCGTAAACGCCGCACGCGCGCAGGCCGTAGGGCTAGTGTCGCAGCTTGCCGCGGAAGGCCAAGCGTTGAATGTCGCGCGTTCGAACGCTGGCCAGATTAAAAAGTTTGACGCTTTCACCCGCGCCGCCGCCAAAAAATTTTTGAAGCCTGTCCCACATGAAGAGCTCCGCAGGGAGATCGATCTTTTCTGTGAATTGTTTGCGCGCCCGGCGGTAATGGCCGCGCTCAAGAAATTTGTGGAATCGACCGACGCCATGCCCTACTTACCCTGATCGCGAGAGCTTTCTGGCGTGCAATTCTCGCAAGTGCGTACCCGGATATAATGGAGCTGTGATGCGAACCGTGGAGCAGACAACCCAGGAAGTGTTGGACCTGGCCGCCAGGCACTTTCAGGTGGCGCAAGGATCGCTGGCGCCGGACGACGATTTTTTCAAAAAGCTGGGAATCAACAGCCTGCAAGCGCTGGAACTATTGTCCCGTCTGGAGAATCATTTCGGCATCGAATTACCGGATTACGAAGTGCAAGGCGTGAGTGACTTCCGCACCCTCGCGGCACGCATACAATCCCGCCTGTAATGCTGGATCTTTCCAAGTACCAATCCATCGGAGCGGCGTTGAAAGATGCCGTCGAAGTGTTTGCCGGTGAGGTCTGCCTGATCGAGGCGGACCGCGACCGCGAAAATCACCGGCTGACCTATCGCCAGTTTCGCGATCAGGCCATGCCTGTCGCAAGGGCTCTCCAGGACAAGGGTTTTGATGCGGCTGGCCGCGCTGCGATCATCATGACCAATCAGTCGAAATGGCTGATTGCCGCATACGCGATATTTTATTCCGGCGGCGTGTTGGTGCCGCTGGACTACAAGCTTACTGCGGACGAGCAATGGCAGTTGCTCAAGCATTCCAACGCCTCCGTGCTCATCACCGAATACCCAATCTGGCGGCAATTGAGTGGCGCGCCGGGCCGCGCCGAAGCGACCGCATTGCAAACTGTTATTGTGACCGAGGCGCCTCCGAACCCCGATTTAGCCGGCGCGTTGCGTTGGGAGTCTGTCAATTCTGCCGTCGATTCCGGCAACGGCGCCGCGCCGGAATTTCGCGCCCGCACGCGCAAAGATACCGCGACGATCGTATATTCCTCGGGAACCGGCGGCCGCCCTAAAGGCTGCATGATGACGCACGAAAACTATCTGGAGCAGTGCGTGGCCCTCACGTCTTTGTATCCCTTTGCTCCCGGCATGCGCTACCTCAGCATTCTGCCGACGAATCACGCCATCGATTTTATGGTCGGATTTTTTGGGCCGTTCATTTGCGGCGCGGCGGTCGTGCATCTGCGCACCTTGCGCCCTGAATATGTTCGCGAAGCGTTCCCCAAATACAAAATCACCTACGTCAGTCTCGTCCCGCTGGTGCTGAAGAATCTGCAGAAAGGCCTGCAGACGCGTTTCGATGCGCTGGAACCCGGAAAGCGTAAAGCATTTAATGCCCTCGTCGCCCTCAATAAAATGCTGACGAAGAGCCGGCCGCGCCTGGGATTGAGCCGGCGGCTGCTGAAACAGGTGCATGAAGCCTTCGGCGGGGAACTGCGAGCCATCATCGTTGGCGGAGCATTCACCGAGCCGCAGACCCTCCAATTCTTCTACGATCTGGGAATTCCCGTCGCCAATGGCTACGGACTCACGGAAGCGGGCACGGCTATCACTGTCAATGACCTGAAGCCGTTCCGCGCTGATACCGTAGGCAAGCCTTTGCCGGGCATGGAGGTGCGCATCCTGAATCCGGACGCGCAGGGTATCGGCGAAGTAAGCGTGCGCAGCAAGACGGTGATGTCCGGGTATCTGAATGAGTCGGAATTAAGCGCCGAAGCCATCGTCGATGGCTGGCTGATGACCGGCGATCTCGGACGGTTCGATGCCACCGGCCATTTGCAGCTCTTCGGCCGCAAGAAAAACATGATCGTCACCGAAGAGGGCAAGAATATTTATCCGGAGGACGTGGAGAGTGTATTCGAAAGCCTGCCGGTGAAAGAATTTTGCGTGTTCGCCGCCAATTACGTCTGGCCGGCACGAACCATGGTGGGCGAGCATTTGGTCCTGGTTTTGCACCTCGAGCCCGGACAAACGCTGACTAACGAGTTGCTTCAGGAAATTACGGCACGCAACCATCGGCTGCTAAACTACAAGCGCATTCGCGGCCTGGTGGTAGTCGATGAGGATTTTCCGCGTACCGCTTCGATGAAAATTAAAAGAAACGCGCTGGCTGAGAGGCTTTCGAAGCTCGATCGTAGCCATGCGGTAGTGGAAGTTTAGCAATTTTATAAGCATCAACAATCGAGCCGCACCCAAAGATTCTCAGGAGAAAAATTAAGCCGGCATGGAACGATTTTTCGCCATCGTGAACCCGGCAGCCGGCGGAGGACGCTCCGCGAAGCTTGCGGGACCGGCTCTGGCGCGCCTGCGCGGTGGCGGTTTACAGGTTGACGAGGCCTCGACCGATGCTCCAGGGGCAGCAGTGCGGCTGGCGCGCGAGGCTTATGCAAAAGGCTATCGTCGATTTCTCGCGGTCGGCGGCGACGGCACCGGCCACGAAATTCTGAACGGAATTTTTGGCGGCAGCTCCGCTCCTGCCGAACGCGTGGCCATGGGTTTTCTTCCACTCGGCACAGGAAATTCTTTTTTACGAGACTATACCCGCGAAGGCGCCAAAGCCTCGTTGCAGGCATTGCTCGAGCGCCGCACCCGCACCATCGACCTGATGCGCCTCACGCACGGCGAAGGGGAAATGTATTCCTTCAATCTCGTGAGCGTGGGATTCACCGCCAATGTGGGGGCGCTGACCAACCGGCATTTCAAACCTTTCGGCCACTTGGGCTACCTGTTGGGAGTTTTTGTCCGGCTGGCGCAACTGCGCCCGCTCGTTTTTGCCGTGCGCTGCGATGGCGATAAAGACTGGGACCGCCGCCCCTGCCTGTTTTTGACCTTCAACAACAGCGCCTACACCGGCGGAACCATGTGGATCGCTCCCGACGCCAATGCCAGCGACGGCTTGATCGAGTTTGTACATTGGGGGCCTATCGGACGGTTCGCGGCACTGCGCATGCTCCCCACCATTTACGATGGCAGGCATATGCAGCACGTCCAGGCTTCGCGGCGCGCCGTGCGCCATGTGGAGTTTGATATGCCCGAACCCATCGATGTGATGGTCGACGGCGAAGTGTTGCCGCTGAGATGCCGCACGCTCGATATCGTCCCCGCGGCCGTGGACGTCTATATATGACCCGCGCGTTGCTGGCGGTGCGTGCCGCGATTTTGTGGGTCTTCAGCCTGCTTCATTTTTTTATCGCCGCGCCCACACTCGTATTCCTGGGGATTTTTCTCGACCCACGCAAACATGATTGGCTGCAGCGCAGTTTCTCCCGGCGAATCGTGTTTCTATCCGGCGCGCGGCTGGAAGTCCAGCGCTCTCCTGGCTTCGACCCCGCGCGCACCTGTTTCTTCATGGCCAATCACGTCAACGTGTTTGACCCCTTCGTGCTATACAGCGCCATCCCTCAATACGCGCGTGGATGGGAGCTGGAATCGCATTTCAAGATTCCCGCCTATGGCTGGCTGATGAAACGGTTTGGCAACGTGCCGGTGCCCGATGTGCGCCGCCCTTCGGATCTAAAACGCATGTGGCGCTTGACCAAGGACGCCATCGACGGCGGCACCAGCCTGATCATTTTTCCCGAAGGCAAGCGCACCCGCGATGGCCATGTCGGCGAATTTCAGGATGGCGGCTTCCGCGTTGCCCAGCAGCTCGGCATCCCCATCGTTCCTGTCAGCCTGGTAGGTTCGTTTCAGCACCATCGCACCGGCCACTGGATGTTATGGCCTGCGCTGCTGACCGTAATTTTTCACGACACCATCGACACTACCGCCGTGAAGAAAAACGAAGTCACCGAGCTGCGCGATTTTGTGCGCAAGGTCATTTCCGAGCCGGTAGAACCGCGGCTTCAGAACACTAGCGAGACAGCGATTTAGAATCATCCAGGGGAACTTCGCTATTCCCCGGATTTGTCCCTAAAAAATCTCACAAACCATTGGCTAACCTGTGGTCTCTTCCAGATTCGAAGGAGTATTAAGTAACCAAGGTACGCTGCAACCATCGAAATAAACAGTGACCGCTGTATCCAGACTGGCATCGACGTATGAGTTGTGTTCGGGCCAATCCGTACTTGGCGAGAACCGCCTAGCTCGCTCGTAAGCGTCGCCACAACTACGATCAAGCCGACTGCCACCGCTGCCGTTAGTACGGGTCTCTTAGAGATGACTCCGAGAAACCAGCCTGCGGGATTGCCACTAGGACCTTCGTCTAACAGAACCAGAAGGTAATGGTCACCCTTTTTCAGGGCGCGTACGGAATCGTTCCACCTCTGCGACAACTCCGGGCTCTCATTCTTCACCCTCGTGTGGGCGTGACGCAGCAGCTTCCCAATCTTGGCTTCGTAAGTAGCCATTTCATATTCGGCTTCGAACTCGTCATTTAATTGAACCGGATCTTCAGTGGCGTCTTTTCCCTCCGTGAAATACATCATGCGCTTTTCGAGTGAAGACAGCGGTACACCGTCCAGCCCGGCTTGCTGGGCTGTTTGCTCAACGAGGAAGTCCTTGGCTTCGGAAACCTGCATTGGCGCGGATTGTAGTACCCGCGTCGCAAGGCAACAAGAACAAGAATTCGAGAGATGTTTACAGAGTGAGTTTACTGCCGGGTAGCACTCGGCCAGCTTTGGTTTCCTGCCAGGTGTACACGATCCGGTGAATCACGGTGATCGTGGAGACCACCGCAATCACCCACAACACCGCGCCCATGCGATTGAATAGCCCGCCGATGATTAACAGCACCAGTCTCTCCGGCCGCTCCATAAATCCAACTTTGCACAACGGAATCAGCGATTCGGCGCGCGCACGCGCGTAGCTGACCATCACGGAACCGGCGGTCGCCACTGCCGCAAGCACCACGTACGGCGTCCGCCCGCTTACCGAGTAATAAACCAGCAGGCCCATATACAGCGCCATATCCGCATAGCGGTCCAGCGTGGAATCGTAAAATGCGCCAAACGCGGTGACGCGATTCTGCCGTCGCGCCACTTGCCCGTCGAGCATGTCCAGGAAGCCCGCAAAGAAAATAATCAACGCGCCGGTGCGGAATCCGCCGACGGCAAAGCTGACCGCGGCTCCAAAATTAACGACCAGACCAAGAAATGTCAGGAAATTGGGATTGACGCCCGTCGCAGCCAGAATGCCGACGATGCGATCCAGCAACCACTTGCTGCCGGTGCCAATTCCGCCTGTCAGGGTAGCCATATGTGTCGGTCAGTAGTGTCTCAAACCTGGCAACGATTCGCGAAGTTTCGCCCGCCCCGAATCGCATCCGCGCGCGGATTATAGAACGGGACGAGCCGGAAGACTCACGGCCTTCGCTATCTATTTTCAGCAATTTTTGGGGCACCGCAGGCAGCCGCAGACGCGCGAGATTGGTAGCGTACTAATGCCATTTCGCAGTAATAAAATTGCGGCGTTGATGCTGGGATTTGGGGTTGACGCTTCGCAGCGCCGCGACTACAGTCTTTTCAGTTTCCAACCCACCATGATGAGCGATCTCAGCAGGCGTAGATTTCTTTCTCAGCTTGGCGGCGGAATCAGCGCTGCTCTGGTTGCCGCACACTGGCCGGAGATGCTCGCGGCGGCCACGCACGCGCGGCAAGCGGCGCAAGCCGGTAAATCGCACAAATTTGAGTTTTTTACTCCTGAAGAAGCCGTCGAAATCGATGCTATCTCGGCGCGCATCATTCCTACCGACGACACGCCCGGCGCTCGCGAGGCCGGCGTGATTTATTTCATCGACCGCGCGCTGGTTACCTTCGCAGCCGGCGATCAGCAAAAGTACCGCGAAGGCTTGCCGGAATTGCAGAACGCTCTGCGCGAGAAGTTTCCTGACGTTCAGAAATTCTCCGCCGCCACGCCGGAGCAGCAGGAGGAATTACTGCAAACCATGGACGCCTCCAAAAATCAACCGGTTACAAGGCGGCGAAACCTGGAATCAGCGCAAACCTTTTTTGAAGTTGTGCGTGTTCACACCATTTCAGGCTTCCTGATCGACCCCGAAGCGGATTTTGGGAATCGTGGCGGCGTAGGCTGGAAACTGATCGGTCGCGAACCGGAGCACACCTTCCAGCCACCGTTTGGCTACTACGACAAAGACTATCCCGGCTGGCAGCCTGCGCCAAAGGCGGCTGACAAGAAATGAAGGCCGCACAGCCGAAATACAAAACTTCCGACGAAGTGGATTTCCTGATCGTCGGTTCCGGCGCGGCTGGCGGAATCCTGGCCAAAGAATTGTCGACCAACGGTTTCCGCGTGGTGGTTTTGGAGCAGGGTCCGTACCTGACCGAAGCGGATTACACGCACAACGAAATCAAAGTTCTCGGCGAAGACCTGCTGACCAATCATCCCAAGCTTCAGCCCACCACCTTCCGCAAGACCCCGCAGGACAAAGCCAAACAGCAGCGTGCGCTGGTGTACGGCAGAAGCGTCGGCGGCACCAGCGTGCATTTCACCGCAAATTTCTGGCGCTTTCACGAAATCGATTTCATCGAGCGCACCAAAGTGGGCGTCATTCCCGGCGCAAACCTCGTGGATTGGCCCATCCGCTACGCGGATCTGGAGCCCTACTACACCAAGGTGGAATGGGAGATCGGCGTTTCCGGTCAGGCTGGCGCCAGCCCCTTCGATCCGCCCCGTTCGAAGCGCTATCCCATGCCTCCGCTGCCGGTAAAATCTTCGGGCGTAATTTTTGAGCGTGCCGCAAGGCAGCTCGGCTGGAATCCTTTTCCTGCGCCTATGGCCATTCTGTCGCAACCGCGCGCCGGGCGGAGTGCGTGCGTCAACTGCGGCTTCTGCCTGGCGTTTGGCTGCGAAGTAGGCGCGAAGAGCAGTTCGCTGGTGGCCGCCATTCGCGTCGCCGAAAAAACCGGCCGCTGCGAAATTCGCCCTGACTCCTATGTTCATCGCATTGAAACAGACGCGCGCGGCCGCGCTACAGGCGCAGCCTATTTCGATAAAGAGAAAAATACGCATCTCCAGAAAGCTAAAGCCGTCATCGTCTGCGCCAACGGAGCGGAAACTCCGCGCTTGTTGCTGATGTCTGCCAACCCCGAATTTCCGAACGGTCTGGCCAATTCCAGCGGCGTCGTGGGCAAAAATCTGATGCTCAACAGCGGTGCCATCGCCTTCGGCGTGTTCGAACATCCGCTGAACGATTACAAGGGCTACGCGGTCAGCCGCATCCTGCACGACTTTTATGAACTGGATCCGCAGAAAGTCGGCTTTTGCGGCGGCGGGGGACTCGACGCGCGCTTCGACGCCACTCCCATCGGTTTCGCGCTGAATAACATGCCGCCTGGCTCGCCGCGCTGGGGGAGTTCCTTCAAGAAAATGTTGGGAGAGAATTTTCCGCGCACCATGGAAGTTTTTTCCCACGCCACCTCGTTGGCGCGGGAAGACAATAGTTTTTCGCTCGATCCCGATCTCAAGGACGCCTGGGGCTTGCCTGCTTTACGCATGACCTACAAAGATCATCCCGATGATTTGAAAATCGCGACCTGGCTCAACGCTCGAGCGCTGGAACTCCTCGACGCCTCCGCCGCCAAGCAAAAGTGGAACTATCCCATCGTCGAACAGGAATTTGCCGTGCACCTGCTGGGCACCTGCCGCATGGGCAATGATCCAAAAACATCGGTAATCAATACCGATCACCGCACCCACGACGTGAAAAATCTTTTCTTGTGCGATGGCAGCAGCTTCGTCACCTCCGGGCGCGGTCAACCGACCATGACCATTGAAGCGCTGGCGTTTCGTGCCGCCGATCGCATCACCGCGTTGGCCAAGCGTGGCGAGATCAGCCCTTAGATTTATCCAGGCAAATCAAACTCCACATCATGAAGCCGGCGCTGCTAGAATTCTGCGTGTTTGCGAGGGATGCGTATGAAACGGCTTAGTGCCGCCGGCTGGCTGGCAAGCTTTTGCGCAATTTCAGTGCTTGCGTTCGTTGCTTTAGTCGACGCTAGAGCCCAGGCACCCGCCCCGGCTCAAAGCGCTCCAGGGCCAAAGCTTGCGGAACAACAATTCAAAAATATTCAGGTGCTCAAGGGCATTCCTGCCGACCAGTTGATCCCGGCCATGCAATTCATCGCTGCCTCGCTTGGCGTGGAATGCGAGTTTTGCCATGTGCGCGAAAAAATGGATAGCGACGACAAAAAGCCCAAAAAAATCGCGCGCCAGATGATGACCATGATGTTTGAGATTAACGCCGACAATTTTGACAGCCGCCTGCAGGTCACCTGTTTCACCTGCCATCGCGGCGCGGAAATGCCCGTGAGCATCCCGCTGATCAAAGAAGAAGAAGCCGCCGCACTAGGCGCGGAAGCAAAGAAGCCGGTGGAAAACGCGGCGTTGCCCAAGCCGGAAGATTTGCTCGACAAGTACCTTGCGGCGGTGGGCGGAGCATCCGCGGTAGAGAAAATCACCAGCCGCGTGCAAAAAGGGAAGTTGCTGGCGTTTGGCGGTCAGACCTTTCCCGCGGAGGTCTACACCAAAGCCCCTGACAAACGCATTTCCTACATGCACCTGCAAGGCGGCGACAGCATCACCGCGTTTGATGGACAGCGCGGCTGGCTTAGCGTGCCCGGCCGTCCCGCGCACATGATGTCCGCCTCGGAAAACGATGCCGCGCGCTTGGATGCCGATCTGCAGTTCCCCGTGCACGTAAAGACCCTGTATCCAAAATTTACCGTCGAGCCAGGGGAAAAGCTCGACGGCCACGATACTTATCTGGTGGAAGGAAGCGCCGAGGGCCGGCCGCCGCTTCGTCTATATCTCGACAAGGAGACCGGGCTGTTGCTGCGCCTGGTGAAGTATGCGCAGACCCCGCTCGGCCTGCTCCCGACACAGATCGATTACGCGGATTATCGCGAAGCGGACGGCGTGAAAGTGCCATTCCGCTGGACGCTAGCTCGCCCCGGAAACCGGTTCACGATTCAAGTGGAAGACATGAAGCAAAACGCTCCGGTGGATGGTGGCAAATTTACTCCTCCTCCACCCCCTCCTGCGGCGGCACCGCACTAGCCGTGTAGAGGTCGTCCTGGCTGGGCCGTGCAGGGTACATCTCACATAGCCCTGGAATCTAAAGTACCGCATGCATTTACCTTTGACACCATTCGTGACATCATTCACATCAGGGGGGGCTTTAAACTGTGGCGAAAAGTCGTAAGGCTCCGGGCAATAACCATAAGAGCTCGACATTCAATGTTGAGGACTATTTATCCAATGCTGGCGGAGCTCGGCGAGTCGTTAAGTACAAAAAAGGGCAAGCGCTCTTTTCTCAAGACGATCCCTGCAACGAAGTTTGGTACATCCAATCCGGAAACGCGAAACTGACCATTGTGAATCCCCAGGGCAAAGAAGCGGTGCTGGCCATCCTCGGCCCCGGCGATTTTCTTGGCGAGGGTTGCATCATTGGAAACCCGGTGCGCATGTCCACGGCCACCGCGCTCGCACCCCTCAGCGCCACCATTATCGACAGAAAAGAGATCCTTCGCGTCCTGCATGACGAACCGGAGTTCGCGGAAAAGTTCATCAATTACATGTTGGAGCGCAACATTAAGATCGAAGCCGACCTCGTCGACCAGTTGTTTAACTCCAGTGAAAAGCGTTTGGCGCGGGCGCTGCTGATCCTGGCGCGCTACGGAAAAAAAGGCGAGCCCGAGACGGTGGTAGCGAAAATTTCGCAGGAGACGCTGGCGGAACTTGTGGGCACCACCCGCAGCCGGGTGAACTTTTTCATGAACAAATTCAGGAAGTTGGGATTCATTCACTACAACGGCGGATTAAAGGTGCACAGTTCGCTCTTGAATGTGGTTCTGCACGATTAACCCTTCCGCAAGCCTTCCCGCACTTCATTGATCCGCGGATCCATCCGGGGCTTTCTATCTTGGGGAAGAAGCGTCTATACCTAGTATAGAATGACGCAGTTTTTCAACCTCAAGAAGGAATCTCCATGAATAGCCTTGCTCGCCGCCATTCTGCCCCGATTTTCGCTGCGTTCGTTTTACTGCTCTCTGCCGCTGCATACCTCACCGCCGCTGCCCCGGATGACACCTCCGCGGTATTGCCGGCGCCGCCGGTGGCCAAGAAGGTCCCGCACATCACGGAGGTCCATGGCCAGAAGCTCGTGGATAACTATTTCTGGCTGCGCGACAAAAAGAACCCTGAAGTGGCCGCCTATCTGGAAGCGGAGAATGCCTACACCACTGCGGTGATGAAGCCCACTGAAGGGCTGCAGAAGAAGCTGTACGACGAAATGCTCAGCCGCGTGAAAGAGACGGACGTCGAGGTTCCTTACAAAGACGGCAACTATTTTTATTACACACGCACAGAAGCGGGCAAACAATACAACATTTATTGCCGCAGGAAAGGCAGTCTGGAAGCGCCCGAAGAAGTGTTGCTCGACGTCAACGAGATGGCCAAAGGTCAGAAATTTATGTCCATCGGCGATTTCGAAGTAAGCGATGACGGGAACCTGCTGGCCTACACCACCGATAATGTGGGCTTCCGGCAATTCACCATCGCGGTGAAGGATCTGCGCACCGGAAAGCTATTGCCGGATCACGCCGAACGAGTCGGCTCCGTCGCATGGGCCAACGACAATAAGACCCTGTTCTATACCGTCGAAGACGCCACCACCAAGCGAGATTACCAAGCGTATCGCCATACTGCGGGAACCAACGGCTCCGATACCCTGATCTACGAAGAAAAAGACGAGCGTTTCAACGTGTACGGCGGCAAGACCCTTAGCAAGGCTTATATCTTCCTGGTTTCCGCTAGCCACACCACCTCCGAAACCCGCTACATTCCTGCAGATCACCCCATGGCCGACTTCAAAGTGATGGAGCCGCGCAAACAGGATGTCCAATACTTTCCCGACCACAACGGTGATTTTTTTTATATTCGAGTCAATGACACCGGCAGGAACTTCCGCCTGGTCAAGGCGCCGGTGGCCGACCCACGCAGCGGCAATTGGCAGGAAGTTGTGCCGCATCGCGCCAATGTGATGCTGGATGACACCTTGTTTTTCAAGAATTACTACGTGCTCAGCGAACGCGAAAACGGCTTACCGCAGATCAGCGTGACGGATCTGGCCAACGGTAAGTCTCAACGTATAAGTTTCCCCGAAGCGGCTTACTCCAGCTATGGCTCTCAGAACCGTGAGTACGATACGAATAAATTCCGTTATGGGTATCAGTCTTTCATCACGCCCCGCTCGGTCTTCGACTACGACATGGCCACCGGCCAATCCACGCTTCTGAAGCAAAAAGAAGTGCCCGGTGGCTATGACCGCAATAAATATCAGGTCGAGCAGCTCTACGCCCCGACTTCCGATGGCGTGAAAGTGCCCATCTCCGTGGTGCACCTTAAGGGCGCAAAAATGGACGGCACTGGCCCGCTGTATTTGACCGCCTACGGCTCCTACGGCGCCTCCAACGACATCCGCTTTAACTCCGATCTTTTTAGCCTGATCGATCGCGGTGTAGTGGTCGCTGTCGCGCACATCCGCGGCGGCGGCGAATTGGGCAAAGCCTGGCACGACGACGGGCGCATGATGCACAAGAAAAATACCTTCGCCGATTTCATTGCGTCGGCGGAGTTTCTCGTGGCCCAAGGCTATGGCTCGAAAGATCGGCTGGTTATCGAAGGCCGCAGTGCCGGCGGGCTCTTGATGGGCGCGGTGTTGAACATGCGGCCTGACTTGTTTCACGCCGCGTTGGTGGGCGTGCCCTTTGTGGACGTCATCAACACCATGCTCGACGAAACGCTGCCGCTGACCGTCCCCGAATTTGAAGAATGGGGCAATCCCAAGCAGAAAGCCGCATTCGATTACATGATGTCCTACTCGCCGTACGACAACATTCAAGCCAAGAACTATCCCAACATGTTGGTGAGGACCTCTTTCAACGACAGCCAGGTGATGTACTGGGAGCCTGCGAAATATGTCGCTAAGATGCGCGCGACCCGCACCGATCACAACACCCTGATTTTCAAAACCAACATGAATCCTGCCGGTCATGGAGGCGCATCCGGCCGCTACGATCGCCTGCACGACGTGGCTTTCGATTACGCGTATTTCCTGACGCAAATGGGCATCTCGAACTGAATTTTTCGTTGAGCCTCTTGGAAAAATTGTTACGGAGGATTCGGCTACATGAAGAAAACCGCGCTGTTTATCGGTTTGCTGCTTCTGTCTTGCTCCACTTACGCGCAGGACGCCAAGAAAGCTCCTACAACTCTCAAGGGCGCTTTATTGGAGCAGTTGCGCACCACACACAATGATAAAGACTGGTTCGTGCCGGCTAACATCGCTGTCCAGGGACTGACGCCGGAACAAGCCAGTTGGACCGACGGTAAAGGAAATCATTCCATCGGCCAACTCGCCTATCATCTGGCCTTTTGGGACCAGCAATCCCTGGCGAAATTTAATGGCGAGCCGCCGGCCAAATTCAGCGGTAACAACGAAGAAACCTTCAACAGCTTCGACGCCAAAAGTTGGGCCGCCACCGTTCAGCAGCTAGACCGCGTGATGACCGCGTGGGAAAAAGCCGTGGAAGCCGCCGACGATGCCAAGATACAAAAGTTTGCTTCGCTGATCGCTCACGTTGGCGCGCACAACGCCTATCACATCGGCCAGATTATTTACATTCGCAGGTTGCAAGGCTCCTGGAATCCGGAAAACGGCGTGAAGTAAGTTTTGACCGCGAGACCGCAAGAGACCTGCTGGATTATCGGCTACGGAATCAGCACAATTTTTCCCGATGCTCCGGGCTGGACGATTTCTTTGTGGGCGCGCGCGGCTTCTGCCAGTGGAATTTCCTTTCCCACCACAGGGTTCAGCGTGCCATTCGAAAGTCCGGCGGCGATCCCCGCATAGATTTCCCTGGTCTCCTGTTCGGTGATGGCCCACAGCGTAAATGCGCGAATCGATCCGCGTTTGCCCATCAGATCGCGAGGTGTGATGGTGATCTCACCCCGGCTCCCGATGACGATCACCCGGCCGTTCGTGGCAATCAGCTTCAGGTCCTTGGCCAGATTCACGTTGGCGAGCATTTCCAGAATAGTGTCCACGCCTTTTCCGCCGGTTGCCTTCAGGATCTCCTCTTCGTAACCCGCCTTGGTGTGATTAAAAGCCTGGTGCGCGCCTTCCCGCTTGATCAGCTCCAGCCCTTGTTCGGTGCCGGCTGTGCCATAAATGGTCAGGCCGATATTGCGCGCCAGTTGCAGCGCCGCGGTTCCGACTCCGCCACTGGCGCCATGGATGAGCACGCTTTCGCTCGCTAGCGCCTTCGCGGAGTGATACAGCGCGTGATACGCCGTGGCATAAGGCACCCACACGCCGGCGCCTTGCGCGAATTCAACGTCCTCAGGCAGCAATTGCACCTGGTCCTCAAGCGCCAGCGTGTATTCCGCGTACGCACCGGATACCGTGCGCGCCGTGTACACCCGGTCACCGGGCTTCACCTTGGTGACTCGGTCGCCGACTGACTCTACTACGCCGGCGGCATCCGACCCCGGCGTGTACGGAAGAGGCGGTTTGACCGCGTAGGTTCCCGCGCGCATCAGCGTGTCGTATGGATTCACTCCCGCGGCGCGTACGTGCACCAGCACCTGTCCGCCCGCCGGGGTTGGCGTCGGCACTTCTTCAAGCTTCAAAACTTCTGGATCACCAAATTGGGTTACGCGAATTGCCCTCATATGCAGCCTCCGAAATTCCTAGAAATTTTTTTTACCAAAATGAATTGGCCAGTTGGATGCCGGCTAGAAATGTTCTTCGACCACCACGGTCACTTCTTTGTTGTCGATTAATCCCGACTCGCGTCCCCAAGCCGAAGTTTGCCAGTTATCTTTACCCTTCTTGTCGGGAATCCACGGCGGCAAGACCTGATTGAGGTACACGGCCAGGGCGTAAATGTAAGGCTCGTACATTTTTCGCAGCTCAGTGAGCTCGCGCTCCGCGGCTACCGCGTCGCTGATCGTCATGCCATGCCGCTTCAGCGTGTCGCGCATGCGGCAGAGATCGGCGGCCGTCAGCCGATCCTGTACCAGGCCGCGAGGCTTGGTGCCGAAAACCTGTGAAAGGTCCACCACCGCGTGCCGCGCAATGGCGAAGGTCAGGTCCGCCTGGTGAGCGCACACCCCTCCCTCAATGCCCGTTTTGACCAGCGCGCACGTATCCAGAATGGCCGTGAGCGCGGCGATCCACGATTGGTTGTCGTGCTGCGAACGGAAATACGCCAGAACCGGATAAGACAGGTGGCTTTCCATCAATTCCGCGCACCACGTTTCCCATTCCCCCAGCAGCACCCGCAGAGCCGCCTGTCCTTCCGGATAGCTGTAGCGCCGCAGCAGTTCGCCCGCAGTGGGCGGCGTGCCCGCGCGCGCATCCAAGAGCGAAATGTTCACCTCGCGCCTGGAGAACGAGCCATAGATAAACGGCAGATACCCGACGATCACCGCGAGAAATCCATACCCTAAGCCGGATTCCGCCACCAGCAGCCCGCGAGAGAACCCCGAGCGCGGCAGCACATCACCCAAACCTAGAGTGAAAAATGTTGTGGCGCTCAGATAAAAATCCATGCCGAAACCGGCGCGCGACTCAGTCACGTGGATCGCTGAGCCCGCGCCGTATTGCATCATCGCGAAGGCCGACACCAGGCCAAACGCCCATATGGCGATAAGAATCAAAAGTGAGATCGGCCCGTATCCGCCAAGCAGCGATTCTCGCGTTTTGCGGCTGGGAATTTTTCCTACCACCGTTTTCCAAAACGACCACGTGGTCCTGTAGAACAACCGCGCGATGCGGATTCTCCGCGTTACCCGGCGCGGCAGAATGATGGACTCGAAGGCGTCCACCAGAACGATGAGCGCCAGCGCCAGGCCGGAAAAAAACACGACGGAATGAGGAATAATATGCGTCATTCGTTTGCGGCTGCTTGCTGGATTTAACGTAGTATGAAACGGATTGCGCGCTTCAGGATTGCAATTTCGCGCTTACCGTGATTTCCGCCTTGAAGAGTTTTGAAACCGGGCAGCCGGTCTCCGCCGCCTTCACTGCTTCGTCGAATTTGGCTTTATCCGCGCCAGGAATCGTGGCCACCAGATCGAGATGGCTCTTGGAGATAGAAAAACCTTCACCATCTTTTCCAAGCGTAACCGTCGCGGTCGTTTCCAGCTTCTGTGCTGTCAATCCTGCTTTGCCGAGCTGACCGGAAAGCGCCATGGTGAAACATCCGGCGTGCGCCGCAGCGAGCAACTCTTCCGGATTAGTGCCGACGCCGTTTTCAAAACGGGTGCTGAACGAATATTGCACTTGCTTGAGTACACCGCTATCCGTGGACAGCGTGCCTTTGCCGTCCTTCAATCCGCCGGTCCATACTGCAGATGCTTTGCGATCCATAAATAAAATGCTCCTTTGTGAGTGCGCCGTCAGCCCGAGGCTAGACATTCGATTCAGCGCGATTCAGGAAGGGTATATTGGGCGCGATTGGATGTCGAGTCAGCGCCAATTGCTGTGGCCATCTGTTGCGAACAAATGCCGCGCTGTTGCGCGAATGACTAAATTGAGCCGCGGTGTTGGTAGTTGGCCTGAGTATCTTTGAATGAGATCGATCCTGCAGAACATCGAACATCGTCCATGGCCGGTGCCCCGCCGCCCGTGGATCATGCAGCAGGTCTGGCACGATTTGCTGTTTGCGCATTGGCCCGTATCAGCAAGTGCCTTACGCCCGCTGATGCCTGCCGGGGTGGAAATCGATACATTTGAAGGACGCGCGTGGGTGGGCGTCGTTCCATTTCGCATGTCCGGTGTGCGCATGCGTAGCCTGCCTGCTACGCCTGGCGCTGCAGGCTTCCCCGAATTGAACGTGCGCACGTATGTTGTGCGCGATAGCAAGCCCGGCGTCTGGTTCTTCAGCCTGGACGCCGCCAGCGCCCTTGCCGTGTGGGGCGCGCGAACGTTTTTTCATCTACCGTATTTTTTGGCGCGGATGCGTTGCGAGGAAAATTCTGGCTGGATCGATTATTCGAGTACGCGAAAACTGCAAGCTGCAACGCCGGCCTCCTCGCCCGCCTCTGCACCCGCCTCTTCACGCGCAAGTCTCGAAGCACGCTATCGCCCGGCCGGAGAAGTCTTCCGCGCACGCCCAAGAAGCCTCGAACATTTCTTAGCGCAACGCTACTGCTTGTACACCACCGGCAAATCGGGCGCTCTGATTCGCTGCGAAATCCATCACCCACCGTGGCCGCTGCAGTTGGCCGAGGCTTCGTTTCACGAGAACACCATGGCCTCCGCCGCAGGAATTGCATTGTCCACGAAAGAGCCGGCGCTGCTGCACTTTTCACGCCGCCAGGACGTGTTGGTGTGGGCTCCCGAGAAGTTGAGGTAAGAAAAGGGCAGGTTCCTCTTTAGGACTGGGCTTCCGCCTAAACGTTAAGCGTTAGTGAAACCAAGTCCGGCCGCGTGGGCGGAGGAATCGGCGGCATTTTCGATCGGTCCACCGCGTTGTACAGCGTGTCGCGCTCAACCGGAACACGGCCTGCCGCGCGAATCAGCCGCTCCAGATCAGCGCGCGATGTAAACTCAGAAGTCACCGCGCCTGCATCGTGATAAATCTTTTCTTCCACCACGGTTCCGTCGAGGTCATTGGCCCCAAAGCGCAGCGCAATCTGCGCAATCGCCGGCGACAACATCACCCAGTACGCCTTGATGTGCGCGAAATTATCGAGCAGCAACCGCGACACCGCGATATTGCGTAGATCGGCGTACCCGGTAGGTTTGGGAATATGCGACAGCGCAGTGTTGTCCGGATGAAACGCCAGCGGAATAAACGTCACGAAGCCATGCGTCTGGTCCTGCAACTCCCGCAGCTTGAGTAAATGATCGACGCGCTCTTCTTCCGTTTCCACGTGCCCGTAGAGCATCGTGGCGTTGGAGCGAAATCCAATCTCATGCGCCTGGCGCGCGATGCTCAGCCACATCTGCCCGCTGACTTTGTGATCGCAAATCAATTTGCGCACGCGCGGGTGAAAAATCTCCGCGCCGCCGCCGGGCAATGAATCCACGCCGGCATCCTTCATTTTTTGCAGCGTTTCCTTGATGGACAGTTTGGCGATGCGCGCGAAGTACCCCACTTCCACCATGGTGAACGCCTTCAAATGTACCGTGGGGCAGCGCTGCTTGAGCCCGCGAATCATGTCCAGAAAATATTCGAACGGCAGGTCGGGATGCAGCCCGCCCACCATGTGAAATTCCGTGGCGCCTTCGCGCACGCCTTGCTCGGCACGCTGGTAAATTTCTTCCAGAGCGAAAGTGTAGGCGCCAGGCGCATTGGGATCGCGGCCAAATGCGCACAGCTTGCAATGCGCGACGCACACATTCGTGGGATTGATGTGCCGGTTTACGTTGAAATAGGTAACGTTTCCATGGCGCTTTTCCCGCTCGTGGTTGGCCAGCCAGCCCACTGCCAGAAGATCGGGTGACCGATACAGCGCTACTCCGTCTTCCTGCGACAGCCGCTCGCCCGCCAGCACTTTCTCAGCGATGGGCGCAAGGCGCTTGTCCGCGATGACCAGCTTACCCACTCTTTTCTCCGTTTAACTTTTCACAAGCGCCGCTGATCCGACGCAAATTTCAAACGTTTTGACCAATTCAAACGCGCCAAAGCGCCACTGCCGCGCCCCAGAATAATAGGAACGACATACTAATATAACCGTTCATCGCGAAAAACGCAGCGTCCAGCTTGCTG
>Ga0182024_10007692_pt1 | contig 23162 bp, 20 predicted proteins | sample P32metaG_FD_120480 | JGI IMG/M metagenome (GOLD analysis project Ga0182024, IMG submission 120480) | Permafrost microbial communities from Stordalen Mire, Sweden - P3-2 metaG (Illumina Assembly) | ecosystem: Environmental > Terrestrial > Soil > Wetlands > Permafrost | place: Sweden: Stordalen... | reverse complement strand
GGTCTGGGCGTGTGCGGATTCCTTTGTATCGATTTGGGGTGGGTTGGCGCTAAGTCTTGGTGGATGCAGGAGTTTCCGCTGGGGTGAAATTTTGTTGGGGCGTGGCCAGCGGGTTGCTTAGTCTCTAGGCAACCGGAGGTGACAACCGGGAAACTGATTTGGGTGCTTCCAGGGAATGGGCCAAAGAAACGGAATTGGCCTAGGGAATCCGAGAACAATATATAGAAGAGCCGAAGAAAACGGCCTCGAAAGGGAAAATGTCCGGAACGCCGGGCAACGATCTTATGAGAACGAACCTTGCCACAGTGCTCGATCCGAACCGTCGCAGCAACGATGCTGGAGAGTTTGACGGCGCCTTGCGCCGGCGTATTGTGGGGCAGGAGCAGGCGGTCGAAAAGGTCGTGGAAATCTACCAGATGTTTCTGGCGGGGCTGAATGCGCCGGGGCGTCCGGTGGGGAACCTTTTGTTTCTGGGGCCGACGGGATCGGGGAAGACGCGGGTGGTCGAGGCTATGGCCGAGGCGTTGTTCGGGGACGCGCGGGCTTGCATCAAGATTGATTGCGCCGAATTTCAGCATTCGCATGAGATTGCCAAGCTGATCGGATCGCCTCCGGGATATTTGGGACACCGGGAGACGCATCCGCTGCTTACGCAGGAAGCGTTGAACCAGTGGTATACGGAGAAGCTGAAGCTGTCGATTCTGCTGTTTGACGAAATCGAGAAGGCGTCGGATTCGCTGTGGCAGCTGTTGCTGGGAATTCTGGACAAGGCGACGTTGACCTTGGGCGACAACCGGCGGGTGGATCTGTCGCAGTGCATCATCATTATGACGTCGAATTTGGGCGCGGGCGAGATGACGACGCTGGTGGACGGCGGGTTGGGATTCGCGCCAAAGGTGTTCGAGGTGGATGAGTCGTTCGATAATAAGATTCAGCGGACGGCGGTGGAAGCGGCGCGGCGCAAGTTCACGCCGGAATTCATGAACCGGATCGATAAGACGGTGGTGTTCAAGACGCTGCGCGACGAGCATCTGGCGCAGATTCTGGATATCGAACTGGGCATGGTGCAGCAGCGCGTGCTCATGGCGGCGGGGACCAACCAGTTCGTGTTCAACTGCACTTCGGCGGTGAAAGAGTATTTGCTGAAGGAAGGGACTGACCCGCGGTATGGGGCGCGTCACTTGAAGCGGGCGATCGAGCGCAATTTAGTGTTTCCGCTGGCGAACCTGGTGGCGACCGGGCAGGTGAAGCTGGGCGATTTCGTTCGCGTGGACATGGCTTCGGAGAACAAGATGATCTTTGTGAAAGAAGCCGAAAACACGATGGCACCGGTGCTGCTGGAGCGTTACGGGGCGGCGGCTGCGAACCAGCCGAATGCCCGGGCGGCGCGGACGGTCGCGAATAATCGGCGGGACTTTGGGACAAGCCCGTCGGTGGCGGAGAGTAAATAAGTTTTTGAGTTTTCCCTTCTCGCTTGAACGCATCTCGCGAGTTGTATAGCACTTGGTGGCGCCGGAGCCCTCCGGCGCCTTTTTTTCCTTTCCGAGGCGGTGCGGAGAAGGCAAGGCCCGAGCTGCGCTCGGCGAACCGCCGGGGCGGCTGTCCCTAGATGGGACCGTTGATGCCAGGGAATAATCGGGTTTCCCTCAGGGGCTAAAGCGCGCGCATCTACTGGCTCTTGGCGGCACGGCTTTAAAGCCGCTGCTGATTTTGCGGCGCTTATGGCGCGGCTGGAAGCCGCACCCCTTCAAAACTGAGCCGCAGCATTCAACGTCTCCGGCCGGACGAGTTGGATCTGGCGGCGGATCGCGTTAGTGCCAGTGAGCACAATTGAGCAGCGGAGATTTACGCCGTGCCGCATATTTAACAGTGGTGGCATCCCAGTCAGGACGGCCTTTGACAAAGCACATCACGAGCGCGACGAAAAAAAATGATTTCAATCCCCAAGCCTTTCTTTCCACGATTGGGAGGGGCAGGGATATGGTGTCTTTTCAACAGAAGCAGACGATCTTCGCGCAGGGCGATTCGACCGACGGCTTGTTTTTTGTGCAGACCGGGAAGGTACAGCTGAGCGTCGTGTCGGAAGCCGGGAAAGAAGCAACGCTGGCCATTTTGAGCGGGGGCGACTTCTTTGGGGAAGGCGGGCTTGCCGGTCAGCTGCTGCGCATGTCGTCTGCAACCGCCATGACGGACTGCGTCCTTCTGCATGTGGAGCGGGAGGCGATGATGCTGGCGATGAGTCGTGAGCCGAAATTGTCGGCGACGTTTGTCAAATATCTGCTGAAGCGGAACATCCGCTATCAGGATGATCTGGTCGATCAACTGTTTAATTCCAGCGAAAAGCGGCTGGCGCGAGTTCTTCTGCTGATGGCGCAATTCGGCAAAGAAGGTGTGTCGGAAATGTCTGTGCCAAGACTCAGTCAGGAGACGCTGGCGGAGATGGTGGGGACGACACGTTCGCGGGTCAGCTTCTTCATGAACCGGTTCAGGAAGCTCGGCTTTATCAATTACGACGTAGGGGACAGCTGGCACGTCCACAGTTCACTGCTGAATGTGGTTCTTCATGATGACGACGAAATAGAGTCTGCGGGATCGAAGAATGCAAGTGCCGATATGAGCGGGGGTTCGGAACCGCCTCCAGAGCCCGGCGAGCCGGCTGACAAAGATCGTGCAAAGAGGCCTCCGTTGCCGTGGCCTGCAAAACGCCGCAAGTGAACAGCGACAATCGGATCGGTAAGATTCCCCACCCGCGATTCATAAGCGCGAACGCGAATTTACGGCAACGGAATCCGCGCGCGCCGGGGAAGAGCTTGTCCCTCCGGGGCTAAAGCGCGCATTCTTTCGGGCCTTGGGGTGGTACGGCTGAAGGCGGTGCCCTTCCCGGGAAACTGAGGCTACGCATCGAATAGAATCACATCGATCATGCGCAGTCAGAGGCTACTCGTGGGGCTGGTGTTTACCGCGGTGGTGGGCGTTGGAACTTCTTCGCGGACTACTTCGCAGACTTCTTTACAGACTACGGGCGCGAAACCGGAGGCCGCTACCAGGGTTGAGGCGGGGAGCGAGGCCTGCTCGAGCTGCCACTCTGGAATTTACAAAGCGTACAGCAAGACGGTGATGGCGAATGCCAGCGGGGCGGCTGGGGCTGGAGTGATTACCGGGGAGTTCAACGACAAGACGTCGGGTGTGCGCTACCGGGTGTACAAGCAGGACGAGCAAGCTTCGCTCGGCCCGTCCGGGGTCCCTCGACCTCGCTCGGGACAGGCTCCGACCCGGACCGACACAGTTTGGATGAGCTACGAGCGGGAGAGCGAGAAATTTCGGGGGGAGCGCGAACTTCTGTATTTCATTGGGTCGGGCCGAAAAGGGCGGAGCTATCTGTTTTCGGTGCAGGGATTTCTCTTTGAGACTCCGATCAATTGGTATTCGCAGGAAGGGCGATGGGGAATGACGCCGGCTTACGCGGAGGCGCGGGAAATCCCCATGAATCTGCCGGCGTTTGTGGATTGCATGAACTGTCACAGCAGCGGGTTGCAGGCACCCATCGCCGGGACTGACAGCAAGTTTTCCGGGCCGCCGTTTCGGCATGGCGGAATTACGTGCGAACGATGTCATGCAGTGGGCGAAGGCCATGGGGAGGGCAAGGGTTCGTCGGGCATCTATTCGTCGGGCGTTAGTTCTTCGATCGTGAATCCCGCGAAGCTGCCGGCGGAACGGCGGGATGCGATCTGCATGGAGTGTCACTTCGAGGGGACGGTGGCGGTGCAGCAACCGGGGAAGGAACTGTACCGGTTTCAGCCGGGGGAGCAGTTGGCGGATTACATTCATTATTTTCTGCTCAGCGGAAATCAACCGCTGAAGGCGGAAGCGCTCAGCCAGTTTGAAGCGCTGTCGTTGAGCGCATGCAAGCGGAAGTCGGGAGACAAGATGTGGTGCGGAAGTTGTCACGATCCGCATGCGGAGCCGGCTGCCGAGGAGAAGGCAGCGTACTACCGCGGCAAATGTTTGAGTTGTCATGGCGAGGCATTTGCGGCGAAGCATCATCCGGACAAAGTGGATTGCACGAAGTGCCACATGCCGGCGTTGCCGAGCAAGGATGTGGCGCATACGGAGGGCACGGACCATCGCATTTTGAAATATCCCAGTGCGCCGCCGGCGCCGCGGCTGCAGGTGCGCGGGACGGTCGGGGCACCGCTGGTGTCGTTTCCGGAGAAGGATGCTTCGCTTGCGACTGCGCGAGATTTTGCCCTGGCTTGGGAGACGCTGGCGCAGCGGAATGTGGAAGGGGCTTCGCACCAGGCGGAGGAGTTTCTGCGGAAGGCGGTGACGGAGCGGCCGGACGATGCGGTGCTGCTTGCGGCCCTGGGCTTTGTGGAGCAGAAACATGGGCGCGAAAAAGAGGCGCGGGAACTTTATGAACGGGCGTTGAAGGTCGATCCGCTGGCCAATGACGCGGCTACGAATCTGGGGATTTTGGAGGCGCGGGCGGGGAATCTGCGGCGGGCGGTGGAGTTGTGGCAGGGAGCGTTTGGGAGAGTGCCGTATCGCAGTGCGATTGGAATGAATCTGGCGATGGCGTTTTGCGCGGCGGGGCAGACGGAGGAAGCGCGGCGGTATGTGCTGCGGGTGCAGGAGTTCAATCCGGATTATTTGAAGGCGAAACAGCTGCTGGCGCATTTGGGGGAGGATCCGGTGCAGTGCCGGCCGTGAGGGGCGGCGCCGGTCCTCGACGGCGGGCGTCGCCCTGGCTAGACAGCCGATGCGGCTGTCTCTACGTGCGCATCGATGACGGCTACAGGTTTGCTCTGCGGTGCTTTTTGGCGACCGCGTAGGACAGAGCTAACACTCCGAAACAGGTGAGGCCGCTCCATAGATTTATGATGGGGTAAAGCCAGGTTTGCACTAGCGCGATCGTGACCAGGATGAGGCCTAGAATTGATCCCCATTTTCCCAGTGGCGAGCGGAGCGGGAGTGCGGCTAGGTCTTCGGGATTGCGACGGTGGCGGAAGCTTATGTGGGCGGCCAGGGAGACTAGCCAGGAGAGGATCATTCCGGTGAAGGCGGCGCCGACGATGTAGCGGAAGGCGTTTTCGGGGGCCCAGAGGACTAGCGCCAGGGCGAACAGAATTCCGAAGGATGAGATCAGGACGGCGTATTGTGGCGAGCCTTCGGGGTTGAGGCGGCCGAGGCGAGCGGGGGCCCACCCGGTGCGGGCGAGGGAGAAGATCATGCGCGAGGCGACGTAGAGCGTGGCGTTGGCTCCCGAGAGCGCGGCGGTGAGCACGACGAAATTCATCACGGCTGAGGCGTGGGGAATTTTTACGCTGCGGAAGGTGGTGACGAAGGGGCTTTCGGTGACGCCGGCGTGGTTCCAAGGCATGACGCCGAGCAGGATGACAATGGCGCCGACATAGACGAAGGTGAGAGTGAGAAAGGTCAGCCAGACGGCGCGGGGTGTTTCTTTGGAGGAGCGGGACTCGCCGGTGGTGACTGCCACCATTTCGACTCCGCCGAAACTGTAGACCGCGAAGGTCATGGCTACGAGCGGGGACCAGAGGCCTTTGGGAAAGAATCCGCCTTGCGCGTTGTATTGGGGAGCGATGCGGCCGCTGAGCAGCAAGGCTGCGCCGATCACGATGAAGGCTGTGATGGTAGTGAGTTTAATCATGGAGAGCCAGAACTCGACGCGCCCGTAAGAACCCACGCTGCGGAGATTGATTACCAGCAGCACGGCGGCGAAGACCACGATCCAGAGATAGGAACGGACGCTGGGAAACCAGGCGGACATATAGGTCGCAGCGGCGACCATCTCGGCGCCGATGGCGAGGGCGAGGCCGATCCAGTATCCGGCGCGAGCGATGAATCCGGCGAAGGGGTTGAGATATAGGTCGCCGTAGACGCCGAAACTGCCGGCGGCGGGATGAGCGCAGGCGAGTTCGCCGAGGGCCATGGCGACGGTCCAGTTGATGAAGGCTGCGACCAGGAAACTCAGGATCGCGGCGGGGCCGGCGACCTCCATGGCTGCGCCGGAACCGAGGAGGAGGCCGGTGCCGATGGAGCCGCCGACGGCCACCATGGCCATTTGTCCGGCGGAGAGCTGGTGACGCAGGCCTTCTTCGTGCGTGGGAGGTGCCGACGGCATAGAGCACCATATCAAAAATGAGGAGGGATCGCCCAGACGCATGGCGGCGTTAGAATGAGTCACCGACAACGGAACGGCCGCGAGTGGTCTGAGTTTAAGGACTGCTTAACAGAGACAGAAATGCACCTGCCCCAATAACTCTGATTCCGAACGGATACAGGCCGCATCGCGGGTTTCTATGCTACTCAGCGCACGCCAGTAACTTGTCCCTTCTCTGACACGTTTGTAACATTCGGGGTTAGCGTCCTGATGCCAGGCTAGACTCCTCTCAATTTGTACCGTTTTCTGGTGCGCCTTGGCCGTTCGCGCTCAAGAGCGCACTTTTCCCGTCATTCAACCCAGTCACGCAGTAATGGCTCCGGGAAGATTGCAGCCGTTCCAAGTGCTGAACGCCGATGGGGAGGAAATTGTCTCCAGCGACCGGAGGGTCAGCGACAACACAATGGCTGAGCTTAAGGTCGAGGGTGGGCATGCGATTGTGACGGCCAGGGTTGCCGGACACCTCTTCCTCACCGCCGGCCATGCCGATCCAGTCGAGATTGAAATCCTTCCAGACTCTTACGACTTGCCACACAATGTTCCGCGTTGGATTCTGCGCCCTGTCGATGGCCAATGGGTCTCGGCACTTTGGGCGACGCCGCAAAACGATGTTCCCTTCGATCATGCACCGGCCTACTTTTATCTAGATCGCGGAGAAAGCGGTACACACGTTCGGGCAATCAATGAAGACGGTCTTCAAGTTTGGCAATGGCCTGAATACCACTCGACCCAGAGCCTGCGCCCGGTATGTGGTGATAGCCTCGGTGGCGTAATCATCCTTTTTGGCGAGGGAAGCTCCCGAGTGCTGATCAGCGTAGATGCGAGCGGACATGAGCGATGGCACGTTCCAGCCTCTGGTTTTGATGGCTACGCTTACACCTACACGAATAACGGCACGTTCTTTTTCGTTGAGGAGGAGCAAGGCGGCACCAAGGTTCGGCTCGTCGGCCTTGATCCTAAAACGGGCGATCAGAAGGTTTCGTTCGAATTGCGAGGTTCCCACCAAACCCTCAAGAACCTTGCCCTTCGCAATGACAAATTGGTTTGCTCTCAAGGAACGAAAACCTCTCTGCTGCCAATTCGGCATAGCGGACTCGTGAGTAGCTCTGAAGCGGAGACCCATCTTGTGTATTCCGAGTGATCACTCACTGTTGCTGTGAAGCATTGCGTTCCCGGGACGGTAGTCGACCCCCAAGAAGCAGGTGTGTCGGTGTCACAGCGATTGATCGCGTTGGATGTAGGTCCAGACCTCACATATTCGGTGGATACAGTGGAAAACACTTCCAATGGCTCAGTTGCGACCAGGCAAATCATCTTAGCGATTCCGATCGGGGACATCATTCCCGGCGAAGACGCTGTCGGCACTTTCGTTGCGATTCGAAGAACGACGCAGACATGGAGAACAAAAGCCGCAGCGCCCGCAGAGCAATTCCAGTACCGCATCAGAGGAGAACACTATGTCAAGTATCGATTTCAGGTTCCTATCAGTCCCAATGAGCACACTGTCATGTTGCGAGGCGAACATCACTTTGGCTTTACCGCTCGGGGCAGGACGATAATCGCATTCGACACAAGCAGCGCGCATGAGAGATGGCGATGGAAGGCAAGGAATTCCGACGTAACGCCTTACATGGCCCTGGCAGATGACAGTCTGGTCGTTCGGGATGGCGAACACTACAAGATCATTAGAGACGGCAAGGTCCAATCCCAGTTGGACGACAACTGCATGCCGTTCGTCGAAAAGTGTTTCGATCCGGATCCGTTCTAGAAGATAGCCGTTCCAATCGGGCCTTTGCCCCAGCCGCTTCGATATGGGCTCGGTGGCCCTGCGGGCGGACAGCAGATTCCTCACTTCGTTCGGATTGACAACCCTTACGTGTTCGGAATGAAAACCCTCACTTTAGTTCGGAATGGCAACCCTCTTTCGAGCAAGCGTTTCGGGAGCGGTTGTGACCTTCGTAATCGGGCGGGGCCCTTAGCGCATTGCTGGGGCCGGAGGGCGCTCCTAGAATCGGAGCAGGGTTTACTGCGCCTGATTCTGCATGCCTGAGATTACAAGACGACTGGACCGAGCCGAGCTAGGGAAGCGCGTGGAGCGCGCGGAGAAGCTTTTGCAGAAGGGCAAGACCGCGGAGGCTCTGGAGGAGTATCTGCAAGTTCTGCGGGATGATCCGGAGAATGATGTGGTGCGGCAGTTGTCGGCGGATCTCTGCCTTTCGTTGAACCGCAACGCCGATGCGGTGCGGCTGCTGGGCGAGCTTTTTGAACGCCAAATGGGCGCGGGGGATGCGACGCGTGCGAGCTTGACCTATAAGAAGCTGGCGCGGCATGGGAGTCCAACCTGGCAACAGAAATTCCGCTTTGGGCAACTGCTGGAAGGATCGAACAAGAAGCTGGCCGTGAGCACGTATGAAACGGCGCTGTCGGACTTGGGAACACTTACCAAGAAGAAGGAGTCGGTTCAGATCATGGATCGCATTGTGGCGCTGGAACCGACGCAAGCCAATCTGTTACGCATGGCGGAACTAGCGTCGGAGCTGGGAAATCGCAAAGCGGCTGCGTCGGCGTATCAGCGGGTGGCGGAGTTGGCGGCGGCCGAGGGCGGGGATACGGCACAGTGGTACGAGCGCGCCTATCAGGAAGATGCTTCGGATCAGGGCATCGCCTTGGCGTACGGAAAGAGCTTGCTGGCGCAGGGACAAGTGGGCGCAGCCATCTTCATTCTAGAACCACAAATGAACGCCGGAGGAGAGGTAACGCCGGGGTTGCGCGAGACCTACACAGACGCGTTGGTGGCGGCGCGCCGTTTCAGCGATGCCGAACCGCTGGTGTGGCAGCTGTTTGAGGCGAATCCGGCGCGGGTGCAGCAGGTGATTGGGCTGGTGGGAAATCTTCTGGATGGCGAGCAGCACGAGGCTGCGGTCGCGCTGGCGCGCAAGCTGGAACAATTCCAGCGACGGCGCGGGGAACGGCGACAGTTTATCGCCATCATGGAGGACCTGACGGCGGCACACCGCACTTCGCCGCAGATTCTGGAGTTCTTGAGCGAACTCTACAACGCCGCCAACCGGGAAAGCGATTATTGCCAGACGCTACTGAAGTTGTTTGATCTCTATTGCAGTACAGGCGATTTCGCCAAGGGCGCCGAGTGTCTGGATCGTGCGGCGGACGTGGATCCTTATGAGCCGGGTCACGCGAAGCGGCTGGATATGCTCAAGGGGAAGCTGGATGAAGTACGCTTCAAATCACTGGCTTCGAGATTTTCCACCGTCGGCACCGTAGTCGAAGAGCCTGTGCATGAGCAAGAGTCGACCTTGGGCGCTTCGACGCTGCAGGACCTGATGCTGCAGGCGGAAATTCTGGTGCAGTATGGAATGCGCAACAAGGCGGTCGAACGATTGCAGAGAATCCAGGAACTGTTCCCGCGGGAAGAAGAACGGAACGAGGATTTGCAGCGGCTGTACCTGTCGGCGGGAGTAACTCCGCGGTATGCCGGGTCGGCGCCGCTGCCTCCGTCTGGGGCGGCAGTGGCTGCGCCGGTCGCCGCGCCCGCGCCGGATCCGGCGACCGATGTGCGCAGCTTCACCCGCGTGGCTGAGATTTCGCGCAAGTTGTATCACCAGGGCACGGCTACTGCGGTACTGAACACCGCCGTGCGAGAGATTGGAACACATTGGGAAGCGACCCGCTGCATCGCGGCCATGGGCAAGGCGGGTTCGTTTCCGACCGCGCTGGAAGAGTTTTATGCCGAGGGATTCAAGAAAGCGGGCGCACCGGCGATTGCCGAACTGATCGCGTGCCTACATCAAGCGGCGAGCGGGCATGAGCCGTTGGCGATTGAGAACGCGCCGAAAGCGGACGCATTGCAGTCTGCGCGCAAGGTCGTGACGGATATGGGGGCGGCGGCGGTGCTGGCGATCCCACTGAGCGACGGGGAAGAAATAGTGGGCATGCTGGTGCTGATGCACAACCGGACGCGGGTTTGGCAGCAGGCGGACATGGTTGTGCTGAAGACTCTGGCGGAGCAGATGGTGATCGCATTGAATAACGCGGGGTTGCGGCGGCTGGTCAAGAATCTTTCGGTGACGGATGAGAAGTCGGGGCTGTTGAAACGGGCTTCTTACATTGATCTGTTGCTGGCGGAGAGTAAACGAGCGATTCAAAATGCGTCGGCGCTGTCGGTGCTGCTGCTGAAGTTCGGGAAGGCCGGGAGCATGATCAAGGAATATGGCGAGGCCGAGGTGCAGACGGTGATGGAGAGAGCGGGACAGCTGATCTCCGCGAATATTCGGTCGAACGATCTGGCGTTCCGCTATGACACGACCACGATCGCGATTCTGCTCGGCGAGACGGCGGAGAAAGAAGCCTTGTTGGCGGTGGAGAAGCTGAGAAAGATCGTTGCGGAAGTGCGGCTGCCGGCGAAAGAGGATGCAGGCAAGGGACCGTCCGCACTGTTTTCCGCGGGACTGGCGCAGGCCGTGATTCGCACGGAATATGATCCCGTGGATGTGGTCACGGAAGTGATCAATCGTGCGGAGCATGCGTTGGGACAGGCGATGGCGCAGGGGCCGGGGAAGGTCGTGGCGCTGGGGCCGGCGCTGGCGGCGGGAGCGGTGGCGTAGAAATTGAATTATTGAGACATTGAATCATTGAGTCAGTGATTTAACTGAGTCAATGATTCGATAATTCGATCCTTGATTCAATCCTAGCGATGGTCAAATCTCTTCACACGCTGCTAAACTGACTGGTTTAGCTTGATCTCATCTGCCATCTTGACGTTGGGAAGAGTGCTCCTCCAGGGGCTAAAGCCTGGCTGAATTGCGCTACCAGTTGCCGCGGCTGAAGCCGTGCCCTTCCCAAAACGTTTTGTGACGATAGGGTCTGATCCAAATCTGAGTTCTGCGGGAAAAATCATGCTGAAGCCGGGTGATATTGCGATTGTGAGTGGGGCGCGGACGCCCTTTGGCCGCTATTGCGGCAAGTTGAAGGACTTTACCGCGCAGGAGTTAGGCGCGATTGCGGCGAAAGGCGCGATGGAGCGGGCGGGGATCAATGCCAAAGAGGTCGACCACGCGGTGTTCGGCAATGCGCAGCAGACCTCCGGCGACGCTCTGTATGGGGCGCGGCACGTGGGGTTGCGGGCGGGGCTGCCGATTGAGACTCCGGCGCTGACGGTGAACCGGCTGTGCGGGTCGGGCATGCAGGCCATTGTGAATGCGGCGCAGATGATTCAGTTGGACGAGGCGAAGGTTGTGCTGGCGGGCGGGATGGAGGCGATGTCGCAGGCGCCGTTTGTGATTCGCGGGCGCGATGGATTTACGCTGGCGCCGGGCGGGAAGCTGGAAGATTCGCTGATGGTGGCGCTGCTCGACACATATTGCGGACTCTACATGGCGAACACTGCGGAGCTTTACGGCGAGGAGCAGGGGATTACGCGGCAGGCGCAGGACGAGTTTGCGCTGCGCTCGCAGCAGCGGGCGGATGCGGCATATAAAGAAGGACGCATTCAGGAAGAGTTGGTGCCGGTGCCGCTGCGAAATCATAAGGGCGAGGCGACGGGAGAGTCGCTGACGGAGGATGATCACCGGCGTCCGCAGACCACGATGGAAGGGTTGGGGAAGTTGCGGCCGGCGTTTGGCCAATCCTCAGGAAAGCCTGGAACGGTGACAGCAGGAAACGCTAGCGGAATTGTGGATGGAGCGGCAGCCGTGGTGCTTATGTCGATAGACGAAGCGCGCAAGCGGAATTTGCTGCCGCTGGGGCGGATTGTGAGTTGGGGGATTGCGGGAGTTGAGCCGAAGGTGATGGGGCGCGGTCCGGTGCCGGCGACGAAGATTGCATTGCAGAAGGCAGGGCTGTCGCTGGACTACCTCGATTTGATTGAAGTGAATGAGGCGTTCGCGGCGCAGTATCTGGCAGTAGAGAAGGAGTTGGGATTAGACCGCGAGAAGGTGAACGTGAATGGCGGGGCGATTGCGCTGGGGCATCCGCTGGGAGCGACCGGGACGCGGCTGGTGATTACGCTGCTGTATGAGCTGCGGCGGCGGAAGAAGAAATATGGGCTGGCGACGGCGTGCATCGGTGGCGGGCAGGGGATTGCGATGATTGTGGAGACGCTGCTGAATTTCTAGCCACGGATTTTCATGGATTTGCTCGGATGGAAGGTGCTGGAGAAATGAATTAGCACGGGGGCGGAACGGTGAGCGGAATCAGTGCAAGCGATTGGCGGCGGCTCTGGCTTTCGTTTGTGTACTCAATGGTCGCTGTAGTAGTCAGCGCTGTCATTGTTCTTGGACTTTCTACCATTGAGTCGCCAGAAACAGCTGTGACAACAAGCGGTGGTTCGAGGGTGGTGGAGATTGCTACGGGAGTTTTTGGTCTTCCGCTCGCGACGGGCTTTCTGTGTGTCGCTCTGGCTTTCGGCGAGTGGAGGGCATTCCATCAAGGCCGGATCTTGCTCTTGGTTCCCTTGATCAGCGTAGCGATTGACTGGTCCTTGATCTTCCTCATCCGGGAGTTCTTCCATCGAAGGACGTCACGAGAGTTAAAGTCAGAAAGCACACTGCACTTGGATAGGTGATCCTGCATGGTAATCAAGAAAGTTGGAGTTCTCGGTTGCGGGCTGATGGGATCGGGCATTGCGCAGGCTTGTGCTACGGCTGGATTTGATGTGACCGTGCTTGAGGTGGAGCAGAAGTTCCTCGCCAAGGGGTTTGCCGGGATCGAGAAATCTTTGGCGAAGTTTGCCGAGCGTCCGGTGGAGAAGGGCGGGATCACGGCGGAGCAGAAGGATGCGATCCGCGGGCGGCTCAAGGGCACGACGAATAGGGCCGACCTGGCCGACTGCGACATTGTGATTGAGGCCATCATCGAGAACGTGGAAGAGAAGAAGAAGATGTATGCGTCGCTCGATGGGATCGTGAAGAAGGATGCGATTTTTGCTTCGAATACTTCGTCGATTTCGGTGACTGAGCTTTTGACTGCGGTAAAGCGGCCGGAGCGGTTTATTGGGCTGCACTTTTTTAATCCGGTGCCGCTGATGAAACTGGTCGAAGTCGTACGGACGATCGCTACGGCTGACGAGGTTTACGAAGCAGCTTACGAGTTCGCGAAGAAGCTGGGCAAGGTTCCGGTGCGGACGTCGGACCAGACGGGATTCATTGTGAACCGGCTGCTGGTGCCGTATTTGCTGGATGCGATTCGCGCGTATGAAGAGGGCGTGGGGTCGATCGAGGATATCGATAATGCGATGAAGCTGGGATGCGGGTATCCGATGGGGCCGTTTACGCTGCTGGATTTTGTGGGGCTGGATACGACTTACTACATTACGCATGTGATGTATGACGAGTTCAAGGAGCGGCGGTTTGCGTCGCCTCCGCTGCTGAAGCGGATGGTAATGGCGGGGTGGTACGGGAGGAAGTCGGGGCGCGGGTTTTATGATTACTCAAACCCGGAGAAGCCGCGGGCGGGAAAATTCTAAAAGACTCACCACAGAGTCACAGAGACACAGAGACACAGAGAAAAACTAGAAAATGGTTCTTGGGCTTTTCTGTGCCCCCGTGGTAGTTGTTGATCTTCGCGAGTCCGCCGGCGCTACTGTTTGTAAACTTCGCGACGGTGGCCGATGCGAGGACCAGGACTACGAGGCGGTCGTTTTCCAGGGAGCAGATGAGGCGGTAGTCGCCGACGCGGTATTTCCAGAATTCGCTGAGAGCGCCTTGGACTGGCATTTGGTTTCCATCGACGAGGCCAACAGCATTGAGGAAGACTCCGGGTATGGCGTTGGAGTCACGGAGATGATCAACAGCACGCGCAATAATCCGAACGCCATCATCTTGGGTACATTTCATACGTACAAGACAAATTGATCATCAGGGAGCTTGGTTGATCCGTGTTAGTACGCGGGAATCTGCTCAGGATTGAATTTATGAACTTCGAAAACATACTTCTGGAAAAGAAAAACACGATTGCTTACGTCACTGTTAACCGGCCGAAGGTGCTCAATGCGCTCAACATGGCGACCATGGAGGAGTTGCGGGGGGCGTTTCACGATATTAAGAACGACAAGAATATTCGTGTGGTGATTTTTACGGGGTCGGGGGAGAAGGCGTTTATTGTTGGGGCGGACATCAGCGAGCTGGCTAAACACGATGGGGTCTCGGGGAAGGAATATACGCATCGTGGGCAGTCGGTGCTGAACCTGATTGAAAATTTGGGGAAGCCGGTGATTGCTTGCATCAATGGATTCGCGCTCGGAGGGGGATGCGAGATTGCAATGGCTTGCACCATGCGGCTGGCTAGCGAGAACGCGAAGCTGGGGCAGCCGGAGGTGAAGCTGGGGATTATTCCAGGGTATGGCGGATCGCAGCGGTTGCCGCGGCTGGTGGGCAAGGGGCTGGCCATGCAGATGGTGCTGGCGGGGGAGATGATCACGGCGCAGGAGGCGCATCGCATTGGGCTGGTGAATGAAGTCACCGCGGCGGGCGAGTTGATTCCGCGCGCGGAGGCGATTGCGGCGAAGATTATTGCGAACGCTCCGCTGGCGGTGCAGTATGCGATGGAGGCTGTCAATAAAGGGATGGAGATGACGCTGGCCGAGGGGCTTTATCTGGAGGCGACTTTGTTTGGCGTGTGCTGCGCTACGGAAGATAAGAAGGAAGGGACGACGGCGTTTCTGGAGAAGCGGGCGGCGGCGTTCAAAGGGAAGTGATTCTTTGCCACGGATTTGAACGGATTATCACGGATTAAGGGCGAACTTACCACGGAGGCACGGAATCACGGAGAAGAAAGATAAATTGAAAGTGGAAAATCCTTCTGAGGATGAATTCCGTGCAGTGGAGGGAGAACTCGACGCTAAGGGGCGGCGGTTCGCCATCGTGGTTTCGCGGTTTAATGCGTTCATCACGGAGCGGCTTTTGCTGAGTGCTTGCGACGGGCTGCTTCGTTGCGGTGCGTTGCGCACGGATATCGAGATTGCGCGGGTGCCGGGGGCGTTCGAGATTCCGTCTGCGGCGCGGACGCTGGCGCTGACTAAGAAATACGACGCAATCATTTGTCTCGGTTGCCTGCTGCGCGGGGACACGGCGCATTATGACGTAATCGTGAACGAAGTCACACGCGGCATTGGGCAGTCGGCGCAGGAGACTGGCGTGCCGCATGCGTTTGGGGTGCTGACTTGCGACACTCTGGAGCAGGCGATTGATCGGGCTGGACTGAAGATGGGGAATAAGGGGTTCGAGGCGGCGCTGGCGGCGCTGGAGATGGCGTCGTTAAGGGAAGCTATCAGCTCTCAGCGATCAGCTGTCAGCGAGAAGCAGATTCCTCGCATCGCTCGGAATGACAAAGCTAAGCAGATTCCTCCTTCTCGCTCCCCGAGGCGTCGCAATGACAAAGCCAAGAGCAGGAACATGCAGAAGAAGCGCGGATCGTCCCTGCTGTAAAGTAAACTGACCACTAGTCACTCGTCGTCACTCGTCACTAAACACTGCTTATGGGTACTCGCCGCAAATCTCGGGAGATGGCGCTGCAGATGTTGTTTCAATCGGACCTGGGCAAACAGGATGCCGAGCAGGTACGGCGGACGTTTTGGGCGGAGCATGGGGCGGCGAGCGCGGAGGTGCGGGGATTTGCCGACGATTTGTTTCGGGTAGCGATTGATCGCGGCGGCGAGATCGATGGGCTGATTGAGCGGCATGCGGAGCATTGGCGGATGGAGCGCATGGCGGCGGTGGATCGCAACCTGCTGCGCGCGGCGGTGGCGGAGATGATGGCTTATCCGGACACTCCGCGGGCGGTGGTGATCAATGAGGCGCTGGAGATTGCGCGGAAGTTTTCTAGTCCGGAGTCGGTGCACTTTGTGAATGGGGTGCTGGATAGTGTGGGGAAAGAGCTGGCGGGGAGTTGCCAGTAGGCAGTTGCCGGTTCTCAGTTCTCAGCCTCTCTCTTGGAGATTCCTTTCCCCGATCTAAAGAGTTATGGCGTTGTCGGGTCGGAGTGTTCCTGAAACACGACTCGACTCCGTCTTCTGAGCTAAGGTGCGAGGGCGAGGACGCCCTCGCGACAGCCGGCAGGATGCCAGCGCTACGTTGCGGCTGCGTCTCAAAGACCGAAGACTGAGAACTGAGAAATGCTTACGGTCTGGCGGCTACTAGGTTCAGGGTGCAGGGGATTTGGGGAGCCGTTAGGGCGCAGAAGGGATTCAGGTAGTCTGGCAGGTTGGGGAATGAGAGTTGGAGTTGGTCGCTGCCGCCGAGTCCGGTGGTGAGTTCGTGCAGCAGGCCATCGCTGCCGGCGACCAAAATCGTGCCGGCATCCGCGCTGATATCCGCGCTGACCGGAGTGGCGTTGCCTGTGAGTTCGATGCCACTGGTGACGGAGCCGGCGGCGAAGTCGTAGATCAGAATGCTGGCGTGACCGGTGGCGACCACGTAGAGGAGCGAGCCGTCGGCTGAGGCGAAGAAGTTGATGGGCTGGATGGTTCCCTGACCCAATTCGACGCGTTGCGCCAACCGCAAGGGGTCGCCGCTGACGAATGTCAGGATCTGGGGACAGGTAGTTCCGGGCACGATGGTGGAGGTGACGATGTCGAAGCCGGTGGCGTCCAGCACAAGCACATGCGTCCCGTCGGGAATCGCGTTTCCGTAAGAGTCTCGGCCTTCGAGGTGAAGGCCGGGCAATACTCTCATGAAGAGGGGATTGGCGGGCAAGGGGACGGGAGCAGCCGAGACCTGATTGTTACAGGTGTTGAATGCGGTGAGATTGGCGGAGCTGCCGTTTGCCGAGGCCTCTGCTACGAAGGCGAATGCGCCATTCGGGGAGAAGGCGACGGTGTTCGCATTGGCCGGTCCCGTCAGAGCAATCGGTCCCTGCACGGCTTGGAGGGGGGAATAGATGTAAAGCGAGCTTCCACCGTTTCCGAAAATAAAGGTCTTCAATCCATCCGGGGAGAACGCGGCCGCCACGGCTTGAGAGATATTCAGCGCTGTGGCCGACAAATTGGAACCTGCAGAGTTGAAGATATAGACCTGATTTGGAGTGTGGAGGGTATCGGAGAAGACCGCAGCACCGCCGTTGTTGGAACTGGCCAGCACCTTTCCGGTTACGGTGCTGAGGCCGGTGTACGGGCTGTTGCTGGTACCGAAATTTGAGGGATTGATCAGCAGGGCTCCGAAGTCGCTTCCCATAAAAGCCTTATCGCCGGGGGGATCGAAGAGCAGCGAATTTGGCGAAGTGGGGAGGGGATTCTCGGGACCCGCCGAACCCTTGGCGGTATTGGCGCTATAGATGGATGTGCCGCAGGTTGAGGGCGACATGTGGGCACATCCCGTGCTGGTCGCGAGCAGGGAGGTTGCGCCCGTGGCGCCGGTGACGAGGCCTGAAATTGACCCATTGCCTACAGGCGGGAGCGTATTGCCTGACGGGAGAGGAGAAGCGTAGACCGGAACGGGTATGAGCTGCTGGCAACTGATAATAAGTAGAGGGAACTGTGCATGAAAGAATTGAGTGCACGCGGCCACGGCGGCGGGCGTGGAGAGTGTGGCGGGGACGACGGGGAATCCGATGTTGCAGGATGGCGGCGAGCAGGAGGCGGTGACGGAACCCGCGCCGGGCAACGGAGTGGAGATGGCACAGGATTGCAAGCACCCGGGGGCGACACCAACGACGCTGGGTTGGGATGCGCTCCAGGTCAAAGGGATTTTGTTGAGGACGATTCCATTATTTGTGTTGGGCAAAGAGGTGTTCCCCATCACGTCGGTCAGCACGGCGGTAACAGTCTGCGCGCTCGTTCCTTTGGAAGTGACGAAAGTGGTTTGATCGGTTTGCTGAGATCCTGCGAGGCCGACTTCGAGGGTGATGGTCTGGATGGGGCAAGTTTCAAAGAAGTCCAGGACCGGGGAAGTTCCCTGGGAATTCTGGTATAGGGGCTGTTGGAAGGCCGAACTGGAAACTCCGCTGGCCGTGGCGTAGATCTGCGTCATTCCCGGAATCAGGGCGGTCGCCGTGATCTGATTGGTGGCGAAGTTGTAGGCCGTGTTGACGACCCCGACCAGGTTCACCACGGGTGGATTTTGGGCGACAAAGGTGAAGGGACCGATTGCGGAGGTGATGTCCGAACCCTGACTGAAAGCGTGAGCCTCCAGGGTCATGGACTGACTTTGGGAGAGGCAGGGTTCCTGCGGGGGGATACCGTTGAGCAGAACCCCGGTGACGGTGATGTTGTCGACCGGCGGATGCACGAATACGAAGGTGGGAACGCTGGATTGTCCGAGAGCCGAGGCGGTCACCTGAACCACACCTGTACCGCCGGGGGTGCAAGTGGTGAAAGCGACATCCCAGTGGCCGGCACAAGCGAAGCCGTTGGGCGCGATATTCAAAACCGACGTGTCGCTGGAGGAAAAGGTGAAAGTGGTGGTGAGGTTGACCCCGCCGGCGGTTTGCGCCGACGCCGTGAAGGCGAAAGCGGTCCCCAGGTCGACGGAGATATTGATGCTGGGGGTCAGATTGACCTTTGCGGGAAAGAGCGGAGGGCCCGCCTTGGTGCCCTTGCCACAGCCAGTGATGCTAGTAATGCTCCATAAAGAAAGGATTGCAACCGCCAAGCGCAATACGTTCGAACGCGACCCAGCCATAAACCCAGACCTACCCATGAACTCCTCTTTAAACATTGCTGTGGCTCTGCGTTCCGAAATCACGCAGAACGAGCCGTCGAATGAATTGGAAAACTTGTAGTGTAGAGGCTGGAAGCGGAATCAGCAAGCGCTGCGCAATTCGAGCCCGGGCTAACCGGATTCCGATCGTCCGGTGAGTGGGATGCAAAAACACGGGTTGACGATGTTTGCGCGCGCTTGCTATAGTAGTTTGGTTCCGCGAGTACATCCAGGCTTGTTGTGTGCTGTGAGTTTTGCTGCCGTGTTGGCGGAGACTTGCAGCGGAGCTTTTGAGAAATTCGTTTCCGGATGAAGTGCGGGTTCGGAAACTTTCCTCGCTGAAACGTTCCTGCGGTGCCTTCCGCCCTATTGTGGAAGGATATGCAGGGCAAGGCTGACGAAACGGAGTGCCCCCGCAGTTTGGCCGGGCGCCACCGTCGAAAGCGTAAGTCCTAACAGGAATCCAGAATCTCTCCGGCATTTGTGCGCGGTGAGAAGTAATGGTTGGCATTGAGCTGGCCATGCCCACGGATGCGCGTCTAGAACAGCAGGATTTGAGCTGTGCGCCGCCTGCGCGAAAAGCGGGCTGGTGCGCCGCTAAGGAGTGGCAAAGAGTGCCTACGTTTAACCAGTTGGTGGCTCAGGGTCGCAAGCGGCCCCGGTACAAGACGGCCAGCCCTGCTTTGCAGGGATGTCCGCAAAAGCGCGGTGTGTGTACCCGCGTGTATACGCAGACGCCCAAGAAGCCCAACTCGGCTTTGCGCAAGGTGGCGCGGGTGCGCCTGACAAACGGAATTGAAGTGACGACGTACATTCCTGGCGTCGGCCACAACCTGCAGGAGCACTCGATTGTGCTGATCCGCGGGGGCCGCGTGAAGGATTTGCCGGGCGTGCGCTATCACGTGATTCGTGGAACGCTGGATGCGGTGGGCGTCGCCGGCCGCATGCAGGGACGTTCGAAGTATGGCGCCAAGCGGCCGAAGAAGGGGTAAAGGCGGTCGTTCGTCGTTGTTTCAAGCAAGTTTCTGGGTGAGCGCGAGATGCGAGCCTGGCAAAGCTCAAGCTAAAAGCTAAGAGCTTCGGAGCTAAAAGCTGAATGCCTCGTAAAGGACATATCGCCAAGCGGACCGTGCCGGCCGATGCCGTTTATCAATCGGATCTGGTGACGAAGTTTATTAACTCGATGATGTGGCAGGGCAAGCGCTCGACCGCCGAGGGCATCTTCTATGAGGCGTTGGCGAAGGTGCAGGAAAAGGGCGGCGACGAAGCGCTGAAGCTCTTCAAGAAGGCCGTGGAGAACGCGAAGCCGCTGCTCGAGGTCAAGACCCGGCGCGTGGGTGGCGCCAACTATCAGGTGCCGGTCGAAGTGAATGCCGACCGCCGGACGTCGCTCGCGATTCGCTGGCTGATCAGCTATGCGCGCGGCCGCGGGGAAAAAGGAATGGTCGACAAGTTGACCAACGAATTATTGGATGCCGCTACGGGTAAGGGCGCCGCGATCAAGAAGAAAGAAGATGTGCATCGCATGGCCGAAGCCAATAAGGCGTTTGCGCACTATCGGTGGTAGGAAAACCGCTTTTGGCTTTTAGCTCTTGGCTTGTCCAGAACTGGTTTGGCTAAGAGCTAAAGACCAAGAGCCAACAGCCAAAAGCGAATTTTCAGAAATCAGAAAGAGTTAGAGTCGTGCCCAGAACAGTTCCATTAGAACGTTGCAGAAACATCGGCATCATGGCCCACATCGATGCCGGGAAGACCACTACGACGGAGCGCATCCTGTTTTATACGGGACGGACGCACCGCATCGGAGAGGTGCACGAAGGCACGGCGACCATGGACTGGATGGAGCAGGAGCAGGAACGCGGCATTACGATTACGTCCGCCGCGACGACCTGCACCTGGCGCGACATTCGCATCAATATTATCGATACGCCTGGTCACGTCGATTTCACGGCGGAAGTGGAGCGGTCGCTGCGCGTGCTGGACGGCGCGGTGGCCGTGTTTGACGCAGTGCACGGCGTGCAGCCGCAGTCGGAAAAAGTCTGGCGCCAGGCCGACAAGTACGGAGTTCCGCGAATTTGTTTCATCAACAAGATTGACAAAATGGGTGCTGATTTCGAGCATGCCGTCGATACCATCCGCAAGCGCCTCAGCGCCAAGCCCGTCGCGATTCAATTTCCCATCGGCCAGGAAGACAAATTCAGGGGCGTTATCGACCTCATCAACATGAAGTCGATCGTCTGGCAGGACGACACTATGGGCGCGGAATACGTCACCGAAGAAATTCCCGCCGAACTGAAGAAGAAAGCCGAGGCGTTTCACGCCCAGCTAGTCGAGAGTATCGCGGAGAACGACGACGAGATCCTGCACAAGTTTCTGGAAGGCGACGAGATTACCGCGGACGAACTGCGTGCGTCGCTGCGCAAGTCGACCATTGCGCTGAAAGTGTTTCCGGTGGTGGTAGGAACGGCGTTCAAGAACAAAGGCGTACAGCCGCTGCTGGACGCGGTGGTGGATTATCTGCCTTCGCCGCTGGACGTGCCGGAAACTCATGGAATCAATCCCGACAATGGGGAGAAGATTTTTCGCAAGGCCAACGACAAGGAACCGTTTGCGGCGCTGGCGTTCAAGATCATGGCGGATCCGTTTGTCGGGCAGCTGACGTTTATTCGCGTGTATTCCGGCCAGCTCAAGACCGGTGATTCCGTGCGCAACGTCCGCACCACCAAGACCGAGCGCATCGGGCGGTTGCTGAAGATGCACGCCAACAAGCGCGAAGAGATCAGCGAGATTCTGGCAGGCGACATTTGTGCGGCCGTCGGTTTGAAGAATGTGGGCACGGGCGATACGATTTGCGACGAAGATCATCCGATTGCGCTGGAGTCGATCACGTTTGCAGTTCCCGTGATTTCGGTTGCGGTCGAGCCGAAGACCAAGGCTGACCAGGAAAAGATGGGCATGGCGCTCGGCCGCCTCGCCCAGGAAGATCCTACCTTTAAAGTTCACACCGATCCCGACAGCGGACAGACCATCATCAGCGGCATGGGAGAGTTGCACCTCGAAATCATTGTCGACCGCATGATGCGCGAGTACAAAGTCGAGGCCAACGTCGGCAAGCCGCAGGTGGCGTATCGCGAGACCATCCGCAGACACGCCGAGGCAGAAGGCAAATACATTCGCCAGACCGGCGGACGTGGCCAGTACGGTCACGCGAAGATTTATCTCGATCCGCAACCAGCCGGGACCGGCTATGAGTTTGTGAATGACATTGTGGGTGGATCGGTACCGAAGGAATTCATCAAGCCGATCGACCAGGGCATTCAGGAAGCGCTCGAAGGCGGCGTGCTGGCGGGCTATCCCATGGTCGATGTGAAGGCCACGCTGTATGACGGCAGCTATCACGACGTCGACTCGAACGAAATGGCATTCAAGATTGCCGGATCGATGGCGTTTAAAGAGGCTGCGCGCAAGGCGTCTCCGGTACTGCTGGAGCCGGTGATGGCGGTGGAAGTAGTGACGCCGGAAGATTATGCCGGCGTGATCATGGGCGATCTGAGTTCGCGCCGCGGGCGCATTGAAGGCATGGAGCACCGCGCGGGTTCGCAGGTGATCAAGGCGATCGTCCCTTTGGCGGAAATGTTTGGTTATGCGACCCACATGCGTTCGTCGACGCAGGGGCGCGCGGAATACTCGATGCACTTTGCGCGCTATGAGGAGGCTCCGCGATCCGTCGCGGAGGAAATCATTGCCAAGGTGCAGGGGACGGCGAAGTGACTGCCAGCGCCGCGGTTCGTCGTCGACCGCAGGTTCTGGGTCAGAGAAGGAAAACGGGCCGAGTTTGAGATTGTGTTTGGGTGGGATGGAATCTGGGCACGGTTTCTGAGGCGGGCTGAAGGCTATCTCGTTACCGAAGTGAAGTGCGAGTCGGTTAGCGACGGGCGGTATCGGGTGCGTGATTTCTGGAGGGGGCATCGCGGGTTTGAAATTTTTCGCGAGCGCTTCTCGGAAGATTTCGCGCGGTTCGATCGGCAGATTGTCGATGAGCTGATCGAGAAACAAGAATTTGTTGGCGCGTATTACGAAGCTGACGGGGATGATTTGGTTTCGGCGTAACTGAAAGCCGAGGAGATAGGGAAATGGCGAAAGAGAAATTTGATCGCAATAAGCCGCACTGCAACGTCGGGACGATTGGTCACATCGACCATGGCAAGACGACGTTGACGGCGGCCATCACGAAGGTGTTGTCGAAGCATAATCCGAAGAACACGTTTCGGTCGTTTGACAGCATTGATAACGCTCCGGAAGAGAAAGCGCGTGGCATCACGATTGCCACGGCG
>Ga0182024_10007691_pt1 | contig 23163 bp, 20 predicted proteins | sample P32metaG_FD_120480 | JGI IMG/M metagenome (GOLD analysis project Ga0182024, IMG submission 120480) | Permafrost microbial communities from Stordalen Mire, Sweden - P3-2 metaG (Illumina Assembly) | ecosystem: Environmental > Terrestrial > Soil > Wetlands > Permafrost | place: Sweden: Stordalen... | reverse complement strand
CCCGCGTGATCAAACGAAAGATGAGCCGATGGAAAAAGAAACGCCCCGAACACCGCAACTATCCCCAGCCAAAACAGCAGTTTGCCAAAAGCATCGCAATGCTTCGTTGAACGGTATTGGTTTTAGCCGGGTCGCTTGCGACGCGCGTCTCTGCGAAGAGCGCGGAAATTAACTGGAATCCGTATCAGGATCAAGGAACGCTCGATAGAGTGAACTGAAGGGGACGTGAACAGTTATTGATTGTCCGGGCTGGAAACGGATTAACTGCGTGCGCGGCTAACCTTGATTGGCCGCGACCCAGAGCTCAGCGCCGGGGAGCGCGACCGTTTCACGTCAGATGATCTGCGCTGCCGGTCGGCGTGCGCCTTTTTGGGCGTACTCCATCGCGGCTTTGATGAAACCCAGGAACATCGGCTGGGGGCGCAGGGGCCGGCTTGTCAGCTCGGGGTGGGCTTGGGTGCCCAGGAAATAGGGGTGCACATTCTGCGGGAGCTCGAGCACCTGCATGATCGGCTGGGTGGGGTGCTTGCCGCTGAAGATCAGGCCGTGCTCCTGAAGCGTGCCGATGTACTTCGGATCGACTTCATAACGGTGCCGGAAGCGCAGGCGAATGCGCGACGCATTGTCAAACAGTTTTGAAACAAGCGACCCTGATTTCAGGTCGATATCCTTGCCGCCGAGGCGCATGTTGCCGCCGAGGCCTTCGATTTTCTTTTGTTCGGGGAGGATGTCGATGACGGGTTGCTTGCAGCCGGGGGCGAATTCGCTGCTGTTGGCCTCGGCGATGCCGCAGACGTTGCGGGCGTACTCGATGACGGCCATCTGGAAGCCGAGGCATAATCCCAGATAGGGCACCTGCCCTTCGCGGGCGTGACGGATGCACTCGATCTTTCCTTCGGTCCCGCGCACGCCAAACCCGCCGGGCACGATGATGCCGTGACAGTCTTCGAGCCGGCGTTCGACGTTGGAGCGGTCGATGTTGGTGGTGTCCATCCAGCGCAGCTGCACGTTGACGCCCAGGTGAACGCCGCAATGCTCGCAGGCTTTGATGATGCTCGCGTAGGCGTCGCGCAGCGCCGTGTATTTCCCGGTGACGGCGATCGTCACTTCCCTGTCGGCTTTGCCGATCCGCTCGACAAACCAGCTCCACTTGCTGCGGGCCAGATCTTCCTTCGCCTGGTCGACGCGATCGTGCATGTCGAGCAGCGTCAGCACTTCGCGATCCATGCCGGCGGCTCGCAGGCTTTCGGGGATTAAATAGATGCTTTCAACATCGTGCATCGACACCACCCGCCGCATCGGCACGTTGGTGTACATGGAGATCTTTTCGCGCACCTTGTCATTCACCGGCGACGAAGCGCGGCAGGCGATGATGTGCGGCATGATGCCGACTTCCATCAATCGCTTGATGCCGAGCTGGGCGGCTTTGGATTTCTGCTCGCCCAGCGCGTTGGGTTCGAGAATAAATGTGAGCGCGACGAAGACGACGGAGCCTTCCCCTTCTTCGTAAGCAAGCTGACGGCATGCTTCGAGATAGTGCGCGTTTTCGTAGTCGCCGACGGTTCCGCCGACTTCGACGAACACGACATCGGCTTTGCTTTTGACAGCCAGTTCGCGGAGGCGGAGCTTAATTTCGCCGGTCACGTGTGGAATCGCCTGCACATCGCGGCCCAGGTAGCTCCCCTCGCGCTCCTTCTTCAGCACGGCAGACATGATCTGCCCGTTGGTGGTGAAGTTGGCGGCCGACAGGTCCTGGTCGAGCAGCCGCTCATACGTGCCCAGGTCCATGTCGGTTTCCATGCCGTCGTCCAGCACGAAGACTTCGCCGTGGCGGTAGGGGTTGAGCGTGCCCGAGTCGATGTTGTAATACCCCTCCATCTTGATCGGGGCGACTTTCAGGCCTTTGTCCTGCAACAGCTTCGCGAGCGAAGAGGCGAAGATGCCTTTGCCCAGCCCGCTCATGACGGTGCCGACCACGACGATGTACTTGGTTTTCCCAGGCCGATACCCGGGCGGCATCGGCGTGTAGAACTCCGTTTCCTCCGTCGATTGGCCAATCTTTGTCAACAATTCTTCGTTGCTCATGGTCGTTCTCAAATTCAATCGCTAAGTCGCGGTGGCGCGGTACCTGAGGACAAATTCTTCGTACTGCTCGGGCGTATCAATTCCGTGCGTCGCGCGCGGCGTGACGATCACGCGAATGCCAAAGCCATGTTCCAATACGCGAAGCTGCTCGAGCTTTTCAGTCTGCTCGAGCGGCGTTGGCTTCAGATCCGCAAGTTTCAGCAGAAACTCGCGACGATACGCATAAATGCCAAGATGCAGATGATAGGTTTCGTTAAGCCCCGACGTCGAATCGCGATGATACGGAATCGGGCTTCGCGAGAAGTAAATCGCCCGTCCGTTTGCGCCGATGGCGACTTTCACCAGGTTCGGATTTTTTGGATCAGCGCCGGCCGGGAAGGGCGTGGCGATGGTCGCCATTGGATCGCTTGAATCCGCCAACGCATCGATCAATCGATCGATGGTCTCGGGTTCGATCTCCGGCTCATCGCCCTGCACGTTTACAATGATCGAATCGGATAACTGGCGCGCCACCTCCGCGATGCGATCGGTGCCGCTGGGGTGCGACGGGCTGGTCATCACGCAGCGTGTTTCGAAAGGGCGAAGGGCATCGACAATCCGCTGGTCATCGGTCGCGACGATGATCTGACTGACCCGCCTGCATTTGCGCGCCTGATCCACCACGTGCTGCACCAGCGGGCGACCCGTTTTTGCGGCGACAATTTTGGCGGGGAAGCGTGTTGAACCAAAGCGGGCCGGGATGACAACCGTCGCAGTCAAAGTCGAACCTTTCCAGTTCTTTCCGCGGACGGCCAGCCTGAACTGATGGCCAGCATGGACCGCGGAAGTCCAACTTCAAACCGCGTAGCGACCATATCGGTTGCCGCTAATCGTGTCAAACTTCGATGACTGAGCGGTCGGCACTGCACGATGGCAACGCGTATCGTAAACGCTGTTCAAGACGCACTTGTATTGTTGGAATTATTGATTACACGTTTGACAAGCCACCAACAGCAGCGATTTGCACGGCTATGCGTCCGTGACATGCGTGACATGCGTGACATGGGCTTCCCCTTCGGTCTGAGCTCAGGGTCGAAGACAGCCCATGCAAGCGGTTTTCGATTTTCAATATGACGGATCAGCCCGCAAATCCAGGATCGCCGCTCGCGGCGTCAGGCTGTTGTCCCCTAACGAGCGGCGCTCGAATGAAGGGCAGATCGCTGCGTTCAGGGCTTGGTCGTTTGAGTTGGAACGCGAAATGAAGGTGAAGATCGCTCAGCATGGGCTGCCTTCGACTGCGCTCAGGCCTGGGGAAGCCCATGTCACGTTGGCACGAGACAGGAACGCTTTCGATTGTTCATTTGCCTGCACGTCCCGCTATTATTTCCCGCGGGCGTCATTTCATAGAGGCCGTCGTGACCATTCGTTCCGCCACGCAGGACTTTGAACGCTGGCTGCAACGCCAAACGCCGATTGTCCGTTCCGATCTTCGCCATAAGCACGCGGCGATGAAATCCGATCCGTTCTCATTCCTGCGGGCCACGTATTACCGCTGGGCGCAGCAATTTGCGGAGTTGGAATCGACGATATCCGGCGCGCCGAAAACGCTGGCCGTCGGCGATCTTCATCTGGAAAATTTCGGCACCTGGCGGGACGAACTTGGCCGGCTTGCTTGGGGCATCAATGATTTTGACGAAGCATATCCGCTCCCGTATACGCACGATCTGGTCCGCCTGGCGGCCAGCGCGATGCTGGCTATCGGGCAGAATCGTTTGCGTCTCAAACTGAAGACCGCCTGCACGGCGATCATCGAAGGATATCGCGAGGGCCTGAAGTGTCGCGGCCGGGCGTTTGTGATTGGCGATTATCATCGCTGGTTCAAGCCGATTCTTTCCGATCCGCCCCGTGATCCGGGGCGGTTTTGGGATCACCTCAAATCATTGCCGCGTGAATCGGCTGCGGTTTCCAGCCAGGCCAAGGCGGCCATCAAGCAATTGCTGCCCGAGCCGGGTCTGCGTCTGGATATTCGCCACCGGATCGCGGGGCTCGGAAATCTCGGCAAACCGCGCCACACTGCGCTGGCTGAATGGAACGGCGGTCCGATCGCGCGGGAGGTCAAAGTCCTGACGCTTTCCGCCGCCGCATGGGCGTGTGCCGCGAGCGACGGACCGTATTATGCCCAGATTCTTTCGGGGGCGGTTCGATCTGCCGATCCGTTTTTAATCGTTCACAAGAATTGGATCGTCCGCCGGCTTGCGCCCGATTCCCGGCGAATCGAGCTGGCTTCACTCATCCGCGTCAAAGATGAAGAATGGCTCCTCCACGCGATGGGATTCGAAACCGCCAACGTGCATCTTGGAACCCCGGCAAGCCGCCGGCCGATTCTCGCGCATCTTCAAAAGCAGTCCAAAGGCTGGCTCCGCAAGGCCGCAACCGCGATGCACGCGATGGTGATGAAGGATTTTGTAGCCTGGTAGTCGCCAGGAATGACAACCGTCGCAGTCAACGGCGAGCTCTTGCAGATCTATCTGGCGGATGACCAGCGTACGACGAGTGCCAGCATGGACGGGTCAGATGTGTGTTGTTGACTATGCGAATGCTTGCGTTACTCGATGTCGACATTAACTTGGCGTCATGGCGAGTCCAAGCCTCGAGCGATCCAATGTGCGAGTCGGCGGAAACCTCCTTGCGCCTGATGATTTGGCAATTGCTGGCGACGGACAGGTTGAGTTCGAACAGGACATTATGTGCGGCGTGAACGTTCGCGTCATTGCTGAGGGCCGAGACATTCGAATCGGCGCGCGCGCCTGGCTGGGCGACAACGCGACGGTCCGCGCCAGCGTCGGTACCAATTGCATTGTCAGCAGCAACAGCGAAGTGTTGGAAGACGTTGTTCCAAACATTGTCGTGGACGGAAAGCCCGCGAAGTTTGCCTGGCAAATTTGCTGATCTAATTCGATGGACCCGTCCACCGCACCGATCTTTCATGTCACGCACTGGAAAGCCGGCTCGCAGTGGGTTCGGGCGGTTCTCAATTCGGCCGCTCCACGGCGGATGATTTATACCAGCGGCAATCCCGAGTGGTTTGCCGCCAATCCCCCAGTCGAAGGCGCCGTCTATTCGCCGGTCTATTCAGATCACGTTCGCTTTCGTGCGTCGATCCCCGCCGATCGTCCGCAACACACGTTTGCGGTCATCCGTGATGCGCGGGACACGGCGGTGTCCTGGTATTTCAGCCTGCGCTATTCGCACACGACCAAAGATCCGGGCATCACCGGTCCGCGGGATATCCTTTCCCGAATTCCGTTTGACGACGGCCTGGCTTTGGTCATCGCCAGCCACCTTCGCTCGGCGGTCTGGATTCAGCGCACCTGGCTGGATTCGGGCGTCAGGGTTTTTCGTTATGAAGAGCTCCGCCAGCGGCAGCACGAGACGTTCAATGAGTTGTTCGACTATTGCCAGCTCGATTTATCCGAAGGGAAACGCCGGCGGATCGTCGATAAAAACAGCTTTGAGCGCAAAACATGGTGGCGATTTGGACGCGAGAACAGGAAATCGCACTTGCGCAAAGGAGTTGCCGGCGATTGGAAAAACCATTTCACCGACCGCCATAAGCAGCTCTTCAAATCGCACTACGGGGAGATTCTGATTCAGGGCGGCTACGAAAAAGACAACAACTGGTAGTCGTCATCGCGCTTCGGCGACGGCTTCGAGCAGGGCCGACCCATAAAGCCGAACTTTATGGGGTCCCATTCCTTTGATCTGCTCGAGGGCGTCGGGATCGGACGGCGCGGCGCTGGCGATGAGCTTCAACGTCGAATCATGGCAGATGCAATAAGCCGGCACGTCGCGCTCGCGCGCGATCTGGGCGCGGGCGGCGCGCAGGCGGGTGAATCGCTCAGCCGCGTCGGCGGGAAGTTCGTCGATGGCCGTTGCGGGTTTCCTGCCGCCACGTCGCATCGCGAACCGATTTCTTTCCGATGGCGCGGACACGATTGTTCGCCGCGGAATCAGATCGGCCAATGACGCCGGCGGAAGCTGCGCGCCCTTCATGACAGCAACACCGGCGGCGGTAAGTTCCATCACGGGGCGAAAGCGAACGCCGTCCGGATCGCGCTGACGCGCCAGGCCGGCTTCCATCGTTCGGTGGAGCATCGCGACGATCCGCTTGATCGGATGCGCTCGCAGCAAGCCGAATACGCTCAGGCGATCGAACCCCCACCGCTGGGTCTTTTCTGTTTCTGAACCGGCCAGCACTTCCGCGACGACGTTGACGCCGAACTTCCCCTGCAATCGCGCGACGCCGCTCAGCAGTTGCCGCACGAGCAGCACCGCTTCATCCGAAAGCACCGGAAGCTCGCCCGGCGTGTCGTTGTCTGCATCGTCGGGGCGGCAGATATCGCAGCGGCAATCAACGACCTCGGCTTCATCGCCGAAGTAATCGAGGATCATCTTCCGGCGGCAACTGAACGTCTGCGCGTAGCGAATGACGCGCTCCAGCTTCTCGCGCGCGTGGGCTTGCAGCGATGCGACGCGCTCGGGATTGGCCGAGCTTTCCTCGCCGAGCTTGTCGATGAAGAATTCCTGCGTGTAGCGATCCTGATAGCTGAAGAGCATCACGCAGCGCGCCGGCAGCCCATCACGGCCGCCACGGCCGGCTTCCTGGTAATATGCCTCCAGCGTGCCGGGCATGTTGTAGTGAATCACCAGGCGAATGTCGGGCTTGTTGATGCCCATGCCAAACGCGTTGGTGGCGACCGCGATGCCGCCGGTGCTGTTCATGAACTTTTCTTGATTGCCGGTACGCGTCGTGGCGTCCATGCCCGCGTGGTAGGTGAACACGCCGCGACCTTTGGCCGAGCGCGTCAGCAGTGCGCCGATTTCATCGACGGCCTTTCGCGTCGCGCAATAGACGATCGTGCTCCCCGGTTCACGACCGATCAGCTCGAGCAGTTCCGCTTCCTTATCAGCAACTTTAGAAGCGCGACGCGAACGGTAGGAAAGATTCGGCCGATCGAATCCGGTGACGACGATCGTCGGATCGCGAAGACCCAGTTGCGCGACGATGTCTTCACGAACGTCGTCGGTGGCCGTTGCCGTCAGGGCGATGCAAGGCGGCGATCCGAGCTTGGCGCGAATTTCGCCGAGGCGGGCATAATCCGGCCGGAAATCGTGACCCCACTGGCTGATGCAGTGCGCTTCATCCACCGCGATCAGCTTCGGCTGGATTCGCGTCAGCAGCTCTTGAAATTCGATTGAGCTGAATCGCTCCGGCGCGACGTAGAGCAAGCCGTTGAACCCATTTTCGATTTCGGAAATCACCTGCCGACGCATGGACGGCGTCAGCGAGCTGTTCAACATCGCGGCGGGAATGCCCTCATCGCGAAGCTGCTGAACCTGATCTTCCATCAACGAAATCAGCGGCGAGATGACGATGGTGAGCCCGCCGGAGATGGCGGCGGGAAGCTGATAACACAAGCTCTTGCCGGCTCCCGTCGGCATGACGCACAGCACATCCCCGCCGCGCAATACGTCTTCGATGACTTCGCGCTGAGCGGTCCGAAAATCATCCAGCCCGAAATGCTGCTGAAGCTGTTCACGAAGCCCATCTTCCATGATCGCCAGGGATTGTATTCACTGAATGGGAAGATCGCGATGCCGAGTGCGCGGAATGATGTTCCGAAGTTGCTGAGTGAGTTCGACCGTAAAAAGTCCGCCATTTACTCGCCTTCAACCGCTTTCCCGTCTTGCCGCGGAATTCATGGCGGCTAAGCTTTCGATCCGGTGGAGGCAAAACGATGGACAACTCGCTTGAACAGCGCATCACTCGGCTTGAACAATCCAATCGGCGTTTGCGGGCCGCGTGTATTGCGATTGTCTTAATCGCAACCGGCGTATTTGTTGTCGGGGCGGATCGGCCATTGCCGCCGCCGGTCGATCTGGTGCAGGCGCGGCGGATTGAGGTCATGGACGGCAAGGGCCACGCGGCGATCGTGCTGCAGACGAAGGACGATTCTTCCAGTATCGCCGTCTACGGTCCCGATCGGCAGTACGCGGCGGTGCTGGTCGGCCAGCAGCGGAAGGCGTCGATGCTTCTGGTAAAGGGCAACGATGCGCCGGAAGTATTTGCCGAGGCCGTTGAGCAGGGCGGGCAAATTGGAATTGCGGACGGCAAGCCAGCAACACCGGGCTCGGATCGGGCGGCGCTGAATATTTCGGGAACGCCCAATGGGTTTGGCATTTTCCACGTTATCAATGGCAAGCCGCAGTCGATGCTCAGCTTCGCGAAAACCGGCGGCGGGCTCGAACTTCGTACGCCGAACGGCAAAGCCGTGACGCGAATCGTCGGCGCTGATACCGGCGGGCAGATTCAAATCATCGACGAACATGGGAAAGTTGTCTGGCAAGCGCCGGACAACAAGTAAGTCTTCAACAACAGGCGGAGCGAAAACATGAAGTCTCTCAAGGCATCTCTCGGTACCTTTGTCATCGGCTGTGCGGCATTTGGCGCATCGGCATTCGGGCAGTTGCAGAAGGGCGATAGCGTCGCGGTCATCGGTGATTCCATCACCGAGCAGCGGCGGTTTTCGGTCTTTATCGAAGAATATCTGGTGATGTGTCAGCCCGCGCCCGAGCTCAAGCAGACGCAGTTCGGTTGGAGCGGCGAAACATCATGGGGCTTCGAACGTCGCATGGACAACGACATGCTGCGATTCCATTCAACCGTCGCGACCACCTGCTTTGGAATGAACGACGGCGGCTACAGCCCGATGAACGACGAGAAAGCCAAGCGTTATCGCGACGCTCAGACGCAGATCGTGCAGAAGCTCAAGCAGGGTGGCGTGCGGTTCATCGTGGTGGGTTCGCCCGGCGCGGTGGATGTGCAGACATTCCGCAATCACAATCGCGAGTTGGCGGAGATGTACAACAAGACCCTCGCCGCTGAACGCGACATTGCCAAGGAAGTCGCCGACAAAGAGGGCGTCGCGTTTGCCGATGTCTTTGATCCGATGGTTGATGTAATGACCAAAGCCGAAGAAAAGTTCGGCAAGGATTATCACCTGGCCGGCCCTGACGGCGTGCATCCGGATAACAACGGGCATCTCGTGATGGCATACGCGTTCCTGAAAGGCCTCGGTTGCAAGGGAGACATCGGCACGATCACCGTCGATCTGGCCGGCAACAAGGCCGAGGCAACCGACGGCCACAAAGTGCTCTCGTGTGCCGACGGCGCTGTCGAGATTGAAAGCTCGCGTTATCCGTTCTGCTTCTCCGGCGGCCGCGGCCAGACCGATTCCACCCGCGCGATTCTTCCGTACCTGCCGTTCAATCAGGATCTGAACCGCTACATGCTTGTCGTGAACAACGCCGGCGCCGGAAAAGTGAAAGTGACGTGGGGCAACGCCAGCAAAGAGTTCGACGCCGAGCAGCTTTCCAAGGGGATTAACCTCGCGGCCGAGTTTTTGAACAATCCATTTTCTGAACCGTTCCGGCGGATTGAAGACCAGATCCGCCGCAAGGAAGAAGTCGAGACGCCGCTGGTGAAGCAGACGATCAATGAGATTCCCGCCGTCGCCAAGGCGACTCCCGCCGCGGGCGAGGCATTGGAGAAAGCCGCCACGCAAGGCGTCGAGATGGATCGCAGCCTGCAGGATGCGCTGACGGCGTCGGTCGTGCCGGTGAAGCATACGATTAAGATTGAAGCAGTGAAGTAACTCAAATGCGCAGGGTATTGCCCAAGTCGAAAGGTGCCGGCTTGCCAGTAGAGTGCAATTCCCGACAACTTTCGAGACGACGTTTGCGCGCGCGAGGCGTTGCGTTGCCGTTCACTGAGATTGGCATTGCGCTCTTCGTCGTAGCCTGTGTATTGGCGTGCCGATGGAGTTCGGTGGCTCCGGCCGTGCATGCCGTCGCGATCATCTGCCTAATTTTTGGAGCGTTACTGATTACGCCCGCAGCTGGCTCCGCGCTGATTCAGGCACTGGAGCCTCCGCACGGTTCGAACCAGCCCCCTCGACGATCTACCATCGGCGAGCGCCTCTTGCGCAAAAACAAGCTGATATTCGGAACCGCGCACGATTACAGGCCAGCGATCGAGAGCGATTTTGATGGACTCGATCGGGGCTTCTATGACCAAACGGCAGTCGAGCTGCGCAATGCCGGCTGCCGGTTAATCGGCGACGTCGTCAATACGACCGTCGAGAAGCAAAAAAACATGCGTGCGGTGGCGCGCGTGATGGTCGCGCCGGACGAAACAATTGTTGTTTCAATTACACACGTGGTTTTCACGAAGCCCACAAGGCTCCACCCGACCGGCGAGGCGAAACTTTATGAGGCCGCTACAGAATTTGAGGACGGCACATTCTTGATTACCAATAATTCGACGGTGAGCGGCATCATTACGGCACCGCCAAAAATCCAGAAGATTGTGGTGCCTGCAACCACGGCCCCGCTCGATGTGTTGGCGATGCATTCAAATGCCCTGCAGCGAATCTTTGGAAAGGCGCCGCGAAAGGTCGGATCGCTGAACGAAGAACTCGACCGTTTACGACGGGAATCCGCGATCGTTTGCACACACCGCAAAGAGATAGGCTATCTCGATCCGGAACAGATCCGACGGCTTGCGTTGGCGATGGGCAAATCACGGGAACTGGCTGACGAAGCCGCTAGGTCTGCGGATGAAGCGCGTCGGTTTGAGCTGGCGTCACGTCGCTCGCTTGATAAGTGACTACTTGATAACGCCACGCTATCAATCGTGCTGAAGATTGAATTGATGAAGTGAGCATTGATGACGCGACTAAATCCCCCGCCTCCGCCGCCTAATCTCCCATCGGGCGGATATGGGTGCACATTGCCGCTGGCTGGGATCGGCAGCGTCTGCATTGCCCTGGGCGCACTGGCGATCAGGAGTTGGGACAGCCTTTACACGATAGCGAGAGTTGGCGCGATCGTGCTCGTTGTGTTTGGCGTCGTTTGCGTATTGCCGATGCTTGGGCTTTGGACGCTGCGACGCTGGGTTCGGCGTTTCACGGCGAACTTGTCCGTTCGGATTAAAGCCGTGAACGCGACGGTGATTCGGGATAGCCAGGCGTCTTACGCTGGCGCGTTCGAATACCGGCCGGCGGTCGAAAGGGATTTCGAGGGGCTTGATCGCGGGTTCTACGAGCGAACCTTCAGCGACCTGAATGATGTCGGCTGCCGGCATTTGGGTGACATCGTTAATGTGACGCTCGAACAGACGAAGAACGTGCATTCGGTGATCCGGCTCATGGCTTCCGCCGACGGCAGGTCGTCGATTGTTATCTGTCAGGCGACGGCCGACACTCCATCCCGCGATGCGCGAAACCCTCCGATCCTGGCGATTGATATCGATTCGGAATTCTTGGACGATACGTTCCTCTGCACGTCGAACTCACCGGCGACATCGCTCAAGAAATTGCCGGCTCAGTTGCGAATGGATGTGTGTCCACCGGAGATGCCGCCGGTTGAAATGCTGCATCGGCACGAGACGGAACTCGCCAAGCTCAACTCCAGTGAGTCGTTCGTCTTCAATACGCTCGCCGAGGCATTGGCGTCGCTGCAGCGGAAGCGGGCGCTGACCGCGAATTTCAGAAAATTGATCGGCGATGTTGATCCGTCGAATCGGTTATAGTGGCTCCCACAGGAGATCCCTATGACATGGCGCCGCTCGGGGGTGACGATCGTTTTGGCTTGCATTATCGGGCTTTTTGTTTCGGCCGGATGCTTGCCGTTCCCGCTCGGCGACCCGGCGCAGTCGAAAGTCGATTCCAAACTCGTCGGCTTCTGGCTCAACGATGCCGACGGCGACCGCGATCTGATTGCCATGTATCCGTTTGATGAGCACACGTACGTGATGCAGGATCAGAAGCTGCATCAGGAAGATGGCAAGTGGACGCCGCGAGACACGCCGCTGCTGTTCAAGGCCTGGCTGACTGAGGTGAAGGGCCATCGACTTTTATGCCTTGAGCCGTTGTTTCAAAAGGTGGTCCCGCAGGATCACAATGCCTATCCGGCGCTGCTGCTGGAGTCGGCCGACGCGAACATCAAAGTTCGGCTGGTGAATGCTGACTTTGACCCGATCAAGTCGGCCAAGAACGCCGCGGATGAGCTGGCGGTCGTCACGAAGGAGATTGACAACCCGAAGCTCTACGATGACACGCCGACAACTTTTCACAAGCTCGACCCGGATCGTGACAAAGACACGATCGGGCTTGTCGTCAAGTTCTGATTTGCGGTTCGCATCCTAAGGCGGGGGACGGTTTGTGCCGATAAGGCGCAGGTGCCTTCTCGTGCCATTCGATGATTCTGCGCAAATTTCTCAAGCCGGTCGCCACAGTTCTGATCATCGGGGGTGCGACGTGGTTCACGTTTTATTATCGGTCCAGTCATTCTCTCGAAGCCCGGCTCGAGCAGGAACACCAACGCGCCGTTGAACTTGAGCAGGTGATCGTGCGCCTGACCGCCGAGCGTCGCGTGGCGGATGTCATTGTGACCGATCAGCACGCCGTCGGCGACTCGCTTTCCACGTCAATTATCTTTGTTGAATACGGACGTGACGGCTCATCGCTTCCCGCCCGGCATTTCACGCTGACGGGCAAGATGGTGCACTTGGACGCGATGGTCGTGAAGTTCGACGGGAAGTTCGTGGCTGACAACGATCAGCTTCGCGGCCATAGCGTCGCGCTTTTCACCCGCGTGTATGGCGACGACACACCGCCTGCCCAGGGCGAGATCATCGATCAGCCTGGTCAGGTTCCGGCGGCTTATCGCGCGGCCAGTGGAGCGGTTGGCCCATTCGAGCAGCAGCTTTGGCAGAACTTCTGGCGACTGGCCGACGATGAAAGCTACCGAAACTCAATGGGCGTTCGCGTCGCCCAGGGCGAAGGCGTCTGGCGCCCGTTTGAGCCCGGTAAGCTCTACACCGTGACCCTTGAAGCCGCTGGCGGGATCAACATCACTTCGGAGCCGCTAAAGCAAATCTACATGGAAGCGTTGCGAGAAAAAGGGATCCTGCATTAGACGCATGGATTCATATCCATAATTATCTGCCTTACCCAGCCTGTCGAAACCCTTCATTTTTCACATTCGTGCTATATCCCGTATTCCCCTTAACTCATCGAGTCAGCTCGATTTCAGCTTTTGTCAGACGTCAAACCAGGAAAATTGCGAAAGCGCGATAAGAATCTGCTCACCAAAAAATTCGCCAGAATTGTTTTAAGAATGCTAAGCTTCGATTTAGAAACAAAGTAATTCCGCTTGTGCTTTGGCGATTTGAAAGCAACATTAGACACATGGGAGCAAAGTGCTTTGCGGGCGACCGTCGAGCGCTAGTCACGGGCAAAGATCGAATATCGCGCCACGGGGAAGAATTGACGTCTGTGGCACGCGGTTTCGAGCCTCGTGGGAGATTTAGATTCGGGGAACACCTCCCGATGTCAATTCGTGCCCCGGCAATGCCGGGTATGTGCCTGAGCAAATCGGGCAGGGGAAGATGTTTATGTTGGGTAGCACGTTGGCCCCCGCATCGTGGGAGCGGCGGCATGATCAGTTAGTTGGGCTTGAATGCCTCTGCAACACCGCGCAGATGGAGCGAGTCATCAGCCGCGAGATCGCTCGCGCCGATCGAGGCGGGCGCGGGTTCACCCTCGTCCTGTTTCACGTTCCGAGTTCACAAGCCAAAACGGACGCCACTCGCAATCTTGCCGAGACGCTGCTTAAGCGCGCTCGCCTGACGGACGAATGCGGGTGGTTCTCGGAAGAATATCTGGCCGCCGTGTTGACGGGAACTTCGCCCGGCGGCGCACAGATTTTCGCGGACGGCGTCGTTGCGGCGCTGGGCGCGAAAGTTCCGCCGGCCTCGATCATCTACACCTATCCATTCGAGCCTGCGGGCGCGCCAACCAGCGACGGCGCGACTGTGACGCTCAACGGCGCTCGCGACCGCGTGCTGCGTCGCGTCGAGCGAGAAGAAATGGCCGCCGCGCTTGTTGCCGCCGCTACGGTGGCAGCCGTGGATGAACCCGAAATCGAACCCTCCGCGCTGAACGGCCCTTCTTTCAACGGCAAGCCGCGATTCAGCGATGACCGGTCGTTCGAAACCAATCGTGATGTGCGCGCCGCCGACCTGGGCACGCTGCTGGCCCGTCCGCTGCCGGCCTGGAAGCGCGCGATTGATATCCTTGGCGCGCTAGTGGCGATTGCGATTTTCAGCCCGCTGATGATCGTCGCGGCGATTCTCGTCCGCTTCAGCTCTCCCGGCCCGGCGATATTCGTTCAAAAGCGTTCTGGCCTGGGTGGCCGCGCGTTTCTGATCTACAAGTTTCGCACGATGGTCAACGGCGCTGAGAAGCGCCGCAAGGAACTGACTGCCGCCAGCGAACAAGACGGCCCGGCGTTCAAGTTGGAAAACGACCCGCGTCTTACGACGATTGGTCGTATCCTCCGCAAGACCAGCATCGATGAACTTCCTCAGTTGTTTAACGTTCTCAAGGGCGACATGTCGCTCGTCGGCCCGCGCCCGCTTCCCTGCGGAGAGCAGGCCGAATGCCAGCCTTGGCAGCGGCATCGCATGAACGTGACGCCGGGCCTCACCTGCATCTGGCAGGTGAAAGGTCGCTCGCGCGTGGCGTTCGATGACTGGATTCGCATGGATGTGGACTACATGCGCCGCCGGACGTTTTGGCGCGACGTGCAGATCATGTTCGCGACAATTCCCGCTGTGCTTCTGAGGAAGGGAGCCAAATAACCATGGCTTCACAACAGGATGTGGCCTGGCCCGTGCGCCGCGATCTGTTCGGCGTGCGCGTGAGCGTGACGCGCTATGACGAAGTCGTGCAACTCGTGTGCGAAGCCGCCGAGAATGGCGTCGGCGCCCTCGTCGACTTCATGCCGGTGCATTTATTGACCGTCGTGGCTGGCGATGAAGACGTTCGAGCCAAGCTCGATGATTTCAGCATCATCGCACCCGATGGACAGCCGGTTCGCTGGGCGCTGAACAAGCTATACAACGCGAACCTGACGGACCGCGTCTACGGCCCCGAGCTCATGCGACGTCTCTGCGGCGAGGCCGCGAGGCGCGGCATGCCGATCTATCTATACGGCGGCACCGAAGACGTGCTCGCCAAGCTCGCCGAGAAGCTGCTGGCGTGGTTTCCGGCGCTGAAAATCGCCGGAGCTGAATCGCCTCCGTTTCGAAAATTATCGGGCGAGGAAGATGCCGCCGCCGTCGAGCGAATCAATCGTAGCGGAGCGAAGCTGGTCTTCCTTGGCATCGGATCGCCGAAGCAGGAAGTCTTTGCTCACCAGCACCGCAATGACATTCAAGCCGTGAAACTGTGCGTCGGCGCCGCGTTCGATTTCCACGCCGGCGTGAAAAAAATGGCGCCCGCCTGGATGCAGAAGCGCGGGCTGGAATGGCTCTTTCGCCTGACGCAGGAACCCAAGCGGTTGTGGAAGCGATACCTCGTCGCCAACAGCACTTTCGTCTTCCTCTATGCACGCGAAGTGCTTCGCCGGAAGCTCAAGCCAAAGGCCGCCGCTGCAGAGATGCCGGATGCAGTCGTTGCCGAAGTCGCCTAATTCAGCTCCAACACATGGCGAAGATTGCCGCCTAGAATCATCTCGCGCTGTGCCGAGGTCAGGCCCAGCGCGTCGATCGCGGCCAATGCGGTCATCGTGTTCTCTTCGAGATTGTACGGAAAATCCAGGCCAAAAATGAGCTGCTCCGGGCCGACCTGCGCGACCAGTTCCACCATTCGATCGCGCGGCATAAACCACTGGCGGTTGTAGTTGGCAGTGAAGACACTCGCGAGGCCCCCGTATACCCGGCACTTGCGGCCGGGGATCGGCGGGAACGGAATGTTGTTCGAGATCACGCCGACCGCGTCGCTGAAGAATGCCCATCCGCCGACGTGCTCCATGCTGAAATGAAAGTCGGGGAAACGATACGCCACCTCGTCGAACTTCAGCACGTTGTAGTCGGCGATGCGATGGTTATGCACACCACTGTGAAAGCTGGCGAACAGGCCGATGTCTTGCGCCGCGCCGTAGACTTCACAGGCGGCGTCGCCGATTAGATCAAAGTGCTGAATGTTCGGATGCAGCTTCAGGCCGCGGAAACCAAGATCCGCGCAGCGGCGCACCTGGTCAGCTAAATCGCGCCGGCGAAAGTCGATCGTACCGAAGCCGACGAACTCATTGCGGCCCAGAATCTCCTTTGCAAGCCAACCGTTCACATCGAAGCTGTCTGGGAAGTCGAGGGCAAACGGGGCGAAGCAAACTTGCCGAGCGATGCCGCAGGCATCCATCAGCTTTCGCAGGCGGTCGACCGACCCGTCCGGCTTGAAGTCGGCCGGGAATACATGGGCATGGTTGGCAAAAACCGAGGCTGCCATCTGTCTACTTTCCCTCCGCCGCTTTGACGACGGCTCGCACCTTGGCCGCATCCACGGTGCCGTTTGATTTGATCCACGTGCCGACGATGAAGCCGTTACAGAATGGAAGATACTCGGGAATTGACGTCGGATCAGCGCCGGAACCGATCAATACCGGCGCGCTGCGCGCGGCGACTTTCACTTCTTGAACGTGTGTTGGATTGGTTCGCTTACCCGTGCCCGAGCCACTGACGATCAGCGCGTCGGCCAGACCCCGCTTAAGTGTGTCATCGACTTCATCGATCAGCGATCGCGCTGCCAGCGGCGCCGAATGCTTGACGTCGACGTCAGCCAGAATCGAAATGTCGGCTCTCAAAATCGCGCGATCGCGCAGCAGATCGTGTGCGATGCCGCTGACGATTCCCTGGTCGGTGACGCGCGCTCCGCAAAGCACGTTCACGCGAATGAATTGCGCGCCGACGGCATGCGCAATCGCGAGAGCCGCTCGGCCATCATTGCGAAGAACATTGATTCCCATCGGAATGTCAGCCTTCCGCCGAACCTCGGCGGCAAGGGCCGTCATCGTCGCGACGACATGACAGGGAACTGATGTCGGATAGAACGGAACATCCCCGAAGTTCTCGAGCATGACCCCATGCGCGCCGCCAGCCTGCAATGCTTCCAGGTCGCGAAGCACCTGACTGCGGATAGATTCAAGATTGGCCGAAAAGCCAGGTGATCCGGGCAGCGGCGGCACGTGCAGCATGCCGATCACCGGCCAGGCGACGCGAAATATGTCTGCAAATGCGTGTGGCATTGATTGCCCAGGAAACGATGGGCGATCCTAATCGACCGAATCGCGGGCGCGAAGGACGGTCACTCCTCGCGAGCGGAGGCTTCGAGCTGAGCTTCGGTCTTGCGGGCGTAGATCTTCTCGTTATATCCGACCAGAACCGACGCAATCTGGGGCGGCGGGAGCGGAAGATCCGGCGACGATGGAACCTGCAGGTAGCTGAGGGCGCGCTCCAGCAACCGTTTGGCTGGTGGGCCGGACACGTCGCCGCCGTAGTGGGCGATGCTGCGATCGGGTTCATGGATGATCATCGCGACGACCAGTCGCGGACTTTCCGCCGGCGCGCCGCAAAGAAAAGAGCTATTGTACTTTGTGTGGCTGTACACCCCGTGCTCGGCGATGAACGCCGTGCCGGTTTTTCCGAAGATATTCCAGGTCATGCTGCGGGCTTTGAGAGCCGTTCCGCGGACCACGACATCGCACATGATACGCTTCATCTCCGCGGCGGTAATCGGGTCCATCACCTCCGGCAACATGCCAAACGCCATGGGTGGCGTTTTCGACACCACGGCGCCATCCGAATCAAGGAACCCCTTGATCATGGTCGGCTTTACCAGCCGTCCGCCGTTTGCATACGCACAATACGCGCGGGCGAGTTGCAAGGGCGTCACCATCAGCTCGTAACCCTGCGAGATCGATTCGGTGCTCGCGCTGGTCCACTTCTTCAGTGGGCGAAGCAACCCGCCTTCTTCGCCGGGAAGTTCAATACCCGTGGGTTTGCCAAAGCCCCAGCTTGAGACTGCGCGGTAGAGCTTCGGATTGCCCAGTCGATCGCCGAGCATCGACATGCCGATGTTGCTCGACTTTACCAGCACGTCCCACGTGCTCAGCGGGCCGTAGTAGTGCGTGTCTTCGACTGTGCGATTCTTATTGGGAATCTTGTAGCGAATCGCGTTGATCGGCCAAATTTCGTTGACGCGTGTCTCGTGCCATCGCAGCGCCGGCCCCATGATGAAGGGTTTGATCGTCGAGCCGGGCTCGTAGGGCATCACCAGCGTGCTGTTGCGGCGAACTTCCGGCGGAGCATCCAGAAAATTCTGCGGCGAGAATGTCGGCCAATTCGCCAACGCGAGAATCTCGCCGGTCTTCGGATCCATCACGACGCATTCGCCGCGCTTGGCTTTGTTTTCGTTGCACCCGGCGGCCAACTCCTGCTCGGCGATCATCTGAATGTTCGCGTCGATCGTCAGGATCAGGTGCTGCCCTTGCTGCGGGGGGAGATAGTCCTCGGCATCCATCGACAGCGGACGATGGCTCGCGTCCTTGAGCATGCGGGCGTAGCCGTCTTTGCCGGAGAGCGTTTTATCGAACCCAAGCTCGAGCCCTTCCAGGCCGTGCCCGTCTTTCATCGTGCCGCCAAGGATGTGGGCGGCGAGCGATCCCATCGGATAGTAGCGATTGCTGGTCGGCTGCAATCCAACACCCGGCAGCTTCAACTTCTGAATTTGCTGGCAGGTGTCGTCGTCTAAGCTCTCAGCGACTTTCACGAAGCGGTTCGCCGAGCGGTCGGCCAGCAGGTGTGCCAGGTCCATCGGCTTTTTGTCGAGGATACGGGCCAGATCCATGATGGCCGAGTCCATCTCGATGAGGCTGTGGCCATCCTGCTGGTAAACCTCATACATGAACTTCGGATCGACAAACAGCGTCTCTGTTTGAACGGTGCCGGCCAGCAGGAAACCGTTGCGATCGAAGATGCCGCCGCGACGGGCTTCCAACTCCATCGTTTGGTGCTGCTGGCGATCTGCCTTGCGAAGCGTGAGCTGGCGGCCGAAGGTCTCCAGATAAGCAACACGACCGATCAGCGCCACGAAAGCCGTGCCAAGCACAACAAAAACGATTGCGGCTCGACGCGCGGAGAAGCTATCGGGGGCGGTGTGGGACATGGTCCGATAAATCATCGGCCCAAGGCTATACGCGGCTTGACAAATCGAGCGTGTAAACCGGAGGCGGCAGGGCCGGTTAAACGGTGTGCAAAGGCTTTATTGGAATAGATTTCCCGGCTTCCACAGGAATTTGCGAAATTGGCCGGAGAAGGTGATTCGACGTGGAACCTGGCGGCTGGACATGAGGTAAAGTCCGAGAGTGAACCGCCAGGCAGGGGCCGATTATGCTCCCGAACGACCCATCTGAAAAGGACGTCATCTCCACGCTGTCGCGACCTGTTCTGGCCGTGGTGCAATGCCACTCGTGCGGCTACGAGCCGCCTCGACCAGATCATCCGCCGCGCAAGTGTCCCAAGTGCCACGGGGGCTCGTGGGAGAACTTCGTGTGGCGCGGCAAGCTCGACGATGCGCTGCCGCCGGATCGACGACGGACGCCGATGGGCATGCCGCGCACGCGCATGCAATTCTGAAACTCCATGTGCGTGCGCGGCGAAGGACGGCAAGGCATACCTATAAGCCCTATCTGAAAACCCAACGACCTCACCAAAGTCGCTGATTTTTCAAAACATGGTGCAAAATGGGATACAAGCTCAACCATACCCATTGTGGAATTTGATAGTTCGAGCACCGCCAGTTGTGGATTTTTGACACAACGTCGATGCACCATACCCCATATTTACGGCATTTGGGTGCATTCATCTAAAGCTAGCTTCTAAAGACGCTTAGCATGGAATGCAGCAACCGCCGTTTTCCGATGTTGCACCGCGAAGCATGGGTTCTTCCTCTGCGTTCTTGGCCGCTCTGCGTGCCTGGCCTGAGCCCGTCGAAGGCAGACTTCCTCTCCTCCCAATTAGACGCTCGGCGGGTCGGTTTTATTCCAACATAAATTCGGAAAATGTTAGGCCTGAACGACTCCCGCCGTAACTGCTGATTCAACTGACTTTTCGCCGGCGGGGTGGGAAGAAAAAATCTCACGCGGGGGCGCGGAGACGCGGAGAAATCTGTCGACGAAAATCACGGCTATCGCATTATCCGCACTCTTAAGTGTTGCAACAGGCTAAACTGACGGCATGCTGAAACGACTTTCCAATCGCGAGGAAGTCTATGTGCACGACCTCTTGGCCCCAGCCGCCGCCCGCCACAACTCGGAAGTATATCGAAAGGTGCGAATCGCTGATCCTATTGACATTAACGGCCTCGACTCGCGCGAACTTGGACGCTTTGGCCTCATGGGGCATTTCGACTTCGTCGTCACCGACCGCAATCACTATCCGCAATTCGTCATTGAATACGATGGCGGCGGTCACAATAACAAGAACGACCCCCTGAAAGACGAGATCTGCCGGCGATCTGGCTTGGCGCTCTTTCGGATCACGCCCAGCTCCAGTCGAGTCAAGATTGGAGAGGCTTCCTTCGTGGCTTACATCGTCGACGTCTGGTTCTACAGCCAAGCGTTCGCGCGGATGCAGGCCGCAGGCGAGATTCAACGCGATGAACCTTTCGTGATGTCAGGATTTTTGAAGCCCGACGCAAAGAGTGTTTTCGATAGCGAGTTCTATTACACGTTCGGTGCCATGGGGCGGCTGACGCGAGTGCTCAACACGGGCAATCCCTCGGAACATCTGAATGCGGCGTCAGTGTCAATGATCGGACCGGAGGGGCAGTATGCGGCCTTCGCCCGATATGGCGATCTCAGCGGCCGCTATCGCATCGCGTTCCGCACGATAAATTGGGGAGCACTCGATGGATTCTCAGCGGCGCGGGAACTTAGCGAATTCTGCCATGCCTTGGCGTATCACGATCTTTGTGAAGAGATCGAAGCCGTCCGACTTGATGCTCGCATCGCACGTCCGGTCGCCGAGATCACAAAGGAAATCGCCGCGCTGAAATCCACCGGTTTTCGCTTGGTGCTCGGATGGAACGTGCCTGAAGCTTGGCTGTAGTCACGACCGTTGACTCAGTCAAGGACCAATAAAGAGGACCGGGGAGTTGTTTGTCGAAAACGACTCCCCTTATCCGAGACGGTGAAAAACGGAGTGATCACGCGCCAGAGCAAACGGAGACGTTTCATGGCGTTATGTGAAAGAGCTTTTTATACCACTGGATTGCCGCCGATTCCTCCAGGCGACTTAATGCTTCAACCACGAACATCTCTTGATATTCGTGTCTGGTCTCTCCCGTCACGATGAAAGTGTATGGTGGCGTGAATTTATCGCCCACGGTCAATCCAGCGGTCGGCATCACGAGCCAAAGCAACTGTCCCCTGCACGATATCCAAATGCGTGAAACACAACCACATCGTTCGAATCGACGATGGTTTTTACGACGCATGGCGCTTTGAGTTGTCCAAATAATGGATTGATTCCGCCTTCCGGGATCCTGCCACCTGCTGAGATATAATCGATCTTGCGTCCGATTCCCGATCGCTTGACTAATTTTTTTGCTAACTCAAGACGCCCAGGTTTTTCTTGTGGATCTTCGGGGCCGGCTTGTTCGGTCGGTCGCGTCAATGGCGAGACTGAAATTGGAACTATCAATGCTGGCTTGGTCGCGGCCGGCGCAGCCGGTGCTGTTGCGGAAGATTGTGGCGATCGCGGCCGAATCAACGAAACGACGACCCACGAGATTAGCCCAATGGCGATTCCGATTCCGAAGAATTTCGGGGCTCACTTGATCATCTAATTCTTCGCTGTCGCCAGCAAAATGATCGCGATCCTGCGTAGGCCGAATCCGATTTTTATCAGCAGCGCGATGACCAGCATGAACCAACCAGCAACCTGCAACATAAGACAGACTAGCAACTCCGGCACTTCGTGAGGGCCAGCAAAAAGGGTTCCGATAATTATTAAGATGCCGACGAGTATCAGAAGCTCTGGCGTCCCGTGGAGAAACGATGGGGTGCGCATCAATGGGTTGTTCTTAGCAGCACTCAAAACGCTCGCGAGGCGTACACTCTCAGCATCCTGCTGCGATTCGGCCTGAGAGCGAAGGCTCTGCACCGTCGCCTTTCTCTCATAATCGAGCATGGCTTTTTCCTCCTCTTCCCGTTGCGACCGGCGCTGTCGCTCCTTCTCGGCGTCCTCAGCTAATTTCTGTTGTTCCAATTCGGGCTTGCCAGGCGTGACAAATGGGACGGAGCATGCCGGGCACGGGAATTTCTGGCCGGCTTCGTGAAGGGGAGATTTAATCGCGGTGCGGCAAGCCGGGCACGGGAACTGGATGATCCGCTTAGCGCTTCCGGGCTTGCCTGTCACGGTATACATAATTTGATCCCCGTTCATCGCTGACGAATGAATTCAAGATATTTGCGCACGAGTTTATATGCACGGTTGACGGTGAGCTTTGGCGTGAAATCTCGCGGCCGTTTTTGAACATATCGTGCGTCGCCCGCGTGAGCTTCATCATCTTTCACAAGCAAATCGTAGGCGATGTCGATGTTCCGCTGCATAATCTCGGCGATCAATTCTCGATCATCCTCGGAATCGAAGAGGGGCTTAATTATCGCGTTCAGTTTGGCGCTTTCAATGTCGATGCCCCAGGTCTCATGAGCAAGTTGAAACGCATAATAGCGAATGTCTTGGGCACGGCTGATCATGAACTGTGCTTCGGGCAGCGAATATTCCCGATCCTCGAAACCCATCGCGAGGAGAAACCTCACCTGTTTGGAAGTCGCGCGTCGGGGTCCGTCCCGTTTGCTCATGGCAGTCCATTTTTTCTCTGGGCAGGACGAATAAAAAATGTTGGGAGTCATTTGTCGAACGACCCCGTATCTCCGACGCTTGCGACTGGTCTTTCATCGGTAAACCAAGCTATCACCGACGTGACAGGTCGCCAAGTGCGGGACGACTGCGGAACCAGGGGGAAACACTCTTTCCCGTTTCGAACGAGGATGTCGTATCTCGGCTTCATCGAGTTCGAACGCGGTTTACCTCAGCGCCCGGTTAGCCGCGACGTGCGTACTCGACTTCTG
>Ga0182024_10007690_pt1 | contig 23164 bp, 18 predicted proteins | sample P32metaG_FD_120480 | JGI IMG/M metagenome (GOLD analysis project Ga0182024, IMG submission 120480) | Permafrost microbial communities from Stordalen Mire, Sweden - P3-2 metaG (Illumina Assembly) | ecosystem: Environmental > Terrestrial > Soil > Wetlands > Permafrost | place: Sweden: Stordalen... | reverse complement strand
TCTGACGGACCAACGAACGCCCAAGCCCATACCAATACGAACGAAAGTATCTTTTCGTCAGCCGTTCCTCAAAGACTGGATGATAGACAATCGCGGAAGGCACGTAGAGCAGGCGCAAGCCGGTCGTAATCAATCGCGTGCCAAATTCCGTATCCTCATTGCCAATCAGGCTCTTCCCCGAGCGGCCCAAGTCCGTACGGAATCCGCCGAACTTCTCAAAGAGACTCTTCCGAAACGCCATTGAAGCACCGAATGGCGCTCTGTCGAGAACAATCTGCTCATCTCCTAGATCGAACTGAACCAGCGACCCTCCCAAGTTGTGCGGCCCGCTGATCGCCAGCCATGACGGCAGTTCGAATTCTCCCAAGAGAATGCGGCCTGCAGTGCCGACGCAATCATTGTCCAGTAAAGGCTGCGTAAGGTTCTTCAGCCACCCTGGATCGACAGTCACATCATCATCCGTAAAGCCAACAACATCTCCTTGTGCCGCGGAGATTCCCGCATTCCGCGCGTTTGAAAGACCCTGCTTCGATTCAAACAAATACCGAACACGGCCGGAGTAGCGAGAAACAAACTCCTCGACAACAGCGCGCGTCTCGTCCCTGGAGTTATTGTCGACCACCACCACTTCCCAACTGACAGACTCCGGAACGTCCGAGGCCAGGACGCTTTCAAGGGCCTTAGCCAGACTCTGGCAGCGATTATATGTACACAAGATTACTGTTACTTTCATGTGCAAGGCCTATGTGAAATACTAAGTAACAGACTTCGAGCAAAGCTCAAAGAAGTATTGGAGCTCTCGGCGGCAATCCCAGTTGCGGGTGCCTTTCTCATTCTCCAAATTCTGGATTTAGGTCTGCGAAACCTATTCAATTGGTTCCAACGTTATTCGTCGTTCCTGTGCTGAGATCCTGAGAACCGACTTGTTAGCCGCCTTATCGCGAAAGTTTAACAGTCGCAACATCCATACACGAGTGGCGCGCATGAGTATCATACCAACCTGGCACGGCTGCGTGCGTAAGGAGACCGACAATACGACCCGCCAATGATCGGAGCCGGGCTGCTCCTCGAAATCTCCATTTGCTCATGATTCCGTCATCGCCGACCAGAAAATAGCCAAGACGAATAAAGTAATACTGGCGGAGGATCTTGTGCCTGGATTTCCATTCTCGCTCAAGTTCTGATCCGAACAGCCCCGATGATCCTTCCTCGAAAGCCTGGGCTACATAGTTGCCTTCTCTTGGTGGATGCGGAGGCGACTGAGACAGATGTATCTTTGACTGCTCTACAGCCTGAAAAGAGGTGTAACCTAGCTTGACAAAGAGGTCAATTTCACGCTTGATATTTCCGAAGCTCGTCTTATCTGATTCAATAGAAATGTAGGTCGGTCGTTCTTTGAAACCACTCAGTGAGCTTAGGCAGACTGTATCGCAACCTTCGACATCAATCTTCATAAAGTACGGCACGCCATGTTCTCTTATCGCATCCACAAAATTAATTGCATCGACTTCAAGAACGTTACTTAACGTTCCAAGTCGCGCATTACGCTCGGCCCAGTCGGCATTAACCGTTCCCCAGACAGACACGTCGCTATTCTTGTAGAACCTAACTGTTTTGTATCCTGCCCTAATTAAATCGAGGCCCACTATCGCCCCGTTAACAATTTTAAACTGCCCATTATTTAGAAATTCCTTGAGTCTTTCCTTGCAAGAAGCTATTAGGTCTGGGTCTGCTTCAAATGCGACAACGCGAAAGCCTTTCCGCAAATAAAACTCTGCGTCCTCTCCTTTGTGCAGCCCAACGTCAAAAATAAGGTCGTGGTGTTTAGGTGTGTATGCAGAAATTTCCAATTATCACCTCTGAACCCGCCGGATCTCATCGCAAATGCAGATCTTTCTTAGTAAAGGGATACGCTCTCAATTTACTCGAATTTCAAGTTTCCGACTAACGGTTCGATTTGCTCCGGAAATGTAGGAGCAACTACGAAGAAAGCTGCAACCATGAATTTTGCCGATGGACCCATTGGATTCTGCCATTTCCAGGCGGGAAAGCTCACCAGATCTCGGGGTCTCAACTATTCTCAGCTCGGTAACCGAAAAAGAAGCGAAATAGCATTCTGATCGTTGCTTGGTTCGCATTTGATGCTAGCAGCTCGCGTTCGAATTATCATCGATTAACAATCATGGTCCTGGCGACTGGCTCAAGGTGAGATTTTGTTTGAACGCAGGCTTTAAGTCGCTCAGAGAACACTCCTACCGGGTCTTTTGAAATCTGACTCTCGACTCGGGATCGCGCTTTGCGCCCCATTTGCTCCCAATTCATACGCATATCCCAAGCCCGTTCCAACGTTTGGGAGAAGGACGACAGCAGAGCCGCTCGCGCGACAAAGCCAGTTACTCCGTCAATGCATAACTCGGCGTTGCCACCAACGTCTGTAACAACTGCAGGTCGCCCACACCACATCGCCTCGACCAATGCAAGGGGCAGACCTTCAAAACGCGATGGAAGAACTAACAAGTGATTGCTTGCCCAAATGCTGCGGACATCGGACACATGCCCGCAAAAGCAGACATTTTCTATATGCATCATGGCGGAAATCCGACGCAACGCCAATTCATCGGGACCATCTCCATAGAGGTTCAGTTCAATAGGTCGGTCCCTCCATTCTGGGCGCGCTAAAGTTTGCAACAACAAGTCTTGGCCCTTTGCTCCGGCAGCGAGGCGGGCAACGCATGCAAAGCGCCAGCCGGCGTTTTCGTCTGGCCAGCCCCGAAGTGGCTCCGTCGAGACGTTGAACGGATTCTGCACTACCTCGGCGTTCAAAAGTGGCTCACCCAATTGAACACCGAGCAGATCGAGATTGCTGTGGGAGACGCAGAAAATTCTTTGCGAGGCAGTGTAGGCATCGAATGCATCACCGAATTGTTCGCCAAACCACCAATGATCACTGTTGCAATTCACAATAATGACGTATGGGAGCGACATTTGCCGGAAGACTTTTGCCCAATCAAAGCCACCTCCATTGCCCCCTTGGGAAATGATGGCCAAGTCGGGTTCGAATTGCTTTAAGCGCTCATAAACTCTCGGGCCGCCGTAGAGAAGCCGGTCGTGAATCTGGCGGGCACGACTGGGCTCATGGGGAGAATGTGTTTCGATTTGGGCCCCAAGATTCGCAAGTTCGGCGATTCGCTTGGATTCTCTCAGCCAATAAGCAACTGAAACAAATACGTCATGCCCTTCTTTCTTCAGCCTACATGCGGTCTGACTCCATAACTCTTCACTTCCCCCCCATTTCGTTCCATACATTGTGCTGACGAACGCGAATTTCATTGGATGCTCCCCGTCTGGGCGCATTTCATCGGTTTATCGACGAGAAGGCCTTCGAAGAACTTGCCGCTCAAATCTGCGTTTTCGCCGTCCCTGTAGTACTCACGCGCATTCTGCTGAGCCAGCAAACGGGCTTCCAAGTATGCCTCTCGATCCCTTAGTATTCGCGAAATTTCGTCGAACATCGGATCTGGCAAGAGTGTCTGGCCAGGAGAAAAGCATGCGAGGTCTCCTGTCGTGTAGCCATGGTCGGTCTGAAGAAAGAACGTAGGCAGACCACATGCAGATGCGATCGTAAGCACTCCGCTGAATATGCCAACAGCAGCGGATGAACGTCGCAGATCGTCCTCAAGTGACCACGCGGGATGAGACAATTCGCAGCGCAGAGGGTGCTTCCGAATGAGCCGCTGGCAGGCCTCGAAATCCAAATTGTTCCAGAATGGGTGGGGGCGAATTATGAGGCGGTGAAGCGGCGCATCCGACTTCAGAAGTCTCTCGGCTATTTGCAAAAGCGCCTGGTCCTGGCCTTCGACGCCATAAAACTCAGCTTGCGCGATTGGCACGTCGACCATAAGCAAGGTGCGCAATTCAAATTGCACCGGCAATGCAATCACTGTGTCGTAGAGACTTCCACCTTTGACATATTCGGTCCTCGGCTCCGGCAATCCAACAGCCTCAACGAACCTACGATTCATTTGGGACAGAAAGGACGCGGAAGACTGTCCAAAAGCAACGTACTTGGAAGCCGTAACAGGAGCATCCAATGTGTGCCCGATGACTCCTTGTTGGAATGTAATGACCGGTTTTCCTCTTTGCAGTGCGGTTCGACAAACAGGGCTGCATAAAGCATGCCAATGGCAACGCGCGACTACGAAGTCAAATTCCACGTGCGGTGCTACGCGCTCCCACGCGTCAACAAAGTACGCAATGTGTTCGAAACCGGCCTTCGCATCGAGGCTGGGGCTCAATCCGAGCGGCTCCAGAATTGAAACAGTCCTATCAAACGCTGCAGCACCGCGCGTCCGAACAATACGCGTGCGCAGACGCGCTTCGATGCGGTTCGAAAAGGCTGTTGGATCGATGAATTCAACCTGGCCTAGACGCCTCACAGCCTCCAGTTCAGCATCCAGTTCGGTGCGGCAAGGCGCATTGTCCGGCATTAGGCATAGGATTTTCGCGTCTGTTTGAGAAAGAGCGAGCAGAGTTCGCACGAGAAATCTATTTTCGGTTTTGCGCCCAAAATAGGGCATCGGGCAGAACAGCACGTCTACCTTCATCTTTCGACGCGGACGCAATCGGCTAACCGAGTCAGCGCCAGAAATCGCTCGATGGAAAAGACGCCTTGAAATCCGTTGTTCGTTGGGCTTAACAACGACGTTAGTTCGCGCGTCTAGCTGAAGTTGCATGAAGTAATCCTGCAAACTTGGGTCATTGCGGTAAAGAAGAGTTTGCATTTTAAAAAAGTCCGCAAGTTGGCTTCCCGGCGATTGAAACAGATCGTCAATATTCATGTGGATTAAAATGTCTTGGCCAAAGAGTTCTGCTTGCCCAGAATTCCCGCAATCGATTCGATTACTTGTTCCTGTGCATTGGGAGTAAGTCCAACCGAACACGGCAAGCTGAGAGCTTGGGCGGAAAGCGCATCGGCATTCGGACACGATAAATCGACAACACCCATATGAGCTGGAGAGCGATGCATTGGCTGCCAGAGCGGACGAGCCTGGATCTTCCGCTCGCCGAGTTCGCGAAGAAGATCGCGCGAGCTGATGCCCAATTCTCGTTCGTCGATCAACACCGTGTACATCCAATAGGTGCTATACGCCCACTCAGCCTCATTCGGGAGTCGAATCCCGCGAATCGCAGAAAGCGACTCCTGATAGCGCCTAGCGATTTGGCGCTTCGCCTGGACAAACATGTCGAGCTGCTCCATTTGTGCGCAGCCGATCGCCGCCAGTACATTCGTTAGGCGGTAGTTGTACCCAATCTCATTGTGTACATATTCAATCGGGTCATCTTTCGCCTGAGTTGTAAGATACTTCGCGCGCTTCGCCAGTTCCGCATCATCGGTGACCAGCATGCCACCGCCGCCTGTCGTGATGATCTTGTTTCCGTTGAAGCTGAAGCAGGCAGACTGCCCAAAACTGCCGAGACTCTTCCCTCGATAGCGCGCCCCCAATCCTTCCGTCGCATCCTCGATTACCGGTAGAGAGTACTTCGCCGCGACCTCAAGAATAGGATCAATATCTACCGGGTGCCCCAGAATATGAACGGGCAAGATTGCTTTGACGCGCCGTCCGGTCTTGCGATTCACTAATACATGACCGTCCCAGCGACACCCGTTCTCAAGAAACTCAACAACTGCGGCAGGGTCAATTTGCCAGTAACTGGGTTCTGCATCGATGAAGACTGGCCACGCACCCACATAGCGAATTGCGTTCGCCGGCGCGATAAATGTGAGCGCGGAAACAAGCACTTCGTCATTTGCCTCAACGCCTGCAAGCATTAGGGCGATGTGCAATGCCGCGGTACCATTCACGGTCGCAATTGCATACTTCGTGCCCACGTGCTCGGCCGTCAGTTTCTCGAACCGGTCAACAAACGGTCCAACCGAAGAGACCCAATTTGTGTCGAGACACTCTTTGACGTATTCCCACTCGTTCCCGCGTATTTCGGGCACGATCAAGGGAATAAAATCGGCGGCTGGTGGTGCGCCGGGTGCCAGTTTTTCAGTCGAGTTCAATTGCGGTATCTCTCGTCGGCGAAGTTATGAATGATTCCACTGCGTACAAGATGCGCCACTTCTTCAATTCCCTGGGCGACGCTTCGTGTGATGTTGAATCCAAGCTCACCATAAATGCGCTTGAATGACACCCGGTAGTCTCGTGGGTCTTCTGTCTTGTGCACAAACTCGACCTGTGCATCGGGCACATAGGGGAAGATCATCTCCACGAGCTGCTGCTTTTGGAAATTCTGGTCAGTCGAGCCCACGTTGAATACCCGTCCTGCAACCTTCTCGGCGGGCGAACTGAGAACCAATTGCATGGCACGAGCGGCGTCCAGCACGTGCACGTAAGGACGCCAGAATTGTTCGCCGTAAACCTTGAGATGCTTTTTTGTCATCATCTCCATCGTGAATTCGTTGACTGTCAAATCAAACCGCATGCGCGACGACACGCCGAAAATGGTTGCAAATCGTAAAGGTGTGGGACACCAATCTCCGTGTCGGCCGCTCGAAAGAAGCGCTTTCTCAACCGCAACTTTCGTTTCGGCATAGAGCGACACTGGCTGTAACTCCGATTCCTCATCCACATACTTGCTTGCATCGCTCATTTTTCCGTAATTGCTGCAGGTCGACGCAAAGATGAAGCGTTTTATCCCGGACCGCTGACTCTCTTCGATGAGCGCAAGAGAGCTTTCGAGATTCACGCCTTTCGCGAGTTCCGGATTACGCGCACAGGCAGGGTCGCCCACGATTGCGGCCAAATGAACCACTGCATCTATTCCAGCCAAAGCTGGTTTGAGAGTTTTGCGATCGCTTATGTCGCCGCGGGTGAATTCGAAACCTGGGTCGGCCCACACCCCCAGCAAGGCATGACCACCATGCAACAAGGAGTCCAGCACGCGAACCTGGTGCCCTTCGGCCAAGAGTATCCGAACCAGTGTCGAGCCGATATAACCCGCGCCGCCTGTGACGAGTATTTTCATAGTTGTCCCTACTATTAACTTATATTCGGAATTTGGCGAACCCGCATGCGACCAAAGTGGGATAGGAACCGCGGCGGAAGGGTGATTAAAGCAGCTCGATCAGGCCTTTTGCGTTCCATTTTTCCAGGTATTCTAATGCTTCCCCTTCCGACAAGCCGATGTGGTCGGCAACGGCCCTTACGCTGATGGGGCGATCCAATGACGGGATAAGATCCATCAAGCTCCGCAATTTCCGCCGGCTTTCGCTGAGGTGATCGCCGAGAGCAACCTGCCCGTAGTCGACGTAGAGATCGTACTCCGGATTGGACAAACAAACATTGCCTTTGAACTTCTTCAAAATAATCGGCGAGGCTTCCAGACGATCAATCGCTCCGAGGAGGGCCTCCACCGCCTCATTTAGCGAGTCTTCCCGCATGATATCGACGCTGTCGTGGCTGGAGTGATACTCGGGGTACGGAAACCGCGAAAAAGAAAGCATGGGGATGCCATAATTCTCCCACACATACTCGTCATTCACGATGATGCTTTCGAATGGGCCAGACCGGTACGGGAGATCAAGGTGATCGAGGCTCGCCTTCAGGGCGTGCAGCGAATTGACCATCCCTTGCCGTGATTCCTGGACCGCCAAAGGGGTAGCGGACCCCAGCATTTCAAGGAAGATTCCCTCCAGGAGCCGTTTCCGTCCATGCTCGCTGATACCAGCGAGATAGATCTCAGATCCAAGGATCCCAGGTGAGAGGACCAGCGAATAGCTGAACTTAGTCTTGCGCCCAATCAATTGGCGCATCACTTCCAGGCCTACGACGCACCCTGCTAATCCGTCATTCGCCACCCCGGCATGGTCAAGGTTCCCGCCCAGCACGATTGTGAAATCAGATGTCCCCGAATGCGTGTATTCAAGAATCTTGAGCACGCCTGGACTCTCAACTGTCCGAATTTCAACATCGTAGTATCCCGGAGTCAACCGGTCGTAGAGGCGCTTGGGCACACAAAAGCCCCAATCACGAGACCAGCTCCGGAATTGCTGACGATAGTGAAACGGGATCGAGTCGTCATTGCGGTGATCGTAGTAGAGGTGACGCTTCAGCTCTTCGAGACTGACAGTTCCGGAAAAACTCGAAGATAGCCCGATCACTCCGACAGGATGCTCAGTGCCGTCGTAAATGAGGCGCCCGTCTTTCACAATTCTCGCTTCCTTGACATCCCAGGAAGGAGGGATAACCCATCCGTTGTGCTGAAACGTGCTAGGAACAGCGATCACCCGGAATGGCAGAACCTCACACAGATAGTCGACCGCCTGGTCATAGCCAAGCGAACAAACCGCTCGATTCAGGGGCGTTAAATCCCGAAGAACCTGCATCATGGTCGTCATTTTGATTGCATTAGCTAGGTAGGTCATTTGTATCTATCCTTGGTAGTGCCAAACGATGATCTATATCGAGGTTCGCAATGCGAGCCTCAACACTGAAACCCAGACGGCACTTTCGATCTTCGACGACTCGAAGCGCCGACTCATTGAACCCGCCATATGGATAACACATGGTCCAGTTTTCCGTACTCACGCCGGTTTGTCGCAGAAAATCGAGAGACCGATCGACCTCTTCTATTTGCGTCTCTAGAGAAACATGACTGAGCCACAGATGCGAATATCCGTGGCTTCCAATATGCATACCCTGACGCTGCATGCAGGCAATCTGTTCTACCGAGACGTACAGTTCACACGCGAACGCGGCCTCATCTGCACTCACATGCTCGGCAAACAGTCGTCGCACAATTTCTGCGCGCACTGGCTCCGGAAGCTCCCGTTGAAGTAGCCGCTTGAAAAGGATGATTTCTCGCGGATCATATCGGTGTTCTTCAACTACGGTTGCGGCATACTCTTCTCTCGTTCGCAATGCATATTCCGGCCTGAATTCATCCAAAGCGGAAAGTACCTGGTCGAGCAACCGCTGCACGTCGGGAACCGCTGCTAGAACAAACTGAATCTTGTTGACATCCAATACAACGTGCTCCAGAACCGCTTGAGCCGAAGGAAAGAAACAACCTCGCATGCCGCGCGCATCCAGCATGGGGAACACATTCAAGAAGTGATCGCTGTATCCGTCATCGAATGTCAAAAGAATCGGATTCGCCGGCAATTCAAATACTGGAGAGGCTAAGGCCTCGAGCACATCTTCGACTCCGATCGGCGTGAAGTTGGCCTGAATGTGATCAAGCTGGCGGCGAAAGCGTTCAAGAGAGAGGCCCTTGATTGCGGGAAAGCGCGAACGCTCCAGATCGCGCACGTAGTGATACATCACGATTGTGACGGTTCGGGTCATCTTGAAATGCGAATCAGTTCACGCGGTAGATCTTAAGATCTCCGGTATTTTGCTGTTCGACTAACCAGGAAGGCAGAGGTCTTGGTACGGCGATGTCTGTGCCCGGACGTGCGACGAGCCAATGGACTTGATATGTGTCTGCAATTCGATGCAACGTTGCTGGATCTTTTGTGCTGAACAGTGTGTCGTTATCTCTAAGCATCGAATCGAACCAGGGCAATGCGGTAATGCCACGGTCCAGATATCCTTCGAGCAGTACGGGCCTCTCCGAAAACCCACCGTAAGCGTAAGACCGCTCGCGGCGCAGCGCCAGACTTGGAATCTCGTGTCGATTTGTTGCGAATCGCTCTTCCCGCGGCGCCAACTCGCGCAGTCTTCGCAGGCCCTGAACTTCGCCGGGAATCAGAGTTACATCCATCTTCATTCGTCCCAGACCATAATCAAGCCATGGCGTGATCCAGGCTAGAAAGCCGACCGCCAACACACCCATGAGAATTGCTGAACAGACGGCCGCAAAAGAGTGGTTCCGCTTCATAAACGCTGCAATGACAGTCAAGCCTAATGAGACCAGAAATACAAACAGCACCATTCGGCCAAAGGAAGGTATGCCGGCATGGCTGTGCCTGATATAAAGCCAAATCCCTGCCAATGCTCCCGCTGAAGCAAGAGTGAACATCCCATAGCCTGCCAACCGGAACCAATCCGCGGCCCATCGGGAGCGCTCCTCGCTGCGCCAGCTGTCCAACTTCAGTCGGGAAAAAGCAAAGATACTGAACATGGCCTGCAAGAAATAAATGCCATAACGCTCGTTGTCATCTTTCAGATGGAGCACCAGCGAGAATGAAAGTAAGCCGAGGATCGTGGCTAGGACGAGAACAGAGAGTGGGTCGCTGAACGATTTAGAAATCCACTTTAGGGCAGATATTCGAAACCCAAGGCCGACCAAAAACGAAATCACTATAGTTCGCCACTGCCAAAGGATGTGCTGTTTGATCGCAGCTCCGGCTGCATCAGAGGAGTGAGTGAATCCCATGATCCGCCACGCTGCGAGAAAGAAGCACAACATAAGAAGAATCGATAGCCAAGTCCACGGAGACCCCAACTTGTCCCAAAACAAAAGTATTCCCACTGCTCCAACGATGTATAAGGCAGCAACGGAATTGGTGGGTACCGCGAGCGCCGGCAATAGGACAAAACCGAGAGCTCGCCATGTAGAAGGCAATCCGTCCGCCGATCCGATCAAACACAGACCTAGAATCGAAGTAATGGCCACCAAACCGTGAAGCAGCGAATGCCCAAGAACCAGGTGACTGAAAGGTCCCCCATCTCCGAGAACTTCGATGCCAGGGATCTTATACAAAATCGCACCGGCCACATAACTGGAGCTATTCGCCTCATTGGAGAAGAGGGACATCAGGGACCCGTAGAAAAAGAGTCCCGCCACAGACATCACTCCTCCAAACTTCCTTCCATTGGCTCTAATCGACAATAGCGTCCCAATCCCGAAACTCGAAAGGGTAAGTGCCCAAAGGGACGCGCCGCGCGTAACGCGCGCCAGAGAATCGCCCAGGTCAAGTCCGGTAAGCTCAGAAATCGCCGCAGCCGGCACATAGGGACCAAAATGGTAGAGAAGCTGCGCCGTTGAAGAGCCAGGAGATTGCGGCGGACTCCCGCCGCTCTCGATCGCGGCAGCAATCGCATAAAAATGTTGAGTATCGACGTACATCCAATTGAAGCTTCCATCCGAACGAAGAACGGCGTCGTTTCGAGCGGACGGAAGAAAGTAAACGAGGCAAATCAGTACAGAAAGTGCAACGAGCGTGCCTCCATAAGCCACGGATTCTTTTGCCCACAACGAGCGATCCGACCAAAGGGCAATCGCTCCGGGAACCAGTAATCCGAACCAAAGGACAAGAACCCAACTCAGAGGCAACCCAAACCTGAGCGCGAGTGCGCCCACTGCTGAGATGGCCACAATGCCTAGCGCCGGAGCGAGAAACAAACCTTGCATCCGCGAAGAAACGGGAAGCACGAGACTCACAACGCCGTAGCCGATCGCAAAGACAAAGATCGTATATCCGATCATGCAGAATGCGGACCACACGCCGGCGGTCAATAACACGACAGCCAACCATGGCACGATTACCAACCCGAGGACTGTCGGTATTCGCCGATTCGAGTGCATATAGGCATTGAGCTTCGAACCGGCTTCCGTCACGTCGCTCGGATTCTCTTGCGCTTCGGAAATCAATATTCTCCCCACATCGTTTTCAAACTTATAGGTCCTTGTGCGCACGAGAGCAAACGCTACTCGCTTCCGGTTCACAAACTTCGGTCCTGCCTCGCGGGTACTCGAAGGTCAAACTTCTGTCAAAACCGCGTCATGCGGTCTCCCAGAACCCAATCGTGCCCAGAGCCGTTTTCCCGACTTCTCGCCAAAGACCCCTATGAGGCAAATCAACAATCCAACTAAACTAAGCCACCGACCTAAACGCTCAGAAGAACTCGCAGGAAGATCGACTTGAACTTTTTCAGTTCCCGGCTGCACTTGCACTTCGAGTAGCCCCTCTGGCATTGCAGGACGAACGAGGAGTTGCCGGCGATCGTTGATCGATTCAGCCTGCCACGTTGGGTAATAAAACTGATTGATCATCACCCAGCCGCCCGCCGCGCTGTTCGTTTCAAACTCAATCCGACGGGGCTCCCATTTCGATGCACTCGCACTACCATCGCCCTCTCGGAATCGCACCTTGGGTCCCAAGCTTGCCAAGAGGGACGCCTGTTGGCTCGTGCCTGGAGCAATCCACGTGTGGAACCAACCGTCGTGCTCATTCACCAGCTGCACGCCGTCATTCGGAACAGGCATCGCATCCTTCTTATAGTGCCACCAGACATTTCCATATGCGAAAAGAGATGGACCAACTACGAAACATGCGACCACCGCGAAAACCAATCTGTGGGACCACTTTCTCCCATTTAAACGCGATAGGAACGAACCGAGGATTGCTGTTGCACCTACACACAATGGTCCGTTCAATCGCCACGGATACTGAATCGTCTCGTGAAGCAGTGGCAACTCTTGCCATACGAGCGCCGAGAACCTCGACGTCATAAAGACAAGAACGCCACAAACGGCGATCCAAAACAATATGTCGCCTCGCGCGCCTCGTGCCTCCCACTTCAACGCAGCGATCCCGGAGACCACGACGACAAACGCCAGGCAGATCACGGCCCAGGAGATCCACTGCAGGAAAATCTCGCGCCCGGGATGAACAATGAGACGACGTCCCGTGAAGATCAACTGGTTGCTTACGAGATATCCTGGATTGCCAAACATCAATCGGGAAACCGGCATGTATTTAGCATTCGCAAGAGCGGGCAGAAGATATACCGAAGATAGCAACAAACTCAATACGCCGGCCACTCCAAGCCTTATAGCCATTCTTATTCGCGCACTAGAACCGGGGTTCAGCATTGCCAGGCAAAGCGGAATCCAGCAAAAGATGAGAGCACTATTTGGATGACTGCAAATAAAAAGAGCGAGAGTGATTGCCCATCCAATGAGCGACCTCAGGTTCCCTAAAACGATGCCGGCTGTAAAGTAGAGCAGTAGCGGCATCCACACAAATCCCCAATTCTCTGAAATTGCACACCTGCGATAAAAGTCAATCCCGAGATGGTACGGCATTGCCATGTAAATCACCGCACACACGGTGGCTATCCGTTCTCCGAAAGACGTCCGGAGCCACACAAAGACCGCGAGACCTGAACCTACCAGCGGCAACCACGCCGCGATATTGAACGCGTTGAATCGAAGTGCGGAGGCAATCGGTTCCAGCAACGCAACAACGTAAGCTGGAAGCGGCGGGTAAAGAAAATAACTGGGGCTTCCCAGACCCTTGTTCATTTCGATCAGCCAGCGAGGGTAGAAATCTCCACTCCAAAACTGTTCGACGAAATGTTTCGTGTAGTTCAAGTGCTCATAGGTGTCATGCCCGTTGAGCAATGGCCCATAAAGCAACAGAGGAAGAGCTAGAACAAGAGAGCTTACAACAATAATGAACATTGGCCAAACCGTGCTGTTTGGGCCGGCCGATCTCCGCGAATCGAGAAATGATGGCACGGAACCAAATTGCTTCCCGTCCCGTCCTATGCTTCCGTTGATTAATCTGTCCGCTGGTCGGTTCATGTATTTCTTGACGATCAGTCCTTTTCTACCGGAACTGTTAAGAAACTTAATCCTTTTCAGTTCGATCACACGTTATCTTTGAATACGCATTCCGAAAGGCAGCTCTGCCGCGAATGGAAGAAAGCGAATTGTCTTTCTATTGGCTAATCAGTACGGTTTCTCCAGAGAGGAGAGCTTCTTTGGCCCGTTGCGACAAATACTTCCCATAACGCATGGCCGGCTTTTCAATTAAAAAGTACGAGATTGGGACGATAAGCAACAACAGCGGTAAACCGAGCGAGATGAAGTGGCCGGAAGGCGTGTAGCTTGCTTTCGAAGCGGTAAAGAGTTCCTGCCAAAGATATGTTCCATAGGAGGTGAGGCCGACCGCTTGCATTGGCTTACTGCAGAGAAAAGCCCGAAACCACTTTCCTTTTTCCAGGCTGAACAGCAGCAAAAGGCCAGCAGCGGGAGGAAACACCAGAGAGTCAAAGATGGCCGCTTGCCAACTGCCAAGCTTCACAGGATGGAGCAGCAACAGAAACGCAAGAAGCAAAACGATCAAGGACGGCGTTTCCCGCGCAAAAGCTCGCGCTCGTGTCTCGCAAAGGGCCAACAAAACGCCACAGGAAATACACGCGAACCCAGCTGGAGCGCTTCTTAACATCAGAGCATTAGAGCCTGCGAAAATCCCAGTTATATTCCATGCCACACAAAGGAGAAACACGGCGATGCCTGCCCACCATCTCCATCGCCTGGGCACTACCAACCATACTGTGGGAAAAAGAAGATAAAACTGCTCCTCCACAGCCAAACTCCAGGTGTGGCCTACGAACCAACTTCTGGGCGTGAGGTTCGTGTCGCACAGAAAAAGAAGCGACGAAAAAACGGAAAGATGCCGATCATAGATCAACCGAAGAGAAATCAGCGTGAAAACAACCGTAAGATAGAGAAATAACGGCGGCAGAATGCGGAAGGCCCTCCGAGAATAAAACCCTTTCAGAGAAACCGCTCCAGTGCGCATTTCCTCCCGAAGAAGCAATCGGCAAATCACGAAGCCGCTGATGACAAAAAAGATACCGACCCCAAGTGGCCCAAAATCATGAATCATGGGAGAAAGTTCGGGATAGCGCGCCAAAAATCCCGGATGCTGCAGGATGACCCAGTGCGCTGTTATCACCAGGAAAACACTGATTGCGCGCCACCCGTCAAGCTCGCGAAGCCGCGATTCAGCGCTCTTCTTTTCCGGAACATAATCGTAAAGCTCAATAATACTCGCCGAAACGGCGACACTCGTCGACATAATGTACTTCCTTTAAATAAATATCGATCGACAACCGCTGAAAGCTGCTAATAAGTCGTGTGTTTAACTTCTACCTTACCATGCACTCAATCCGCCATCAACCACGAGGCAGTGACCAGTTACATAACTCGATGCATCCGACGCTAAATAAACCAACGCGCCGACCATTTCGTCCGGCTTGGCCATCCGAGCCAGCGGGACACGGGCAGAATAGCGCGACTTGAAAGTCTCGTTCTGCCCGCTCTCCACGCCCGCCGGCACCAGGGCGTTGACCCGTATCCCCGCATCACCCCAATTCGCCGCAAGATATCGAGTGAGCCCGACGACCGCAGCCTTGGATGTCGAATATACAGCTGGGTTACTGATCTGGCGCCCCAAGTAAAAGGACCCTTCATAAATGCGTTTATCCGATGAAACCAGCCCATAAATAGAGGAAGTCTGGATGATGCTTCCGCCCGTGCCCTGCTTTTGCATTTGTGCGCCAACTGCCTGCGCAACGAGAAACATGCCGTCGACGTTGACTGACATGATCTTGCGCCATTCGTGCAACGAATACTTCTCCGTCGTGGCAAAAAATGCATCGAGGTCGGCCGACTTTGATGCTGCATTGTTGTGAAGAATATTGATCGCCCCGAAGCGCTCGCCCACGCGATCCACCATGTTCGACACAGACTCAGGGTCGGAAACATCGCAAGCGAATCCTGCAGCGGGCCTGTTGTAGTCGCGCTCCAGTTCCTCGGCGAAAGCGGCGCAGCGCCCCTCATCCAAATCGACAACCGCAACATTTGCACCGAATTCGGCGAGCCCTTTGCAAAAGCCTTGACCAAGGATACCGACTGCCCCTGTCACGATCGCGGTCTTGCCATCTAAATCAAAAAACGACTTATAGTGAGAGTTCATTCAGAAACACTTCCCTCTTTTCCTTCTGTGCGATTCGACCTGCGATCAGCACGCGCATGATTTCCAGGGTGCGCTCAGGCGGAATGGCCGGCTTGCCCGTCCGGATCGATTCGAAAAACTGCCAAAGCATGCGACGAAACATCGAGAAATTATCAAAGATGTCGAATGCTCCAATCCGTTCCGTGCCAAAGATCTCGAGGTGAAATGTGCGTGCACAATCGCCCAACGCATCAACCTGTACCGTGACCCCATCATCCAGCCGAACTAGAGCCGAATTGTGTGCTCCGGAGAACATCTGGACAGAGACAGGGTGCGCAGCGGTCATTCCAAAGATCGCATCGAGCAGATGAATTCCGTAGTTCTCCCAGTTAAGGACAATTGATCCACGAATCAGCTTGATGCGGCCATACGCAGCAAGATCGGCCCGCGGCTCATCCAGTTCACTGGAGTATCGCATCCCCGAGCAGGACATAAGCTGACCTTTCTCGAGGTAAGGCCTATAGTGACGCAACTCCGAAAGTTCCACGCTGAGCGGCTTGTCAATAAACACCGGCAAGCCCGCTTCAAGAAATGGCTTCGATATTTCGAAGTGCATTTGATAATCGTCGCGCGCAATAATGACAGCATCCACTTGACCGAGAAACTCGCGATAATCCTTGACGCCGTTCGGTATTTGGCAGGCGGCGCATAGCTTTTTGGTGGATTCGGGATACTGAGTCCAGGCATGTGTGACCTTCCAGCCATCGATCCCAAACTCCGATGCATGGCGGCGACGGACATATGCATAGATGCCAGGCCAGCCCGAATCAGCCAAACCCTCATCGGAGTATCCATTGATGATGGAACTATAAGAAAATGGATGACCATTCCCTTCGCTCAATCCGATGATCCCAATCTTCTTTACCAAATCGCCCACCCACCGTCGACGCAGAGATTCTGCCCAGTAATGTAACTGCCCGCATCGGAGCAAAGCAGAGCGACCGCTCCCTTCAATTCGTCGGGCTGTCCAATCCGATTCATTGGGTTCTTCGATCCGAGCTTCTGCATGAAGCCCTCATGCTTCTGGGTCGGCGGATGTGGAAAAGCGCCAGGGCTCAGCGCGTTGACCCGAATCCCGTGGGGCGACAAGAAACTGGCTAGATATCTTGTGAATTGCAGAACTCCCGCCTTCGCCGCCCCGTAACTAGGTGGATTGGCGAATTCTTTGCCGTCGTAAATTCGATAATCTGGTCCAATATGGCCGTACATGGATGCAATATTCAAAATGACGCCGCGCGAAGTGATTAGATCGGGAAAGGCCGCCTTGGTCAGGCGAAAAACCGAGTTGAGGCTCATGTTGATGTCATATTCCCAGTCCTCATTCGATATCGATTCCCAGCTGTTCTTATTTCCGGACCACGCGTTGTTCACCAAAATGTCAATAACCGGAAAGTGTTCATGAATCGCATCAATAAACTTCGCGATGGATTCTTTACTGAGTAAATCAACCTCCAAGCCGACCGCCCGAATTGCTTCCCCGTTTTGCCGCTCGATTTCTTCGGCCTTTTTCTGGCATTTCGCCTTATCTCGGCTGGCGAGCACAAGGTTCGCACCCAATTCCGCCAGCGTCTCGCTCATCGCGGTGCCCAGATAGCCTGCGCCTCCCGTGATCACCGCCGTCTTCCCCTTCAATGAAAGCAGTTCCTGCAAAGATTTACTCATGATTTCGATTTCCCCAAGAGTGCCTCAACAATCATAAAATCGATGCTGTCATCGATGTCCTGAGATCTATCTCTCGGCATCATCACCGCACCGAGCCTTCCCACCAACAAGGACTTCGCTTCTTCTGCGAGCAGTTTTGCGCGGAATACGTAAACCGCTCCATTCAACTGGTACGCCTTTGGAAGCTTCTGCCGCGGCAGCCATGGAACCGCGCCCGGAATAAATACTTCAGGAGCTCCATCGACGAGCCGCCAGGCGCGATGCGGATTCAATTCCGCTTCCTTAAACGTTGCAACTGAATCGTAACCTCCGTCAGCAATCAGCTTCAGACATGCACGGATATCACCTGGAGTGCGGAGAGGGCATGTTGCCTCGAGCAGAATAACCCACTCCGGCTTCTCGCCTTCGGCGTGCAACATTTCAAGAAGATCCTTGAGCGCATCGATAACTAACGCCTCATCGGTGGCAAGATGCGCGGGCCGAGTATAAACCTCGGCTCCGCTGGAGCGGCCAACGGCAGCGATTTCCGCGTCATCGGTTGAAACAATGATGCGATCGATCTCCGCCACTTCTTTTGCAACATCGATTGACCACGACAGGAGCGGCTTCCCTCCAAGCGGTCTGATATTCTTTCCGGGAATCGACTTACTTCCGCCACGAGCCGGAACAACCGCGATCACTTTTTTTCCATTGAGCATGAGAAGGTTTACGCGGAATTGACTATTCGGCCGCTGCCCGAGAGCTGAGCCTGCCAAGATGATCGAGCGCCTTGCGGTACTCGGTCCATTCTCCAGTATCGGTCCAGGCGTTCTCACCAATCGGAAAGACGCCGATTCGTCCACCTGCGCGCTTTATCTCCTCAATGAAATCGGTCATATCGCACTTTGCTTCTTCCGGAATCAAGTCGAGCCGATCGCGGCGCACAACATACATTCCAGTGTTAATAAGAAAGCTATACTGCGGTTTCTCTTTGATGCGAGCCAAGCTTCCGCCCTTCTCAAGTTCGCACACTCCATACGGAATGTTATAGTCCTTGAGCGACGCAACCAGGGTGAGATCGTAGTCGTTATCTTGATGGAATGATACTAGCTCAGCCAGGTCCGCCTCAATGACGATGTCGCAATTCGTAACAATCAGGTTTTCCGGTACAGGCGAATACAGCGCCCGGAGTGCACCGGCAGTCCCACGGGGTTCCCGTTCTTCCAAAAAGCTGACTGAATAATCCGGCGTGAGCTCTTCAAAAAAAGACTTCAAGATTTTCGACTTGTAGTTGATCGAAAGATGAAATTGATCGAGCCCGTAAGGCAGAAACTGATCGATGATTAATTCAATAATTGTCTTATCACCGACAGGGATAAGCGGTTTAGGCAAAACGTTTGTAAATGGAGCCAGTCTGGTTCCGCGCCCCCCAGCCATGATCACTACCGGCAGGTTCAGTTGCCGCTTTAGCTTGACGCCTACTTCTCCCTGAAGCAACTCCTTCCAAAACACTAGCTGTATGATTTCGCGAGACGAACTGATGACAGGAACGCAGCCGAAATTGCCGTTGAGCATTTCGATGCGCAACTGATCGATCGCAAAGCCCTCTTTCGCAACATACGGACTCCGATTGCAAATCCGGAGCACTTCCGCTTTTAGATCGCCGTCGGAAAGAATCCACCGCCTGATATCGCCATCGGTTAACGAGCCGACGAGCCGCGACTCCTCGTCCACCACAAAGACGATCTTTTCCTCGGTTTTTTCCAGCTGCTCCATCGCCTGCCGGATGGTGTGCGTTTGCGGTAAAAGAAATGCTTTGACGTTGTCTTCCATCAAAATTGTCTCAACCGATTCTGACCAATCTTGCCCATGAGTAGGCGTCATTTTTAGAGTTCCTCTTAGTTTAGATCCTGAAACTGCTTTTTTATAAATTCAGGCGAGATTACTACATCTCTCAGTACATTCTTGATTCGCTCACTCGCTCGCCCATCGTGAAAGCGATCATAGGGGTTACGCATTCTGTGCAGCGAGTTACGAAAGCGCAGAGAGATTGCACGTCGGATTCCCCCCAGAATTGCCTTTTTCGTGCACGGGACATCGATGATGTTTTGTGCGCGGACGCGCCCCTGTTGCCGGTCTCCAATATTAACAACGGGCATCCGAAACGAAGGTGCCTCCGTCAGCCCACTCGAAGAATTCCCTACCATAACGGCGAGGTGCTTGAGACAGCTCAGGTATCGGCGATGGCCAAGGTGTGGGACCCATTGGAAGCGCCCAGGATTCTCCGCGCACGCAGCCTGCAGCCGACCATTGATGATGTTGCCCTGCGCATCAGCATTTGCCATCGTAAAAATCGCCTTCAGGCCGCTCGCCTTTATAGCTGCAATCAACAAGCTAACCTGGTCTTCCGCGCTACCTCGATCACGAGTAACTGGATGATAGGTAACAAGTGCAACAGGCTTCAGAAGGCTGATCCCGAGCTCCTGTTCAACCTGCCGCCGTGTCATTAGAGGCACATTGTGAATTTGATCAAGTCCAGGTGCACCGAAGTTAAACACTCGCTCGGGTGATTCCCCCATTTGGACAATGCGCTTTCGATACGCTTCGGTCGCGGCAAAATGTAACGATGCCATTTTCGTGATTGCATGACGCACAGAATCGTCAATCGCGCCTTCGGTTAGCTCCCCCCCGTGAATATGGGCGATCGGAATACCAAGCATCACAGCTGAAACCGCAGGGGCAAGTAACTCGAATCGATCCCCAAGCAAAACGACGATATCCGGTCTAAGCTCTGAAAAAGCCTGTCCAAATCCCTTCATCCCCAGACCTATCGAATTTAGATTGTCTAGATCAGATCCACCTAAAAGCCTTAAGCGTATCTTTCGATCGATCCCGATGCCATGAGCTTCGACCTCCCGCCATGTCTGCCCAAACAGTCGCGAGAGATGCATACCCGACACGATTACCTGCAACCGAAGAGCAGGATCCGTTTGAATAGCCTTGATAAGTCCGGATAACAGGCCGAAATCGGCACGGCTTGTTGTAACAACGCAGATCTTCCGCCGCTTCACGCCAGATGATCCCATCGAATAACCGCGTCTCTGTCTACGCTTGCTCGCAAGGTCCGTCCAAGCAATGCTGGAATGAACTTGGAAGCAAGTCCATCCCCTGGACGCTTGATTTCCAAATCTTCCTCACACAACTTGTGGCCTGCAGGCAGCGGCTTAGCAGCAACGATGCTCTTACGGGCAACGGAAATGTTCGGAACTTCGCAAGGTGCGGGCGCCTTAATGCCGGAACCAAGAGCGGCTTCCACGTTGCGAATGGCAGTCACCATCTCCTTCAGTTCGTCGGGCTCTAGCGACGCAGCGTGATCCGGCCCCGAAAGTGAGCGATCAAGTGTGAAATGCTTTTCGATCACCTCCGCGCCTAAAGCCGTTGCCGCAATGGAAATCTCAATACCCGGAGTGTGATCGGAATAACCAACAGGAAGACCAAAGGCGAATTTGAGCGTCTGCATGGCACGCAGATTGACTTCACCGTATGGCGCAGGATACTCGGTGACGCAATGCAAGAGCGTTAATTGCCTTGCACCGGCATCTCTAAGGACCTGCACTGCTTCTTCCACTTCTCCGAGAGTCGACATCCCGGTCGACAAAATGATCGGTCTTCCTTTTTGAGCGAGACGCCGAAGAAATGGAAAATTGGTGATCTCACCCGAGGGCGCCTTGTAAAGCGAAACATCCAACGAATCGAGTAAATCAACGCTTCGGATATCAAACGGGCTCGACAAGAATTGAATACCGGACTCTCCGCAATGCTTGATAATCCGACGGTGTGCAGCGGTGTCGAGTTCCAGGCGCTGTAGCATTTCAAACTGGGTTTCAGATTCTGCAGTCGTCCGTTCCTGATAGGCTGCTTTGTGGGCGGCGCGCGTCGCCAGCTGATCCGCTTTAAACGTTTGGAACTTTACCGCATCGGCTCCGCTGGCCTTTGCCGCGTCGACTAGCTGCAAAGCAAGATCGAGAGAGCCATTATGATTCACTCCGGCCTCAGCAATAATGAAGACTCTCGCCATATTTAATTATCGAATCCGCCGAGCTGGGCTCCCAACATACACGCCGGGTTCTTTAAGATCGTGCACTACGGTCGCACCCGCGCCAACAATACATTCACTCGCGATCTGTTTCCCTTCGATGACCGTTGCGCCCACCCCTATCATCGAAAAGCGTCCAATTGTGACTCCGCCTGAAATCGTGACGCCAGGCGCGATATGCACCCAATCGTCGATACGAACATCGTGTTCAACGGTGCTGTTCGTGTTCACAATCGCTCCCTGGCCTATCGATGCCCCGCTGTTGATGACCACTCCATCCATCACGGTGACGGCTGCACCAATCCTAACTTCTTCGTTCACGACCGCGTTAGGTGAAACAATACTTGGAAATGACAACGAAAGCGATTGCAGCCGGGTTTGAAGCTCCTGGCGAGCCTTACCAAGGCCCACCTGCCCTATCGCAAGCACCGCATTTAAACTAGTCCGCTCCGCTGCCATAGAGGTGAGCTCTTGATCAGACCCAAGATAATCTGCTCCCAGCAACACTCCGTTATCCCTGAGGTCGGTATAACCAAGAATCTGATACTTCCCTAGCTTGTGGAGAATACTCAGCACTACCTTTGCATGGCCACCGCCACCGATTACTACGATAGGATCCATGCATTTCTCCGGTGCGCGAGTCACTACGTCTCAGACTTCGTCATTTTTTCCAACTCTTCCTTTAGAAAGCTTGGAAGATGGCTTACTTCATCGCAACGAGTTTTAGCTACCTGCCGGATTCGCATTCGCAAAGCCTCGCCTCGGCCGAGATAGTTCCGCGCGGTCGCGACGATTTCCTCTATATCTGAATCAGACGGAAAAGCATTGAACTCCAAGCCATCGTCATATTCCAGGACCTGGGCCAAGCTCCCCATTTTGTGGGCATGGGAGCCGAGAAAAATGCACGGCGTACCGCCAAGCGAAGCAAAGATCGATGGATGATAACGTCCGGAAATGAAGAGACGCGCATTTGCCAGCACAGATCCGCAAGCAACGATCGGTGCTTCTACCGGAACAAGGCCAATCCCCTTTTCCTTCGCGACGATCTGCAGAAACGAATCTGGGACATCATTCTGAGTGAGATAAACACGCAATCCGAGCTTCGCAATCGCATCGACGAGTCTTCCGTAAGATTGTGCTGCTCGCTCCGGATCCCCGCCTGCCCTTGCTCCACCCCCAATGCATATGTATGGCTGAGAGAAATCGAGTTTGCCCCAATACTCGACTCGCTCCGGATACGGTAAAAGAAAATCGCCATCATTCGGTGGAAGCGAGCGGCCGTCGGCAAAACGGGAATACCAGGCAAATAAGGAATCCGGAATGAATCTGGACTTCGCAGCAGGGATTTCGGTTTGAACATACCTTAGAGATTCAGGGTCACGCAAAGAAACGCTTTTGCACTCTGCGAAGAGTCGCGCGGCCGTCTGGAGAGTTTTGGCATTCCTTCCGGTCGACGGACAATCGGAGATCATCGAATTTACAACGAATACTGGTTTCTTGAGGCGCAGTCCAAGCTCGATCATTGCTAGGATAAAAAGCGTCTGGCGACGCGGAGGAGTGGAGAGGATGATGTCCCCAGCTCCGTCGATCACCACCGCATCGGCTTCGGAGGCTTCCCTGTAGATTCTCTCGAAAGCCCAATATTGGTGCTTATGACGGAGAAG
>Ga0182024_10007689_pt1 | contig 23164 bp, 13 predicted proteins | sample P32metaG_FD_120480 | JGI IMG/M metagenome (GOLD analysis project Ga0182024, IMG submission 120480) | Permafrost microbial communities from Stordalen Mire, Sweden - P3-2 metaG (Illumina Assembly) | ecosystem: Environmental > Terrestrial > Soil > Wetlands > Permafrost | place: Sweden: Stordalen... | reverse complement strand
GGGAGCGCCGCCGGTCTTTGAAGATCATCTCTCTCTGATGCTGGACCTTCAACTCCTGGCCTTCCAGTCCGATCTCACGCGCGTCATCTCGTTCATGATCGGCAAAGAGCAGAGCGCTCGCCCCTACCCGCAGATTGGCGTGCCCGAAGCGCATCATCCGCTGTCCCACCATAACGACATTCCCGAGTTGATCGCGCATATGTCGAAGATCAACCGTTATCACACTCAGTTGTTCTCGCAATACCTGGCGAAACTGCGCGCGACGCCCGACGGCGACGGCTCGCTGCTGGATCATATGACCATTCTTTATGGCTCCGGTATTTCGAACAGCACCCGGCATTCGGGCGAGAACCTGCCTTTACTGGTCGTGGGTGGAGCAGGCGGGCGGCTCAAGGGCGGCCGTCATCTCACTTATTCCGACAAGCCCACCATGGCCAACCTGCTGGTGACGTTGATGGACAAGATGGACGTGCCGGTCGATCACCTGGGCGGCAGCACCGGCCGGCTTCCGCTCGACACGCTCGCGGGAGTCTAATACAAGGAACATGGCGATGACAGCGGCTGCGCGATACCTCCTCTTAGCGGTGCTCGCCGTGTGCCTCGCGAGTGCCGACGTCGACGTCAATGCCGTAGAACCGGACGGCTCAACGGCGCTGCTTTGGGCGGCTTACAAAGATGATCTGGCGGGCGCCGATAAGCTGATTCGCGCCGGCGCAAACGTGAACGCGGCCAACGATCTCGGGGTCACGCCGCTTTGGGCAGCCAGTCAGAATGGAAGCGCATCCATGGTCAAGAGGCTGCTGGACGCTCATGCCAACCCGAACCTGGCGCTCCTGGCCGGTGAGACTCCGGTAATGGTGGCGGCTCGATCGGGTTACTCCGAAATAGTGGAAATGCTGCTCGCGAACGGCGCGAACCCCAACGCGCACGGCGCGCGCGGCCAGACGGCGCTCATGTGGGCGGTGGCGGAGAAGCACTCCGATGTGGTGAAAGCGCTGCTGGCGCACGGCGTCGATATCCAGGCTCGCTCGGATGTTTGGACGGATGTAATGGCTGTGCCGCCTCACAGCATCCTGGCCTATAACAAGGCGATCCCGCATGGCGGCGAGACCGCGTTGATGTTCGCCGCGCGCGTCGGCGATCTCGTTTCCGCGAAGTTTTTAGTGGCCGCGGGCGGCAACGTCAACGACGCCGATGCCTGGGGCGTTAGCGCCACCGTTCTGGCGGTTCATGCCGGTTACAGCGATCTGGCGGAATTCCTGCTCGACAAAGGCGCCGATCCGAACCGGGCCGCGGCGGGATTTACCGCGCTGCACGAAGCCATCATGCGCCGCGACGAAAAGCTGGTGGCGGCGCTGCTCGACCACGGCGCCGATCCAAACGCTCCGCTCCGCACCTGGACCCCGACACGCCGCTCTTCGAAGGACTACCATTTTGACCCCGCAATCGTGGGAGCAACGCCCTTCTGGCTGGCGGCCCGGTTCATCGAACCGAACGTGATGCGCCTGTTGGTGAAACACGGCGCCGATCCTTTGTTTGTGCTCCACTCCGACTACATTGCAGAAAGCCGTTTGCAACACCGCGTCGAAGCGACCACCGCGGCAATGGCCGCCACCGGTATGGGCGGTGGAACGGCCTGGACACAGCCGCCCCGCGCCGAGCGCGAAGCTCTAACACTCGAAGCCGTGAAACTGACGGCCGAGCTGGGTGTCGATCTCAATGCCGCCAGTCCGAATGGCCGCACCGCGCTCGATGCCGCGAAGGCGCTGAAGTATGACAGCGTCGTGAAATTTCTAGTCGAGAAGGGCGCCAAATCGGGCAAGCCGGGCACTCAGGAAGCCGAGCAGGCTTCGCCCAAATACCCGCCGCCCCCGCAGTAGCTCACGTCCTGAATCTGCATCAGGATTCCGTCCGGGTCGGTGAAATAAAGCTCCGGCGTTCCACCTTTTGCTCCGCCGCGATTCTCCATCCGCATGCTCACGTACGATACCAGCGGACCCGGCGGCCCAGTGGCATCGCCTCGCGGTTTGACGCCGTAATCGGCCAGCGCCTTCAGCACTTTGTCAGGATTGAAACCCTCCATCGTGAAACAGCCATGCGCGATCCCGGGCCGTGCCTGCGCGCCATTCACGCCGGCGAAGGCGATAAACTGGCGCTTGGAGCCCACCGCCAGCAGGCTCGTCGCGCCCTGCCGCGCCTGAATCGGCATGCCGAAAAGATCCCGATAAAACGCCGTCGAACGCTCAGCATCGGAAACGGCCAGGGTAAAGTGACTGAGATCGCGAAGGGCGATCAGTCCCTTAGTTGGCGCTGGTTCGATCGGGTTGCATATGTTGCCCAGCGCGCCAGCTCCGCCGCAATAAGTGACATCCTGGAGCTGCACGTTGATGCCATCCGGATCGCCGACATACAGTTCAGGCGCGCCTTCAACGCTGCCGCCGGCATTCGGTTTGCGCGTCCTTACCCAGGTTTTCAGAGCGCCCGGAGCGCCTTTCATCACGCCATGACCGGCTAACGCCTGCGTGATCCCGTCGACCGTGAAACCCTCCACCGTCATGCAGAAGTGTGCAATCGCCGGCTTGGCATTAGGGCCGCCCTGCGACAGGCTAATGTACTGCAGGCCGGGCCCGATGCGCAGACCGGTGGACACATCCTGGTGATGTTGAACCGGCAGCCCGAACAGGCCCTGGTAAAATTCCACGGAGCGCTTGCGGTCGGAAACCGTGAGCGTCATGTGGCTGAGCGACCGCACCCGGATCGGCGCCGCGCTCGTTTGCGCTCCTAGTCTGCCCGGTAACGCCAGCGCCGGTAATGCGGATAGAATCTGCCGGCGTGAGATCTGCAATTTGCTCATTTTTCTTGTGCCCGCGCGCCTGCCAGCGTGCTCATCATCGGAAGATTACCCTCATGACAGGCGTACTCATAAAGCTTGTCCTTGCTTCGGTTCAGGCGAACCAGCACGGTCCAAGGCTTGGTCCAGGTAGTTGCGTCCTCAATCGTGACTTCGTAATTGATCACATCGGTTGCGGCGCGGGTGAAGCGTTCCACCAAATGCAGATTCTCGGCCGCGCCCATAAAGCTGCTCTTCGGTGAGAAATTGGTGGTGTCCACTACCAGCGTCTTCCCTTCCCAGTGACCGCGCGAGTCGCCGTTCCAGGACCGGATTTCCGGTGGAAGGTGCGGCCGGCCATCCAGGGGAAAGATTCGCGCGTCGTGAAAGGCTTCCATGAAAAAGATCACGTATCCGGGAGCCTGCATGATCTCGTAAAAACCGTCGTTGCCGGCGCCCCAACGTCCGCCGATCCTGGGAACGCCAGGCGTGATACAGCGCATCGCACTGCTGAGGTCTTGCGGACCCGCGGGCGGCCGTTGAAACGAGACCGCTGCAATCGCCGCCGCCTGCCTCCGTTTCCCATCCGCAGTCAGAGGGGGAATTTTTCCATCCGGCGGGTCGATGATGAGTGACGTTCTATTATCGAAATCCCGCTCGACCATCTCGGTTGAGCTGGAGGTCGAGTTCGGGTTGTTATAGTGCCCGACATCCCTCAGAGCGGCCAGGAAGAAACTATCGCCCGCCGCGAAGTCGCTAAATCCGTTCTTGAAGAGCCGGTCCGCCCGGCGTTTCAGCTCGACGACTTCGGCGTCAGTCAGAAACTTGCGGCCTTCCAATTCTTTCGGCCGTTCCAGCGGAGTCGCGCTGTTGTCGAGCCAGATGCCCCGCAGGTCCGGTTGACCGTCGGGCGTCAGCGGCTGAGCTGCAAGCGACGCGGCTGCCATTGCCACGCCACCTAGGAACGCCAGGGATCGAGTATTCATTTCTTATTCGATTCTGCTTTGCGCGCTCCGCCCATGATGTCGCTCATAGCGTAATTTCCCTCGTGGCACGCGTATTCATATACCGGACCCGAAGTGGCGTGGAATGGATATTCCAACGTCCAGACCTTGGTGAATGTGGAGGGATCGTCAATGGTGACCCGGTAAAGAATAGTCTTGGCGTCGACGCGCTTAAAGCGCTCGATTACATGCAGGTCGGGCGAGGCGCCTTCAAACTTGGTCTGATCCGTGAAATTGGTCGTATCCACCACCAGCGTGTCGCCGTCCCAACGGCCGATGGAATCGCCTAGCCATTGGCGAACATTCGATGGCGCGTGGGTACCGTTCATACGGATAATTCGCACATCGTGCACCATCTCGACCAGTATCATGATCGCGTCGGGAGTCTGGACGATCTGGTAGTTGTTGTTGTAAAGTACCGGAAGCATGGGCGGCCCGGAAGTGGAACCGAACCCCAGCAGGCAGCGCTCCGAAAGCGGACGATCCTTCACCTTGTTGAAGGTGATGTAGCTCTGGAAGATTTCGGCGTTCCTCTTCTTCGCCTCGCGGGTGATGGGGGGAATTTTTCCGTCCGGCGGATCGATAATCAGCGACGTTCGTTTCACTCCATCCACGCGCGCCAGCTCCGATCCGCGATCGATAAACAGGATGTTGTATCCTCCCGTTCCGTTCGATCCCGCCGCGGCCAACAACGGGTGTTCCGATTTGCCATCCACATCCTGAAGTTCTTGAGCGGCGTTTTTCTCGAACTCCGCGGCCTCGGCGTCGGTGAGAGTCGCTTTCCCGGCTAGCGATTTCGGACGCTCCAGCGGAGTGATGGTGGCATTGGTCCAGACTCCTTGCAGGTCGGGATGGCCGTCGGGCGTGCGCGTCTGGCCTGCCGCCGGCTGCGCGATCAGCACCGCCAGCGCGCCCGCAATTGCTGGAAATCGAGAGCTCATTTAACTCCTTGTGCCGTTGCTAGCAATTTTACCGCTGACGGCAGGGCCAGCGGTTGCCAGGCACGCCGGCAAGCACTATAATCCCATCCATGATTAAAACTCGAGTTGTTGCTGCTGTTCTCGGTTCACTGCTACTGATCGGAGGCGTTGCCGTCGCCCAAAGGCCGAAGGATAACGTCAATCCCGCCCACCATCCGAATCTTGCGGCCGCGCAGAGGTTAAGCCGGAACGCTTTCGAGAAGATCGTTGCCGCCCAGCAAGCCAATGAATGGGATTTGCAGGGCCACGCTCAAAAGGCGAAAAATCTGCTGGATCAGGTCAATAACGAATTGAAGCTCGCGGCCCAAGCGTCGAATCATAAATGAAACGCAGTTGCGCTGGCCATAGGAGGCTGCGCAACAAGTCGTCTCACGCTCATTCGGCCCGCGCTACATTCACTTGCCGACCACCAACACGTGGAAGCTGTCCGGTAGAATCGGCGCACGGCCCTTCTTCTGTCCCGGCTGAGCTTCGGGCGCGGGCCCGAATTCGGCGGCCAACAGATATATCTTGTGGGTCTTGGTATCGAGGGCCATGGTGCGCGCGCCACGCTCGGTTTGGACGGTGTCCACGGTATCGTACTTGCCGTCCACCAGTTTCACGATGCTCAGCGTCCCGTCGCCACCATTGGAACTAAACGCCAGGCCGGTGCCGGGATCGTACGCGGCCGCATCTGGCCCGGGGCCGATGGCCGGCGTGGCGATCACTTTCAGCGACGGAATATCGACCACCGCCATCACTTTGTTGGAGCACACCGAGAACAGCTTCTTGTCCTTCACATCGATAGCCAATCCGCTGGGTTCTTCGCAAGGAGAGAGCGACGCATGACGGGTCACCTCCGGCTTAGTGGCGTCGATCTCCACGATCTCGCTGGTGTCTTCGAGATTGACATAGATTTTTCCAGCGCCATCCGCCGCGCAGAATTCCGGCTTTTGGCCGACCGGGAAAGTTTTCACGATCTCGTTGGTCTTGGCGTCGATGGCCGTCGAATCGTTGGACCTGCCGTTGAAGGTGAAGATGCGCTTGGTTTTCGGCTCGTAGCAGATGGAATCCGGATTCATCCCCGTTTGCGGCTCACCGGTCTTGGCGAGTGTTTTCAGATCGAAAATGGTGACGCTGTTGGATTGCCCGTTGCTGATGAATCCCTTGCCGAGCTCCTGATCGAGAGCGACGCCGTGAACGCCGTGCAGCTGAGTTATCTGTCCGACCACCTTGCCCGAATCGATATCCACTACCTCCACGATCGTGCCGTGGGTAGCGTAGAGGCGGTGAGCGCCGCTGTCCACGGCCGTGTAATCCCAACCGCCGCTGCCGCCAATTTTGATCTTGTTGAGAACCTTGTAGCCTTCGGCGGCGAACGCCGCGCATACAACCATCATCACAACCCCTACCGCAACGAACTTTTTCATGTGTTACTCCTTTTACTCATTTGATTTTAATCTCGGCCGCCGACGTAGAAACGCACGGCCGGCGTCACCACCAGGGAAAGAACCATCGAAGCGAGTATCCCGCCGATCACCGCGATGGCCAAGGGTTGCAGCATTTGAGAGCCGGCGCCTATGGCGAGGGCCAGCGGGAACATGCCGGCTACGGTAGCCAGCGCGGTCATCATGATGGGACGCAAGCGGCGCTCCCCGGCGCGAATCATGCTTTCTTCGGCGGAAATACCCTCGCTGCGGAATCTCTGGTCGGCGTCCAAAAGCAGAATGCCATTCTTGGCCACGATGCCGACCACCATGATCAGTCCCATGAAGGACGACAGGTTGAATGTGGTCCGGGTGATCAGCAGGGCGAGGAATACGCCGCACGTAGAAAGCAGCGCCGACGACAACACCGCGATCGGCGCGCCGAAATTGCCGAACTCGAACAAGAGCACCATGAAGACCAGCACCACCGCCAGCGCCAAAACAAATGCCAGGTCTTTGAACGATTTCTGCTGCTCGGCGTACTGGCCGCCATACTGCACGCGAATCACGGGGGGAATGTTCAGGTCGGCTATGGCCTTTTGAACCTTGGCTATGCCGTCGCCCAGATTGATATTCTCAAAGCGCGCCGTCACGTTCACATCGCGCTGCAGATTTTCGCGGATGATTTCGGTCTGTCCTGGAATCTCGGTCAGGGTTGCGAGCGATCCGATGGTGGCGGTCTTCCCCGTTCCGCTGACTATCAGGGTGTTGCGCATGCTGTCCACCGTCTTACGGACTGCAGGCGGAAATTGCACGCGAATGGTATAAGAACGATCGTTGAGCACCACCGGAGGCGGCGCCGGTTCGCCCTGCAGCATCGCGCTCGCATCCAGCTCCACTTCCTGAGGCGTAAATCCCGCGCGCGCCGTCACTACTGGATCGACATTGAACATCAGAGCCGTGCCGCTGATGTGATTCTCGATGCCGTCCTCCACATCCACCACGCCGGGGACCTTTTTGATGGCGCCGGCCGCCAACGGCGCCCAGCGTCGCAGCAACTCGGGATCTTCGGAAAACAGCTTGATTACCACCGGCTCGGGAGCGCTGGTCAAATCGCCGATCATATCCTGCAATAGTTGCGGAAATTCCACGTCCAAGGTGGGCTCGGCCTCCCTGATCCTGGCGCGTACATCGGCGATGACCTGATCGCCCGTGCGCTTGCGGTCGCGTTTCAGCTTAACGGATATATCGCCGGTGTTGGCTTCGGTAACGGCCGCCAAGCCAAGTTCAAGACCAGTGCGCCGCGCGGTGCTTTCCACTTCAGGCGTGTCGCGAAGAATCTCTTCGACGTGGGTGATCACGCGGTTGGTTTCCCGGAGCGACGCACCCGCCGGCATTACATAGTCGACGATGAATCCGCCTTCGTCCATGGCAGGCAGCAGGTCCGATCCGGTGTTCTTGTAGCACAGGTACGATCCAGCAATCAGCGCAATGGTGAAGACGATCAGTACAAAAGGGTGCTTCAGGGCAAAGCGCAAAGTTCGTTCGTAGGAGTTCATCAGCCAGCCGGGCACCGAATCGTGCTTGACGGCGGAGTCAGCGTCCCTCCGTCTGTTGCGGAGGAAGTAATCGCTCAGAGTCGGAGTCCAGGTGAGCGCCAGCGCCAGCGAAGTGAGCAGCGCCATTCCGACCGTCACAGCCAGCGCGCGGAAGAATACGCCGGTGACCCCGGTGATCGAAATCAGCGGCAGAAAGACCACGATGGGCGTAATAGTCGACCCCACCAACGGCACGCGGATCTCGCGGATGGCGCTGCGAATGGCTTCCGCGCGCGACTGCCCCGCGTCGCGATGCATGACGATGTTTTCCACCACCACGATGGCGTCGTCGATCACCAGTCCAACCGCCGCTGCCAGCCCGCCCAGGGTCATCAGGTTGAAGCTCTGGCCCATGACCCGAAGCGCAATGAACGTCAGACCGATGGTTGCGGGAATCACCAACCCGGCCACCAGTGAGGTACCCCAGTCGCGCAGAAACAGAACCATGATCAGCGAAGCCAGCACCAGGCCAAGCAGGATGGCGTCGCGAACGCTCTTGATCGAATCGTTCACCAGTTCTGACTGGTCGTAAAAGGTCGAAAGAACCACTCCTCGGGGCAGATCCTTTTTTAGGCTGTCCATCTCCGCGTGAACCGCGTTGGCCACTTCCACCGTGTTGCTGTCGGGCTGCCGATAGACGTTCACGAGAACCGCCGGCTTTCCATTGGCCGTCACTACCGTGTATACCGGCATCACCGAATCGCTCACCCTGGCCACGTCGTTAATGTGCAACGGCGAGCCGGCCGGAGTGGTCTTGATAATTATGTTTCCGATATCGCCCACCGATCGCGCCTGCCCGCTCATCAACGTCAGCTCCAGTTGATGATTCGTTTCGATCAGCCCCGGAGAGTCGATCATATTGCTGCGGTTGATCGCATCCAGAATGTTGGGAATGGTGACCACGGCCTGGATCAGCTTGGCTGGATCGGGCTGCACTCTGAATTCCGGAACTTGCCCGCCTTGCACGACGATGGATGAGACACCGGTGGCCCGATTAAGACGGGGCTTGAGCGTGTAGTTCGCCAGTTCCCAAAGTGTGGTCTGTGGAATCTTGTCCGACGTCAAGCTGTAGCCCATGATCGGGAAGGCCGCAAACGTCAGACGATTGGCGTTGACTTTCGTGTTGGCCGGCAACGTCGGCTGCACTCGCGCCAAAGCCGCGTTCACCAGCTCCAGCGTCTGGAACATATCCACATTCCACGTAAAGAACAGATCGATTTCCGCGGTTCCCCGACTGGTAATGGAAGATAGATGGTCGAGACCCGGGACCGTGTTGACGGCTTGTTCGAGCGGGCTCGTCACCATAACCAGCATCTGGTCGATGGGGAAGACGCCGGCGTCCGCGGCAACCACGATGCGCGGAAAGTCGGTGGTAGGAAAAACCGAGACGGGAATCGTGAGCGCCAGATAAATCCCCACCGCCACCATCGTCAGGATGACGAAGATAATCGGCTTACCATGCCGCGCGGTCCAGTGCGGCGTTTCAGTGCCCGACGCGACCGGCGGAAGTGTCGAAAGTTGGCTCATTTGCCCTTCGGCTGCGGTTCGTTTTTCTTCTGGCCGTTGGGAGCTTTATCCGTGGTGGCTTTCGGCTCCGGCGGAGCGTTGTCGTCATCGTCGTCGTCGGATTCCTCGACCGCCGTTGTGACCACCTTCACCTTGGCTTTATCATCCAGACCTAATCCGCCCACCACCACCACTTCTTCTCCAGGCGAGACGCCGGCCAGGATCTGCGTTTGATTGCCTTCGCGCACGCCGACTTTCACGGTCTTCCGATGCACTGTGGAGTCGGAGCCCACCGTCAGGACTGCCGTGCCTCCCTCTTCGCCCGGCAGAATAGCGGCCGCCGGAACAACCGTTGCTGCCTTGAACTCCTCGGCCACGATCACCGCGTGCACGCTGGTGCCAGGTTTCAGCCGCTCGCCCGGATTCGGAATATCCACCCAAACTTGAACCGTGGTTGTGTTGACGTCGGCGGCCGGGCTCACCACCTTCACTTTGCCCTCGATTTCCTGGCTGCTGTCTCCCTGGGTTATAACCACGGATTGGCCCACTTTGACGGCGTTGGCGTCGCTTTCCGGAATATTGACGCGCGCGATTACACGCGAAATATCCATTACCGTGATCATGGGCGAGCCCGGATTGGCCATTTCTCCCGCATTCAACGGCCGGTCGGCGATCACGCCGCTGATCGGACTGACGACGCGCGAATAGACCACCTGAGCCTCCTGGGAATCGTAATGTGATTTGGCGGTCTGCACCTGAGCGGCTGCGCCCTTGATCTGTTCCTCCTTAGAGACCGACTGCAAAGCTTTCAAGTGCTCGTCGGCGGCCCGATATTGGCTTTGAGCCTGTGCATAGGCAAGCTGGGCATCATCCACCAGCTTGCCCGCCAGAGCTCCGTCCTTAAACAACTGTTGACGGCTGTCCAGCACCTTCTTAGCGGCGTCCCGAGAATCGCGGGCGGCGTCTAAATCGGTTTGCGCTTTGGTGACCGCTTCAGGAACCGTGGCTCCCTCCGTGGCGCGGAAATTCGATTCCGCTTGCGCTACTCCACCCTTGCTCTCGGCCGCGGCCGCAACCAAGTCGCGGTTTTCCAGCACCGCCAGAACCTGGCCCTGTTTCACATGGTCCCCACGATTCACGTAAAACTTCTGCACCGGCGCGGCGATTTTCGGCATTACATTGGCTTGGTCCAGGGGGAAGAGCGCTCCGTCGCCGGCGATGGTGCGGCGAATGGTATTCTGCGTCACCGCGGTGACCTGGACGGGCGCGGGTGCCTCGGATTCCTTCTCCTCCTTCTTCGCGCAACCAGATAAGAGTACGAGAAGAGCCAGGATCGGCAATATTTTTTCCGGCATATCTAAAACACACCAGTAATGGTCTGCAGATTTCCCAAGGCTACCCGGTAGCGCACCAATCCGTCATCATAAGCATTTCGCACCTGGATCAGGGTGGTCTGGGCGTCCACCAGTTCTAAAATGGTCGCCTCCCCGGCCTGGTAACGGAGCGTGTTGAGGCGCAGGCTTTCCGATGCCAGGTCGACCGCGTGGCGAAGCAAGTCGACTTCTTCGCGAGACGTTTGCGCTTCGTCAAAGTAGCCGTGAAGATTTCTCAGCAAGGTTCGCTGCGCCGTGCTCAAATCCAGATTAGCCTGCTCACGCTTCAACTCGGCCTGCTTGACTTTGCTCCGCCGGACTCCCCAATCCCAGAGCGGCACGTTCAAGCTCACGGTCACGAAATAGCCCAGGCTTGGCACCGGGCCAAGTTCTTTGTATGCGGCGACGGACTCGTTCAGACCTATGGCATTCGCTTCGAGGCCGTAGACCGGATCGAGCGTGAGTGTCGGCAGGTAAGCCTGGCGCGCGATAGCGATGTCGAGATCGGCGCCACGCAACGTGGCCATGGCCTGAGCCAGGAGCGGATTCTCGCGCCCCGCCATGGATTCCACATCCTGCAGAGGAGGCAGAGCGGGCGCAACGTCCAGGTCGTCTACGATCGAGAAGTTTTCGTCGAAGTCGCGGAATAGAAGCACCGCCAGGTCCAGCCGGGCGCTCTCCATTGCGAGTTTCGCTTCCCGGAAGGCTTGATCCTGAGCCGTGTATTGGAGCTGCGATTTGACGACGTCGCTATGCGCCACCTCGCGGCCGCGTTCCAGATCCTGGCTGATCTGAAGCGATCGCTGGGCCTGATCGAGCGCTTGCTGGGCGGTGGCATACTTGCGTTGCGCGACGATGAGACCGTAATAGGCTTTGGCGACGGTGCCTGACAATCCGCGGCGAGCGATTTCAGCCTTGGCGCGCGCCACTGCGACGGCTGCATCCGCTCGCTTGACCCCAGTCCGCATAAAGGTGGCCGGTGACAGGTCCTGATGCATCGTGGCCCACTCCCGGTAGACATGCACGCCGTCATTGGTGACGAATCTACCGGAGGGGATTTTTCCATCGCCCTGGGTGCCGAGATATTCCGATCGTACTCCGAACGTAGGCAAGATCGCCGCCTTAGCCTGCGCCCGATCTTCTTGTGCGAGGGCTGCGTCGTTCAATGCAGACAGGTACGCGGGATCGTTCTTTTTTGCGAGCTCCAAGGCATCTTTCAAGGTGAGAGTTTGCGGTCCGGTTTGGGGGACGTTGGGAGCCGGCTGGCGTTCCACGAACGTCTGTGCCAAGCCGGGCAACAGCGCTACGGACAGAGCCAAAATCAACTTGGCGGGATGGCGAAGCGATACGGGTTCCATTAGCAGTCGATCATACCAATGCAACCTTAAATTTTGCTTAAAAAGCGGTTTACTGCAAGCTGGGCGCCTTGGGCCTAATCTTTACGTGTACGCGGATCACCGTCGAATCCGGCCGCTCGAACAGCAGGTCATAGTCGCCCAGGAATCCTAGCCCGGCCTGCCAGTAGAAACGCCCGCCTTTGAGCGTGGAACCAACCGGCAGCGGCTGGCGTTCTTCATTCATAAGCAGGTAGCCATTCACCGCCCCAACCGGCAACTCGATCCGATCCAGTTGCTCGATGGAAACGGAGTACACGCCGGTTGCGTCGGCCGTGATCTGGGCTGGCGCAATCGCCTCGGCCGCCGGCACGTTTCCGGCTCCCGTATTTGCCACCGTGAAGAACCGGCTCCCGATCCCATCGCTGCGTCCCGCGTTGTCGGATACGCTCCAGGCTATGGTATGGACGCCGTTAGCGAGCGTGGTCGTGTCCAGGTAGAAATAGCCCACCGCGCCGTTGCTGTTCGCCAGCCCTGGAAACAGATTGGCGATGTCACTGCGGTACTGGTTATAGGTCGGATGGCCCACCGGCACGCCATCCACGAACACGTTGATCGTGGAGCCGTCCAAAGGGATGACGTAAGGGTTCTGCGTCAGCGCCCAGCCGAAATTCACATATGCGTTGCCCGCCGCGGTGCCGCCTTGCGCAGGCGTATCGATGGTCCCGAACGGCTTGGTGGCATGTGCGTTGTCCACCGTGATCGTGCGGGTACCAAGGTCCAGCGTCTGTCCGGTCAGGTTGGTCACCAGAGCGTGCAGCTTGTAGGTCCCGTTGCCCAAAGGGCCCGATCCACTCGCGTTCACCAGGAAGTTGGTAAGCAGCATATACCCCCAGCCGGCGCTATAGTTGAACGGCGTGTTGGGATAGGTGGCCTGCACGTCGGTCCGCGAGCCAGCCACAAAAACGGCATTGCCAATGAACACCAGCCCGTTGGACTGCGCTGTCTCGCCCACCACCGGTTCACGCCAGATGCCCACATTGGTCACTTGGATGTTATCGAGCGCCCAGCCAGTAACCGGGATGGCGCCGGCGATTCCAGTAGTATTGGTGATCGGCGTATCGAAGCTGCCAAAGGGCATGGCGGGCGAAGCACTCGTAACACTCACCGGAATCTGTTGGGGCGAGTTCGTCGCGCCTCCCGCCGACACTGTGATCATTCCGCTTGCTCCAGGCGCGGCCGTGATCTGAAGCACCGCGCTGCCGGTGCCCGAGGTCGGGCTGACCGTGATTTTCGACTGATTCGACGAGGCCGTCCAGCTAATCGGCGCGGACGGGCTGAAGTTGAGCGCGACCGTCTGCGTGCCCGTAATCTGCTGGCCGGAGTAGCCAAATTGAAGCTTGCTGGGGCTAAGGGCAATCGCCGAGATAGACGCCGATACATTAAAGCTAGCCGTTAGCGTCGTTGCTGACCCCGGCGCGCTGACTGCGTGACTTTCCGCACCTCCGTCGCTCCAACTCGCAAAGCTATAAACCATGCCGTTTAGAGCTTGAGGGGAAGTCGCGCCGATAGTGTGAGTTGAGCCCGCGGTCCAGCCGTACGTCTGAGGAGCTACCGCGGGGACGCCATCCACATCGATGTCCAGCCCGGGGACATTGGTCGCTATCGTGACGCTGGTGCCGCTCGACAGGTAGCGAACGCGGAAATTGATAGAGTCCGCGACAAAGATCCGTCCGCTGGTGTCCACCGCGAGACCGTATGGCGCGGCGAGCTCGGTCGATAACGCCGGCATCCCATCGCCATTGAAGCCCGGGGTTCCTGTGCCGGCTACGATGGTGATGGTCCCACCGCTGCTGATCCGCTTCACTTCGTTATTTGTAACATCCGAGATGAGGACGCTACCATCCAGGTCAATTGCCAATCCGCCCACTACAGAGAATCCAGACGCAACAGTGGACGCCGCGCCGCCTCCGGATGATACCTTCTTTAATACTCCTGAAGCGTCGATATAATAAACATTGGCTCCGGCCGCGTCGACTGCAATCGCTTCTACGGCGCCCACCGGGTTCGATGTATTCGTACCGGCCAGCAGCGTCACAGTATTGTTGGACGCAATCTTGCCAACCGAACCAGCGCTGCTCCCGTAATATAGGTTGCCGGCGCCGTCTACGGCGAGTTTTGTGGGGCCGGAGCTGAACGCGCCCGGAACGGATGCTGGAGGAGACACCGTTTCAATGAGACCACCCGCCACTTTATGCACCGAAGCAGGTTGCGAATAATAAATGGTCCCCGCAGAGTCGATTGCCAGAGCGAAGGGCTGGATGTTCGCACTGAGCGCCGCGGTTCCGGCAGGAGAGCCGTCTGGCGGCGTCCAGTTGCCGGTTCCGGCCACGGTACTGATAAGCCCGGAAGTTGCATCCACTTTCCGAATCCGGTAGTTGCCTGAATCCGAAATGTACAAGTTTCCACTGTGATCCAACGCGATAGATTGTGGTTCGGTTAATTGGGCATTGGTTGCCCAGCCGCCGTCGCCTCCATACGCGACTGAGCCGTTACCCGCTACTGTGTTGATGATTCCGTTGACGACCTCCCGAAGCCGGTAGTTGTCGTATACCACGAAATTACCGTTTGGCTGAACCGCAACCGTCTGGGGATTTCTGAGTTCCGCGGCAGTGGCGCTCGAGCCGTCGCCCGCGAACCCGGCTACTCCGGTTCCAGCCACTACTGTGAAGCTCTGGCCGCCCGGAGCGTAACGCAGCACTCTGTTCCCATTGAAGTCCACGGTGTACCCGTTGCCATTTGAATCGAACCGCGTGATCCAGTGGCCTGTGTTATACAGCGTCGCCTGCCCGCCTGACAGCTTGTAGGTATAGTCGTTCCCGCTCATGTCGTACGTTCCCAGGTACAGGGTTCCCACGTTATCGACGCCCAGGGAACTGATCAGTTGGCCATCGCTGCCCGCCACGTGTGTCATGGCGCCGTTGGTCGCGATCTTGTCTACCCCGGTCTTGGCGCACACCACACAGCCTTGATACGCCACGTACAGGTTTCCTTGCGCATCTAGCGCAAGATCACTTTCCGAGGCGCCTACCGGCCCGGCGAAAAGGGTAGAGATAATGCCCGTGCCCGCCGCAACCTTGCGAACGTTGACGCCATCCGAGAAGAAAAGATTCCCCTGACCATCCACGACAATCGCGATCGCACTGTGGATCGTCGCCTGTGTCGCAAGCCCGCCATCGCCGCTGACCAGCTGTGCGTTGCCAAGGTCCATCCATTTTCCAGCAACGACCGTCAGATTCCCAGAACCATCCAGCTTGAAGATCCGGCTATGATACGCAAAATAAATATTGGCGGCTGCATCGAACGTGAGTCCACCGATACTGCCTAGCCCGGCTGTTATCGCTGGTTGATCGCCGGGGCCGCCTCCCGCGAATGTATTAGCCACGTATTGCTGAGCATTTAGAGGGAGCCAAAGGATCCCAAAAAGAGAGAACCAAGTTAAATAGCGTCTCCGATGAAAGGTCATAGCGTTAACCGTTTGTAACCTCTGTTAATAGACCCAAAGGCATCTCTTCTGTTACTTCCAAAAATCCCATTAAGAGTAGTTTCACAAGTACAAAAATCACAAGTATTCAGGGGATGCGGGGTCCCGTGAGGTATCAAATCAAGCAGATAACTGGTGCTAAGTGTTGCGGAAGATTTGTCGGCTACTGGAATTTGTTCCAGTGGTCAGGCGTGCATCGCCTTTGGCTTGGGCTGCGCATGGCCTAGAATTCCGTGCGGCCGGTACGGTTTTTCGAGCGCGGCTACCTCTTCATCCTTCAGCGTAAGATCCACCGCCGCGATTAGCTCTTTCAGGTGCTGCGGCTTGGTGGCTCCAATGATCGGCGCGGTTACCCCAGGAGCCTGCAAGACCCACGCGCAGGCCACCTGGGCCGGCGAGACTGCACGCCTGGAGGCAACATCGGCCACTGCATCCACGACCGCGAAGTCATCGTCGCTGTAATACATCTCCTTGGCAAAGCCGTCGTTTTGGGAACGCGCGGTCGACCCTCCGTCGCGCTGCCGGGTTCCCGTCAAAAACCCGCGCGCCAGCGGACTCCAGGGAATCACGCCCAGTCCCTGATCCATACACAGCGGGATCATCTCGCGCTCGTCCTCGCGGTAAACCAAATTGTAATGGTTCTGCATCGCGACAAACCTATGCCAGTGGTTCTCTTTGGCCGTGTACAGCGCTTTCGACAGTTGCCACGCGGCCATGCTGCTGGCGCCAAGATAACGCACCTTGCCGGCGCGAACCAGCGAATCCAGGGCGTCCAGCGTCTCTTCGATCGGCGTCTTGGAATCCCAGCGATGGATTTGATAAAGATCGATGTAATCCATCCGCAGACGGCGCAGCGAATTATCGCAAGCCTCCAGGATGTGCTTGCGGCTCAGGCCTCGCCGGTTGGGACCCGCGCCCATGACACCGTGAACCTTGGTCGCCAGAACAACGTCATCGCGAGACGCCATTTCATTCAGGTAAAAGCCGGTGATCTCTTCGCTCAAGCCGGCGGAGTAAACGTCGGCCGTATCGAAGAAGTTGATTCCAGCTTCCAGAGCGATCGCGAAATGCTCGCGCGCATCCTCTTTGTTGACGTGCCATCCGCGAGTACCCTGCGACCACGCAGGCATCTCGCCACCGCCATAGCTCATGCATCCCAAACAAAGGCGGGATACGGTGATTCCAGTCTTGCCAAGCGTTGTAAATTTCATGCTTCAGATCCTCATACCGCGCATCGAATCACCAGTTTAACGTAAGCTCTTTGTCTAGGACCATTTAATGGAGCTTTATCGTTGGCTGCCGCCGGAAGGCGTAAAAATCCTGCTGGTCCTGTTTCTGTCCTTCCTGATCGGGCTCGAGCGGGAGGAGCATAAACTGGGCAGCGAGCAATACACCTTCGGCGGCGTGCGCACTTTCCCGCTCATCGGATTGATCGGCTATGCCATGGCGCTTCTTTCCGGCGGTCAGCTGCTGCCGGTAACTCTGGGCTTTGCGGTGGTGGCCGGATTCCTGCTGCTGTCCTATTGGCACAAGTTGGAAGGCTCGGCGCCCGCCGGCGTCACCACTGAGATGTCCGCACTAGCGACCTATCTGGTGGGCGCGCTTGTTTTTCACGAACAATTCTGGATCGCTACCACGCTCAGCGTCGCCGGCGTGTTTCTGCTGGAGTTGAAGACTGGGCTGGAAAACCTGACCAAGCGCGTCCCCGGCGACGAGATCCTCACCTTCACGAAATTCCTGCTCCTCACGGCTGTGATTTTGCCCGTGTTGCCTAACCAGGATTTCGGACCATTTCAGATCGACCCCTTCAAGACCTGGCTGGTCGTGGTCGCGGTCAGCGCTGTTTCTTACGGCAGCTACGTCATCGGCCGGCTCAACAAAGGAGGCGGTGTTGTCCTGGCGGCCATCCTGGGCGGAGCATATTCGTCCACGGTCACAACGCTGGTGCTGGCCAGAAGAGCCGCTCGTGAGCATCAGCCGCATCTTATTTCCGGTGCGACTTTGATTGCCTCTGGGGTGATGTACGTGCGCCTGGCTGTGCTGCTCGCGCTGTTCAACCGCGGCCTTTTTCTCGCAATCGCGCCGTCCTTTGGCGTGCTGGCCGCTGTTGCCATGGGGATTGGCTGGCTTTGGTCGCGCCGGCCTGACCCGGGTGATCACGAAGTCGGCCGCGAATACGACCCCAAAAATCCTCTCGATCTGCGCGTGGCCTTCACCTTCGCGGCTCTGTTTCTAGCAATGCTGGTGGCTACGCACTGGGCTGTCGCGCACCTCGGAAAGACCGGGGTTTATTCGTTGGCCGCGATAATGGGTGTGGTGGACGTGGATCCGTTCATCCTGGGCCTGACGCAGTCCGGTGCCGCATTGCCGCTGGCTGCCGGCGGGATTCTGATCGCCGCATCCAGCAATAACCTCGTGAAGGGAGTCTATGCGTTAGTTTTGTCGGATCGAAAAACCGGCATTCAGAGCTTCGGCCTGCTGATGGGGTTGGCGATTTTAGGTCTTGCGCCATTATTATGGGTGTGATACATCATCTAATGTATTAGTATACTAATACATGAAGGAGCCCCGCGATGTGGACTGATCTCCAGCATGGGTTCGTTTTGCTAAAACGCGACGCCGGCGTCTCGGCGCTTATTATCTTGGTGTTGGCATTGGGGATCGGCGGCAATGCGGCGATCTTCACGTTGCTCAAAGCCGCCTTCCTCGACCCGTTACCCTATCGCGATGCCGGCCGCCTGATCACGATCATGGAAATGGAAAAGAACGGCTGGGTCCCGAGCACCGCCGAGTTTGTGGAGATTCGAGCGCGCAACCGCTCATTCGACCAGATCGCGTTTGCCGAACACCGGGATATGCAGCTTTCCGGATCCGGTGAGCCGGTTCGGGTCTTCGCTGCCCGCGTAACGGCTTCGTTTTTTCCGTTGTTGGGAGTAAGCGCGTCGCTGGGACGGACGTTCCTTGACGAAGAGAATCAGCCCGGCCGGACTCCCGCTGTGGTCCTCACCGACGCGTTCTGGCGGTCGAAAATGGGCGCCGACACCCGCGCTGTCGGAAAGACGCTCCGCCTGGATGGCCAGCCTGCGTTAGTGGTGGGCGTGCTCCCACCGAAGTTCCATTTCGACTATCCGACGCTGGAAATTCCAGAACCCGTGGACATTTACGTCTCGTATCCGCTGGAGCATTCCTATCCGATGCATCCGAGTGGAAGCGGCCCGGGCATTCCGGTCCTGGTGCTGGCACACCTGCGTCCAGGGGTCACTTACGCGCAGGCCGACGCCGATCTGAGGAGCATTGCAAGGGTCCTCACCCACGACAATCCTGCCGCATTTCCGAATATCCGACATGATCCCAGCCTTTTTCACTTCGTGATCGTGCCGCTCCGGGATGCCATCGTAGGGACGCAGCGCTCTCTGCTGTGGCTGCTGTTGGCAGGGGTCGGCGTCCTGCTGCTGATTGCATGTGCGAATACGGCGCAGCTTTTGTTGGCGCGCTCCTTGCTCCGAGGCCGGGAGATTGCGATCCGCGCTGCCCTGGGGGCTAGCCGTCGGCGTCTGATCCGGCAGTTTTTGTCGGAGGGACTCGTTCTGGCGGGATGTGGCGGCTTGGCCGGGATTCTGCTCTCCAGATGGATGGTACTGCTCCTGGTGGCCGTGCTTCCGAAGCGCAGTCCGCTGCTCGCGTCGGCGCATTTGGACGCGCGCGCGATCGGGTTCACGCTGGCAATATCTCTGATCTCGACGCTCGTCTTCGCGATGGTTCCGGCGGTCAAGGGCAGCCAGTGGACACTGGGGCCGTCGCTTAACGCGCGCGCCAGCGGGGGTGAAGGAAACCGTTGGCGTTATGCGATGATCGCGATCGAGGCGGCGCTTTCCGTATTCCTGCTGTGCGGCGCCGGCCTGGTCGTCCAGAACCTCTGGACCCTCATTTCGGCTCCCCTGGGGTTCGATCCGAAACATGTTCTGGCCATGCGGCTGAAGCTGCCGTCGCCGCAGGCGCAGAACTCGATAGACCCGAAGGCAGGCCTCGAATTTCAGGAATATCTGGAGAAGATCGAAGCTATACCTGGAGTGGAGTCGGCAGCTACTGTAACCGGCCCGCCGCTGCGGCCCGCGCGAATCGGCAATGCCGAGCTAGTGGGCGCTAAAGAGCCCAATGGTGAAAACAAGGTCGTTTGGTCGGTAAATCATCTGGTGAGCCCGGATTACTTCCGCACGCTGCGGATTCCACTGCTGGCTGGCCGGATGTTGAGCAGGTCCGATGCGGGGCCGCGGGTGAGAGTGGCGGTGGTCAATGAAGAATTGGCACGCCGCTTTGGATTCGGACAGGACATTGTTGGGAAACAATTCGATGAGCCGGGCGACCCGATCACAATTGTCGGTATGGTGGGAAACGTTCGCGCGCGTGGATTGCAGGCCGATCCGTATCCCGAAGTTTATCTATCGTCGCTGCAACTGGACTGGGTGAATGTCCATCTGGTGATCCGCTCGGCGCTGCCGCCAGCGCAACTGGTGAAGATGGTGAAGGCGGCGATCCAATCCTCGAACTCCGATCAGGCCGTTTTTGGCGTAGTGACCATGGATGAGCTGATTTCCGACTCGGTGACCGAGCCGCGCTTCGATGCATTTCTCATCGGCGCATTCGCGCTACTAGCTGTTGCGATGGCGGCCGCGGGAATGTTCAGCGTGATATCGTGCCTGGTCTCTCAGCGCACCAGCGAGATTGCGATCCGCATGGCTCTGGGCGCCAGTAGCGGGTCTATCGTCCGGACCATTCTGGGAACGACGACGGTCTGGGTGGCGGCGGGGTTGGCCGGCGGCCTAGGCCTGGGACTGGCGACCAGAAGCACGCTGCGAACTCTTTCAAGCGCGGCAGTGCAGGGCTCGCCCTGGATGTACGTCGGGGTGGTGCTCTTCTTCCTCGCGATGACGCTGCTGGCAGCCTATCTGCCCGTCCGGCGCGGAAGCCGCATGGATCCCGCGATGGCGTTGCGCTGCGATTGATCGGGTATGATTTTCGTATGCGTACTTTCCGCGCGCTTGTTTATATTGCGGCCCTATTGCCGCTGTCCGCGGCGATCACTGAACCGGTCCATGTTTCCGGCGGTTTGGTCTCAGGAGTAGCGGGCATTGACTCCGCTGTCCGCGTCTTCAAAGGTGTTCCCTTTGCTGCTCCGCCGGTCGGCGAGCTTCGCTGGCGCGCGCCAAAGGCCGCTGCACATTGGGAGGGCCTACACACCGCCGATAAATTTTCCGCCACCTGCATGCAGAGGCACCCAATGAATGCTCCCGAGCGTGCGATGAGCGAAGATTGCCTGTACCTGAACATATACACGGCCGCGAAATCATCGAAGGATCATCGCCCGGTGATGGTATGGATTCATGGCGGGGCGCTGACCAGCGGCGCAGGCTCGCTCTACGACGGCGAGGCATTGGCCAAGAAAGGCGTGGTGGTGGTGACCGTCAACTATCGCCTGGGCGTTTTTGGCTTCTTCGCGGATCCGGAGCTGACCAAGGAATCCGACCGCAATTCCTCCGGCAACTATGGCTTGCTGGACCAGATCGCAGCACTCGAGTGGGTGCAGAAGAACATCGCGGCGTTTGGCGGCGATCCCAAGCGCGTGACCATTTTCGGCGAATCGGCGGGCTCCTGGAGCGTTAATTACTTAGTAGCAACGCCGCTCGCGCACGGGCTGTTCCAACGGGCCATCGGAGAAAGCGGCGGCGAGTTTGCGCCAGCGCACAAGTTGGCTGAAATGGAACAGGCCGGAGTGATATTCGGTCAGTCTATCGGCGCAGATTCGTTGGCCGCTCTGCGCGCCAAGCCCGCCGACGAGTTGCTCAAAGCCAATGGATTCGCGACCACTGCGAATGTCGACGGCTGGCTGCTCCCGCAAGGCGTCTACACGATCTTTGCGGCGGGCAAACAGAACGACGTGCCCCTGCTCATCGGATCGAACGCCGATGAAGGGACTATGTTCACGCCTCCGTCGGTTAAGGCGGCGTCATTCCGCGAAACCGCGGCGAAGCGTTATGGCGCGGATGCAGACCAAGACTGGCAAGTCCAAAGTGTATCTTTATTACTTCAGCCGAGTGCCTCCCGGACAAAACCGTGCCAAGGGCGCTTATCACGGATCCGAGATCGCGTATGTGTTCGGGAATCTGGAAGTGGCGCCGTTCGCGGTCAGTGCCAATGGCGGGCCCAGGCCGTGGCAGGATGTCGACCGCAAGTTGGCCGATTCCATGTCGTCCTACTGGGTGAACTTCGCGAACACCGGCGATCCCAACGGCAAGGGGCTGCTCAAGTGGCCGGCCTATCGGGCCAAGGATGACATGCTGATGGGCTTCGGCGACTCGATCGAGGTGAAGCCGGTGCCCAACAAAGCCGCGCTCGATTTTCTGGACGGATATATCGAGCGCCAGCGGCAGTCCGGAGACGCGCGCCAGGGTCAGTAATTTGGTAATCCAATTACGAACCAGTCCGCGATACTTTTCGGCGCAAAATCTCTTCCACGACTTCGGGACGCTGATCGATGACCGCGAGGAGTATTCGGGCAGCCAATTCAGGCTCACGCCTTCCCTGCTCCCAATTGCGAATGGTCGCCTGTGGAAATCCGAATTTCGCGGCGAATGAACTTTGACTGAGGTGAAGTTTCTTCCGAAGGCGGCGAACATTGACCTTGGGAATATGAACCACGGTCTCTCGGGCGCCAACCGCTTCGCCGTTGGCCCAAGCGATCGCTTGTTTAACACCGGTAATTATGCTTTGACCGGCTACCGTGTTATTGTCGTTCACTTTCCTTTTGTTTTCGTGGCCACCGCGCCCTCCCTTGATTCCGATAACTCTGAACAAGGATGGAAATCAATTTGCTCAGCTCGTTCTTTTCCGACCTAGAAAGATCAGTCTTCTCGTTCTTCGCGAAGACGGTCAGCAAGAAGATCGGCATTGCCCACTGTGGAAGTAGTAGGTAGGAGAATTCCTTAGCTGCCTCTCCATGGAATGCGAGCGCATCATTCGCCCTTTTTCTGCTGGTCTTCTTTGACCGTTCAATCTTGTCTATCTTGTTCTTGATGCCAACTATTGCTGTCCCCCAAGTTGTCATGCTCGTGAACGGAACGCGAAAATATCGTGCTTGAGCTGCTAGAGGCCTCTCAAGAGCATTCAGAGAGTGAAAATTCAGCCAGATCCGAGTCCATAAAGTGGGCCAGCCCATAGATCGGCAGTGTTGCAAGTTTCAGAACGGAACAAGACTTCGCCCAGTAGACTGTCGTTCTCCGGAATCTTAGGCGGCCACTTCGAAGAGTTCGTTGATGAACCGATTCTGACTCTGGAGGTCACTCCCGCTCAGCCACCGCACTTGGCCCTTCCGAATTATGTGCATCGCCTCATAGCCCTGAATCGTTCGTCGCGCAGCCTGGAATTCGCGGAACTCTTGCTTGGCCTTCACTCGCCGTGTGATCGCGCGATGGTCTTGCTCGATGATGTTTTTCAGATACTGGACGGGTCGGTGGCGGCACCGGCTGCGGAGCGCCCTTTCCTTCTTTAGGTCTGCGATAGCCGAGCCGTAGATCGGCGCCAGATCCGTGTTG
>Ga0182024_10007688_pt1 | contig 23165 bp, 20 predicted proteins | sample P32metaG_FD_120480 | JGI IMG/M metagenome (GOLD analysis project Ga0182024, IMG submission 120480) | Permafrost microbial communities from Stordalen Mire, Sweden - P3-2 metaG (Illumina Assembly) | ecosystem: Environmental > Terrestrial > Soil > Wetlands > Permafrost | place: Sweden: Stordalen... | reverse complement strand
CTCGTGTTACTGTAGAAGGTGTTGTTACAAATTTATCTATACCAGAATCCCTTTATCTAACTTCTGTGTGTGCTGGTTCTGATGGATTCATGTATGCCACTGATACGCAAAATGGAGGAGTTTGGCGTATATCACTTGATGGAAGTTCTTATACATTTACGGCTACTGATTCATACCCAATTGATATTTGTGCAGGAGTTGATGGAAACCTTTGGGTAGCACATGAAGGTGCCCAAATATATACATTATCAACTGGAGGAACTGCTACTCTTATAGGTACTTATGGACCACTTATATGTGCTGGTCCTGATGGAAGGATGTGGGCACCAACAATTGGTTCAATCAATGCAATAACTCCTGGAGGATCAGTAACAAATTATCCTCTTACCTCCCCAGCAACTACTACTCCTGGTGATATTTGTGTTGGTGCAGATGGTAATCTATGGATAACAGTACAAAATGGTTCTGGTGTATGGCGTGTAGCCCAAGATGGAACTTATACATTCTTTGGTAGTATTGGAACTAGTTTATTAGGTATTTGTTCTGGTGCTGGAGGTGATTTATGGGCAGTTGATACTGCTGGATTCTTGTGGAAAATAAAGGTTGATGGTACGGCTACTTCATTTGCAATTAGTTCAATTACTCCTGCTTGGATATGTGTTGGTAGTGATGGTAGTTTTTGGATTAGTAATAATTCTGTAGATACTAGTATAGTTGTATTCCCCTTTACTGTTGTTACAGGGCAATTAACATTAACTCAGTTGCCTACTTCAGATCCGCATAATGTAGGGCAACTTTATAACACCTTAGGTACTTTAATGATTTCAGCAGGATAGACAAACAATGGCTAGAACACCTTATGCACTAAACTCCTATGTAGGTGGTGCTACCCCTAACGCTGTTATTTCGGGTACTATTACCGCAGTAGCTACATCTATTACTGTTACCGGAACTGATGCTACCTGGGGTACTTTGGGATCAAATGGTGGTTTCTTTGCTGCTCTCAACTATGGGATAGTCAATGAAGAAAAAGTTTATGTTCCTTCGGGTTCTTACTCTTGGAGTTCGGGAGTACTAACCCTTACTAACGTAGTTCGAGGAGTTGATAATACTACTGCTTCAGGATTTACCGGAGTTACTTTTATAGCACCAGTATTGACTTCAACTGATCTAATAGAAGCTAATGAACTAGTATCTCAGAACTTAGGGAACTTCACAGTTCGTAGTGCTACAGCTACTCTCCTTCCTGGGGAATGGACGGTGTTTTCAGGAACTACTGCGGGACAAACTCTAAGCTTACCTGTAGCACCCATTAATCAAACTGATAATGAAATAAGTAATTACTCAACAGTTGCGGTAACAGTAGCCTCAGGTTCTACTGCTCAAATGAATACTTACGGAATTTTAGGTAATACAGTTATCAACCCTAATGATTCGTATACTTATACCTATCAAAACGCTAATAATACTTGGTATACTACAGGAACTACTAGTAATATTGCCACAAGAGGAAGCGGTATAGCAGGACAAGTTCTCACCCCTTCAGGGGCAGGATTAATCGTCTGGGAGAATCCCAGTTTCTATGCTATGCCTGCTACTTACTTGAGTCCCTATAAAGCATGGACAATAGACCCGGCATTAGCATCTACTTCAATAGCAATGATTAGTGGTACTGCTATATATGAAGCTATTTGGATACCTACTGCAATGACTCTTAGTGGTATTTCATTTTATGTTGCTACCTGGGCAGCTACCTCTACGGTTTATTTAGCATTATTTAATAATACTACGCAACTAGCAACTTGTTCAGGATTAATTGGTGGAACTACTGGATTTAGGACTGCATTAATTTCTGGTGGTACCTATAGTATCACCTCTCCTGGACTTTATTATGTTGGATTAGTAAATTCAGGATCTAGTGGTTGTACAATTGCCATTCCTACGGTTCTCGCAGGAGCTCAAGCTAATATGGGTATTACTGCATCTAATAATACTCTTGCAAATACAAGATGTTCTACAATAGCAATAGGCAATAGAGCTTTCTATGCAACTGGTGGAGTAGTAAGTGGAACTCCTGTACTCTCTGGTGATCTACCCTTCTTTGCACTATCGTAAGATAAGTCTACAATGGCGGTAATTACAAAAGTTGACTCTACCGAATCTGGTTGGCTTTTTGTTGAAGTTGACTTTGGTGACCATATTAATGACTTTCTATTTCCTGATACTGATGATGTAGAAACTATTCGATCTATCATTCGTAATTGGCGAGCAACCCATAATTATACGGGTGATCACCGCTCAACAAATTTAACCTTAACTGGCGACTGTAGAGTTCCCGAACTACTAGGTGAACTTGATTTAACAACCATCGATCCCCCTATGGTACTTCCTATTGACAACTTATGACGGTCGTAACATTTACTACAGCTACGACCGCAAACTGGACTTGTCCTGCGGGAGTTACCTCTATCTTGGCCGAGTGCTGGGGCGGCGGTGGCGGTGGAGACGTCGGCGGTAGTGGTAGCGGTGGTGGTGGAGGCGGTGGTGGAGAATACGCAGCTGAATCTGCACTTGCGGTAACACCAGGTAATCTCTACTCATATACGGTTGGTGCACCGGGTGCCGCAAACGTTACTGGTCTTACGGCTGGCAACGCTGGTTTCAACTCCACCATGGCGGGAGATTCCGTCACTGTCACGGCTCATGGTGCGGCTTCGTCGGGGTCAGCGTTAAATGGTGGACCAGGTGGAACGGGTAGCACCAACACCACTCATAACAATGGTGGGGCGGGCGGCGATGGCGGTGTGTCGTCACACAGTGCGAGTGGTGGTGGTTCTGGTGGACCCACTTCAGTAGGTAACGCTGGAGCCAGACAGACAAGCAGCTCGGCCGCCCCCGGTGCCGTTGCCGTCACAGGCGGTGGTCCCGGTGGTGACAGCGGTACTACCACACTCGCGGGTCTATCACCATTATCGGGTCCTGGTGGTGGTGGTGGTGGTGGTCTTGGTGCATCGACAGGTGGCGCAGCTGGTTGGCCCGGTCAAGTACAATTAACCTATACATCTGGCCCTAGTCCTAGTGGTGGTTGGGTAATTACTACTCCACTATATCGTGGATATGAAACACTTTATCGTTCTCCCTCTATACATATTCCTACTAATTATACTCGACTAATTTCTATAGTTGATATAAATACAAATAGTAAGTCTAAGTTAATAACTAAGTTACTTAATTCTGTTAAGATACTATCTGCTAGAATTAACAAACAAAAATTAGCAACTTTGAGATCAGTAAATGTACTTACTACAAGACTTAATAAGTTAATAACTAAGGTTTCACTTAAAACTGTTCAAACTAAAGCAACTAGACTTAGTAATAAAGAGATCACTAAAACACTCAAAGTTGTTCAGATCTATACTACTCGTATTGGTAAACTAGTCACTAAACCACTAGTTAGAGTAGTACAGACTAATGTAGCAAGAATTAATAAGTTATTTACAAAAACTCCTATTAAGGTTGTACAGACTAATATTACTAGAATCAATAAGCAATGGATTCCTAGATTCTTGGGTGCAGTAACTATTTATACAGTTAGAATATCTAAGAACAAGCAGTGGGTTTTAAAAATTGTTCAAGTGCCAACTGCAAAGATCAGTAAACTTAAATCTTCTATATTACGAATAGTACAAATACAATCCATTAGATTATCTAAACTTAAGATGACTAAAATTCAGACTGTCAAAGTTAATACCTTTAATGCTAATAAGTTTGTGTCTAAACTCAAGAGCTTAGTACAGACTAATATTGCCAGATTCTCTACTACCTATATTCCTAGATTTTTTGGTGTAGTGTGGATTAATACGGTTCGACAAGTTAAATTGAAGGCCTCCACACTGCGTTCAACTCAGATTAATGTTACTAAATTATCTAAATCAGTTACTAAGAGTGTAAAGGTTGTTTTCGTAGAAAAAACTGGTGAAATTGGACGGATTTTCTATCGAATGATTTCAGCGGTAACGGTCTATACTATTAAGATTGGACCAAAAATTGTCAATAAAGGTATTCATACTGTAAAGATCTATTCTACTAAAGTCTCTAAGTTAATTACTAAGCACCCTTTTGGACCTACTCTTATTCAAAGCATCAAAGCATCTAAGTTAAAATCTATTACTATTAGAACTGTAAAAATCTATAGTGCTAGAGTATCTAAACTTAGAAATACTTCAATTAAAGTAACCCAAATATATACTACTAGAATTAATAAATTAGCTATTAAATTAACAAAAGTTGTTGAAATAAACAGTATTAGAACTAAAAAAGTAGTCAACAAGTTATCACGAGCAACAAAGATTCTTAGTATAACCCTTCGCAAACAAAAGCAAACAATAGTTAAAACTGTTCAGATACGTAGTATTAGAGTTTCTAAGTCAATTGCTAAGAAAGCTGTCAAAGTAGTTCAGACTAATATTAGTAGAGTCTCTAAGTCAATTACTAAGAATACTACCAAAGTTGTACAAGTATTTACTTCTGCTGCAATTGAATCAGTAAATAGATTTGGACAGTTTATACAGATTTCTGCAGCAATCTATGGTGGAGAACGATTCTATCCAGACTTCTTACCACCGATCTCGGTAATTACTAGATTCATTACAGTGACGTTTGTTCAGAGTATACAGAATTTCTCCCCTCTTAGGCTTTACTATATTTTTGTAACTCAAATTCAGAGTATTAGACAGAATAAACTTAAGAGTTCGATACTTCGTGCAGTACAAGTACAAACTATTCGTTTGAGTAAGTTAAAAAGCACTGTTCTACGAGTTGTTAAAGTAAATACTATACATGTGTCTAAATTAATAACTAAGTTTAAGACACTAGTTCAAATTAATGCTAATCGAATTAATAAACAAAAACAGTCTAATCTTAGGGGCGTTGAGACTCAGAGTATTAGGCAAAATAAGTTTAAAAAATCAATTCTTCGTATAGTACAAACTAATATTGCACGGTTTTCCACTAACTATATAATCCGTATAGCTAGTGTTGTTTGGGTTAATACTGTACGTCTGTCTAAACAAAAACAGTGGATACCTAAAGTAGTAAGAATCCAGAGTATTAAACAATTAAAAGTTGTTTCGAAACTCAATAAAGTAGTACAAGTACAGATTATCAGACTTAGTAAATTTAAGACTACTACTATCCATATAGTACAGATTAATATTGCTCGATTGAGTAAATTAGTTTCTAAGTTCAAGATTCTTACTCAAATTCAGACCATCCGAATGAGTAAGACTAAATTCTCTACCTTACGAGTTGTACTAATACAAACCATAAAACAATCTAAGTTTGTTTCAAAGATGGTTAAACCAGTTTGGATCAATACTGTACGACTTAGTAAAGCTATTTCAAAGAACATTAAGGCCGTATATGTAGAAAAAGCCGGAGAAATTGGTGAAATACTCTATCGAATGATTTCTGCAGCAATGATTTTTACGGTTAAACAGTCGAAGTCAGTGTCTAAACTTACAAAATCAGTGCGGGTTAATACTTCACGTATCCAGAAAGCTGTTTCTAAATACAAGAAATTAGTCCAAATCCAAAGTGTTCGTTTATCGAAACAGAAGCAATGGGCACTTAAAGTAACCGAAATTCAGTCAATTAGATTATCTAAACTTAAGTCAGCAATACTTCGTGCGGTTCAAATTAATACGGTTAGATTGAATAAACTTAAAACAGTAGTATTGCGGACTGTTCAAACTAACATAATTAGAATTAATAAAACTAAGTCTTCTATAATTAAGGTTACAGAAGTACAAAAAATACGACTTAATAAGGCAAAGAGTACTATTTTACGAAGTGTGTGGATCAATACTATCCGACAATCTAAACTTAAAACCATTACTTTTAGAGTAGTTCAAACTAACGTTGTTCGTATAAATAAACTGAAGTCTTCTGTCATCAGAGCTGTTCAGGTAAATGCTGGATTCTGGTTTAAAGCTTCTAACAATGTTTTTAAGTTCATTTCTATAGTTCAAACCAATATAGTTAAGATATCTAAGCAAAAGCAATCTACTCTACGTGCAACTATAATACGATCTATTAAACAGAGCAAAATTAAGACCTCTATTCTAAGAGCAGTTCAAACTAATATAGTTAAACTTTCTAAGTCTGTCACTAAGGGCGTAAGAGTTGTTCTAGTCCAAAAAGCTGGAGAGCTTGGTCGGATTTTCTATCGAATGATTTCTATTGTTAGAATTCAAACTGTTGAACTATCAAAATCAGTGTCTAAGAACATCCGACCTGTTTTGGTAAATATGGTCAGAAAAAATAAGGTAGTGTCAAAACTCAATAAAATAGTCCAAATTAATATTATTAGAACTAATAAACTTAAAATAACTATATTGAGAGTAGTTCAAGTACAATCTATTAAAAAACTACAAAAGTTAGTTAATAAGAATATTCATACTGTCCAAGTACAAGCACTTAAACTACGGAAGTCCATAACTAAGAATATACATACTATCTGGGTTAATACTACCAGAAATAGTAAAACCATAAGTAAAATTAAGAAACTAGTTCAAACGAATGTTACTAGAATTAACAAACAGAAGAACTGGATTGCTAAATCGGTACTTGTTCAAAGTATTAGGCATTCTAAGGCAAAGAATACTATTCTTCGTATAGTAGAGATTTCTTCTATCTTTGTTAGAAAATCAGTTGCTAAATCTATTAAATCAGTATATATACAAAAAGCTGGAGAGCTTGGCACCACCTTCTACCGAATTGTTGCTACTGTTTTTATTCAGACGACTCTACTCTCTAAATCATTAACCAAGAGTATTCGAAGTACTTTGATCAGAAGTACTCGACTCAGTAAATTTAAATCTACCAATATCAATATTACTGAAGTTCAAAATGCTTGTATCAACAAGCAAAAACAGTGGAATGCCAAAGCCGATCAAGTACAGAGTATTGGATTAGTTAAGATTAAATCTACAATTCTTCAAGTTGTACAAGTTTTGACTAATAGACTTTCAAAGCAAAAGAATACTAATATTACAACTAATTCTGTTTTCCCAGTGCGACTTACCAAGAAAGCATCTAAGAACCCTACAGCTGCACAGATTGTTTCGGCCACTGTTACTAGGGCAACTAGTAGAAATAGGAGAATTACTTCAGGAATTACCTACACAATTGCATCAAGTAGAACAGTAACCCTATATCGTCAGTTTAAAGCTGTCATGGTTAACACATTCAGAACCAATAAAGGTATTCATAAAGGTATTAAAACTTCTAATACGAATACTTCGTTTATCTCTAAGCCGAGTTTTCCTTGGAAATTCTTAATACAATTTGTTACGAAAATCGTATCTTCCAAGAGTCAAATTATTGAAAAGCCAGGTCATGCTAGACCTGATCCTGATTTATGGGACCCCAATATGATCGATTCATCTACTCCTGGAGAAGATGGTCTAGTTTATGGTAATCCTGATGATGATAGATAACAATTTTAGCGAATCAAGAACTCGCATTAGTTAACGAACAAGGTATAAAAAAAGGCAGAAAATGGCATTCTATTCGATATATAATCGTGAAAACGCAGGAGCCGAGGCCCTTAAGCACGGCAAGACCCAGGATGGAGTTCCCTATCAATGGGGTGGAACCTCTCCAGGTATAGGTTTCGACTGCTCTGGTCTCTCGCAGTGGGAATACGCTACTGTGGGTATAACTCTTGAACGCAGTACTCAAGAACAGTTCAAGGAGTACTCGATAGGTCGAGGCGAACCACTGCTTCCTGGCGATCAACTGTTCATCCCCGGTTCAGACGGCACAGAAAGCAATCCTGGTCACGTTATGACCTACGTTTCTCCCGGTAAGGTTCTACAGGCTCCGTTCACTGGAGAGGACGTTGGCGTCTACGATTATAACACCAGCGTTTATGTATTCGCTACAAGGCCAGCAAATCATTATGGTGTTACATTTGCTGGGCCTACGGAAGCTGATCTCAAAGCAGCTAATTTCATACGTCTTGCTACTGACCTTGACGCAGTACGTGCTCTCAAGAATGGATGGGACGTAAGGGGTTGGACTGACAACAAGGTTTTTATTCCGCTTCCCTCAAACGGTATAGCCATTGGCGTGGTAAAATATGCCAATGTTGATTTTGCTAAGCCCCGTAAGAAGTAATAAATGGCGAATAGATTACGGGCAGATTTTTTAGAAGGTGTCTGTAGTATTACTGCAGGGAATCCTGCTACTTTAACTACCACTACGAATGTTAATGTTGCTATACCCAGTGGGTATTATCTTCCCATCGTTCTAAACCCTCCACCTTTTGGTGGAAGTGTTGTGAATTCAGAAATTGTCTATACTGAGGGAGTATATTCTTCAGGATCTACTATTTTTACTGTTAGTCGAGCAGAAGAGGGTACGACAAGTCTAGGCGCTCAAACGTCTATCCCTTGGATTTCTGGTCCCACCACGCAGGACTTTGGTATTCTTAACGGAATGCTCAATGGTGATTTTCCAATCCCTACTGGTAGCGGTCAGTATCTTGCCGCTACTGCGAGCGGAATAGGAACTGTTACTTGGCATGTTGGAACTAGTACTGCTACTGTTTCTGGTTCACAACTAGTTGGATGGATTCCTGGTGCTCTAATTTCGGGTACTCTTAGTGGTCCTAATGTTACTCTTTCGGGTAGTGATATTGCTGGTAATATTCAAGCTTCACAACTAACTGGTAACATTAGTAATGCTACTATCTCGGGTTCGAAAATTGTAAGTCTCATTCCTTCTAGTACTGTCTCAGGAATCCTCATCAATAGTCCCTTACTTCTAGCACCTAGACTAGATGGTTCAATTAATGCTACTACACCCAACGGATTAACAACTATAAACGTAGATACTGCTGGTACTTCAATATTTTATGAAACGGTAGCAACTGCTAACTTCGTCTTTAATATTACTACTAGTGTAGGGTCATTAAATTATTTATTAAATGGTGCAAATGAAATTGTTCTAGATCTAAAAATTACTCAAGGAAATCCTGCTTATTATTGTACCAATATTGAAATAGACGGTGCCGTACAGTCAGTTTATTGGCAAGGAGGAGCTCCAACTGCAGGAACTCAGAATAGTGTTGATACTTATACTATTAGTATTACTAGACTTGCTGGTGCTAGTAACTATGCTGTAATAGCTTCATTAAATAACGGTACTAACAATTCTGGTAGTATTTGGTATCCTCCTAGCCTACAGAATTCATGGGCGTGGGCGACAAATTCACCTCTATATAGAAAGATTAGCAATCAAGTTTTCTTGCACGGTATTATCTTTGGGGGACTAACGGGAACTGTAGCCTGGAATTTCAATACAGATGGACGTCCTCAAATGATACCAACCTTCCCCTATAGTGAACCAGGCCCCCTAAGTCTCCCTACATTAGCCAGTATTGGTGGAGGATTTACTGGTGTAAGTATCTTAATTGATACTTCGGGCAATGTGACTCCGTACTTCTATACTTCTATCGATGGTATTCTCCTTGACGGTATTAGTTATTTGGTTAACTAAGGAGAGTTTATGGCTCGTTTAAGACCAGTTCCTTTGTATGCAGACCAGTATCCCATTGGTGTAGCCATCTTTAATAATGGCGTATTAACTGATCCCGATGCCGAAACAGTTTACTTACAAGTCGTTCAACTAGAGAGTAATACAATTATTGTCCCTAGCGGAACTCTGGCTACCAGACAAGATACTGGTCTTTATCAATATTTGTTAGGTAATAGTCAAACAACCGTTCCTGGAATTGATCAAATAACTTGGACATGGACAGCCTCTGGTATGCCTATAACATTTATTGATTATTATTATCAAGCTAATACTCCAATGTACTACTATAGTTCATTAACCGAAGCGCAACGAAATGTAGTAGTTAGTATAGGTCACAGAATAGATAGATCATTTGATAGTTCATTCGGTGGACCCTATTTACAGGATATACCACAGGCAGGTATGAATATTTATGAAGACATTGCCATGGTCTGGACTGAAGAAACAATGGACTATGTTAATTATACATATCAGCCAATCTTTAATCCTTCTTGGGGTGTTGGAGTAAACGCTATTGCTCAGATCCCTCAACAATATGCAGGAATGGTTAATTCACAGGTTTATGCTCATTTGTTAAAACATATAGCTAGAAACTACATTGAACAACCAATGCCAGAAAATATGACAGCAGTTTGGAATAATCGTAGAGACTATTATGATCGTTGGTGGAAGTTATATCTATTCGATAAAGAAATAGCTGACCTACAATTACGTCAGGTTAAGCGTTGGTATTTGATTGGTTCCAAGAGAGCTATGTTAGTAGCTGGGGGGTTAATTCCGAGGGCATATCTTAACCCGGCAAACGCTCATTCTGTTTACAGCAATGCCAACTTGGGAGGCTTCTAGGGTGAACTGGAATCAACGTTATGCTAAATCTTTAAAAGATCCATCACTAAATAAAGTTGATGCTAAAGTAACGGATAAACCATTAAAACTATTTAGTATGTATCGTCGTGGTGATATTTCCGAAGATCATGATGAGAATCAAAGAACAGATCCTGACAAACCACAATTTGATGGAGTTATTTTCAGAAGCGGAAAATGTGTCATAAGTTGGAATACAAATTCTAAGTCCGTCGCCGTGTTTGATTCTCTACAAGAGATGTTAGACATTCATGGACACGATGATGATAGATATAAGTCGGAACTAGTCTGGTATGATATTAATGGTGACTAAAAATATTACTAGAGCCTTGATCTGTCAGAGGTGCGATAAAACAATAACTAATAAGGGTACATGGAAATTTTGTAAAACTTGTCTAGAAGAAGAGCGACCGTGCTTATGCGGCTGTGGAACCATAGTAATAGCAGGGTACAATAATACCAAAATTGCTTTAGGGCATTTCCCAAATACTCTTTCCAACAACGAACGTTCTCGAATAGGTATCAAGGCTAGGCAAGTTCAGATTAAGAATCCTAAATTGTTGATTAAACCTTTTATATGTGAAAAATGCGGTACAGTTGAAGAAGGGGATGTACGAAGAAAATTTTGCTCTAAGTGTAATAATAAAGTTTTTATTAAAATTTGCGCTTGTCCTAACCATGAAGAATTTACTACCAAAAATCCTAAGGTTAGATATATCAATGGACATGGAACTAAGGGAGTTCAGGGCAGAGAACTCTCCCAATCTACAAAAGAAAAATTATCTAAATCACAGATTCTTTCGTGGAAAGAGGGCCGAAGAGATCCAAATAATCTTTATGATGTAGACAGTAAATGGTCAGTACCAACGATATTTCGAAATGTAAGAATGAAGTCAAAACTCGAAGCAAGAGCTGCAAAAGTACTATATGAATATGGAATTAAATATGAATATGAATCTAAAAAATTTTGGTTAGAAGAGCTACAATGTACCTATCATCCAGATTTTTATCTTCCTGAGTTTGATATCCATCTTGAAATAAAAGGCAGAAATCAAGGACTTGAAAAAGTAGATGCACTCAGAAGACTCGGTTATACTGTCTGTATAGTTAGGATAGAAGACCTTAAAGGCCTTGAAACGAAATTAGTTTATAAAGAAATTAACGGCAAAATAACCCTTTTAGAAAAATTGTAATAAATTAAATGCCCAATAATCCGATCTTTTATCCTCCCTATAACGCCCAACAGCCCTCCTATCAACCTGTTGTACCACTTACTACATTATCTGGACAAATCGAATCTCTTGTTTATGTTCAAAAATATAGAGAACAAAATTCGGAAATTGATTTGCAAAGATTCCATGATGAATCATTACAAAATTTTGGCGAACAATGCCTATTAAGATTGTTGTGGAGAGCAGAAGACTTTACTGCAGGATTAGTTGGTCGTTGTATAGTTTGCCAGGATAGCGAAAGTCCCACTAATCCAGATACTAGTGTCCAACAAAGAGTGGCAAAAGTCTATGGGCAGTCAGGCAATACTTATTGTCCAAACTGCTATGGGACTTCGTTTAATGGTGGTTTCCAGAATATCGTATATCAATTATTTATATTGGCAGCAGATATTCCAGATAAGCGTAATAACCAAGTGGTTGGTCAATTTTGGAATCAAAATCCAAGAGTTCAATTTAGTTGGTATCCACAGATACGACAAGGTGATCTAGTGGCTAGAGTTGAATCGTGGAGTGAAGATACCCCAACTCTTACTTCTCAAATATTTATAGTGTCTAATGTAGAACCTATTACTGTGCGTACAGGTCCAGGACCATCTGCTGAATATCCTTATAGAACAGGTTCTAATCCATTTCAAGATACTACTAAAATAGTTGCTCAAATTTGTACTCTAGAAAATCTTCAACCAGGACATCCATACTTTTTAGTGCCACTCTCCTAACTTCGAAGGAGTAAGTGATATGATTCAACCAATGCCTGATGACGTAACTAGGAAGATTGCTGCAAGGGCTGTTGCCTTAGCGCGTTATCGTGCTCCTAAAAGTAATGGTCAAAAAAGTACTCACGGAGCAGATCACTTTCAACCAGTGGCTTCAGTTGGTCAAATAGGAATTTCAGTTCCACCTGAATATGGATATATGATGGCACTCGATAGAGGTTATGATCCATATGTAATGTATGGATTAACTGGAAAAACTATTCCAATTAGAGATGCCAGTGGTCGTATTAATTTTAGAACAGCCTATGGTTCTGCTGCTCCTGGTAAACGCAAGATTATAAGTAGAAATGCTCAAGGTCAGATAACTGAAACAAAAATAATGTGGAAAAACCCTGGTATGAAAGGTATGCACTTTATTGAAGATGCTCTTAAACAAGCAGCTATGGAATGGAAAAATGCTGCTGGACCTAATGAAATATTAACTATGATTGAATCCACAGGTGCTGCTGGGGCATCATTGGTTGAAACAATTAATCAGATGCGTTTCTAATAAAATAAGAATAGGTAACTAAAATTTTTAGAACTGCCGTTAAAACGTGCTTAGTGACTGCTCTCACAGAATACATTAATGTAATGAACCCCGGTTCAGCATTCCCTCAAGGGAATATACCCAGTGACACCACAAATGAATTAACACCAACCAAGTTTAATATAGAATATCCATTGGTAGAAGCATCTTGGCCCAGTATATATGTACATTTTACTCCAATTACTACTCAATGGACAGGCTTAGACCCAGACTTCTTTTATGTCGTAAGTGGGACAGATATAGTTTGTGATCGCCAAATATATTTTGAAGGATATATTGATTTTCAAATTTTGTCCATGGCTTCAGAGGAAAGGGACAGGCTAGCTGATAGTATCGATAATTTGATATTATTTGATGTACAATCACCTGCTAGTACAGCTTTTTATAATACTATTTATGAAGATCCAATAGTTGGAATGACCATTCTATCTTCGAAAACGAGACCTGTTGGGGACACTATAGTTCCTGGAACTCCTTTCTCTGCAGAAATTCTTTCATATGAGGCGACTATTAGAGCTCAATGTGTAGGTCAGGCTTATGAACCAAAGTATGACTATAATCCACCAATTTTAAACAGTATTGTGGTCAGTGGTATGACTACCTACAATACAAACCCAATGGTTTTCACAGTTTCGTAAAGAATATATATTGTTTTCTTCTTTTAATTAGTAAACATTAATAACAATCGCACTAGAAACTGAGAAGGTGTAAGTCCTTTCAGGAGATTTTATGAGCCCAATTCAAGGATATCAAAATCCAAATGTTTACGTACAACAGGCACCTTCGCCTATCATAACGAATGCCGTCATTAATACGGCACCCAATATTCTATTTTTGGCCTTTTCCCCTAATTTGCCAACCAATAATCAGAATGATACCTTTCAATTTACGTCAGCATCTGGTATTCAGACCTTTACTCTAAGTCAGAGTGGAACAGTTTCTAATGTTGTAATAACCAATAGTCTAACTGGGGCTCCAATAATTAGTGGAACCAACTATACTGGACCAACTACTAGTGGTGGAATAACTACATTTACCACAATTAGTGGTGCTGCTTTCGTACAAAATAGTACTTATTTGCAAGCTTCATATACTTACACTACTGTTGCTCCTGGTTCAGTGTACACATTTACTGACTACAATAGTGCAGCCAATACTTTTGGTCAACCATTCGTTTATAGCGGTTCAACACCAATTATTAACTCTCCAGCTACTTTGGCTGCTTTCCTTGCATTCCAAAATGGTGCTCCTCAAGTAACTCTATCCAACATTGTTTCAGCGAGTGGGTCAACAGTTGACTTTCTAACGGCTATTCAATCTTTTACTGGTACGGATTATTTTGACTTGATCGTACCACTTGTATATGATACTGCTTATAATAGTTCATCTACTGGAGCTCTATTTAAGGGATTAGAGCAGTTCCTAGCTGCTCAGGCTAATAATGGAATATTCCAGAGATCATTTATTGGGTTAGATAGTTCAGCTGCTAGTTTATCATTACCAATGACTGTGCCAATTAGTATTGCTACCGATGAAAGTAATCAACGAGTTAGTGTTGTTAACCTACCGACAATTAATTATAATCCTGGATTTAATAGTACGACTGGTATAACTGCTGGAGTAGTTAGCATTAATGGTTATTATGTAGCAGCTGGTCTAGCTGGTCTATGGGCTTCACAGGCTCCTCAAACACCATTGACTCATCAATCATTAGCTGGATTCTCAAGCATATCTAACCAATTGACATCCTCACAGGAAACAACTTTGCAGTCTTATGGAGTATTGGTAGTCGCCCAAAACCGTAATGGAACGATCTATGTTCGTCATGGTCTCACTACTGATACTACTAACTGGCTAACTCAAGAAATTTCAATTAATACAGTTGGTGACAATGTTGCCAAAACCTTTAGGGATAGCTTTCTTAACAGTAATCTAATCGGTCAGGCTCTAACACAATCAACTATGGCTGCAATTAATAGCCTAACTATTGGTGTTCTTAATGGTCTTAAGGTCGCTGGTGTTATTCAAGCATACACTAACGTTAGCATTGCCCAAAATATAAACTTGCCAACTGAAGTTTTGGTAACATTCCTATACTCACCAACTATTCCATTGAATTACATCAGTATAACTATTGCCATTAATACTTCCAGTGGCGCATTCACGGTAACAGCAGGTTAAGGAACATGACTACAACAAATATCCGAGTTGGTGGAGCTTACACTAGGCTAACATGGGCTGCAGGTGGTTCAGCGTCTGCAGTTAATTTAGCATGGGTTGATGTTATTCAAGAATCAGCTCCTCAACCAGTTGCTCAGGCTCAACCCATCCAACCAGTTGACAGTGAATATCCGCTAGAAATTGCTTTCCCTGGTGCTCTTGAAGCTGGTTCACTTACAGTAACCATTCGTGAACAGTGGAACACTGAAGTTTGGAATGCTTTTTATTCAACCTATAACGATATTCCTGCTGACTTTGCTTCAAATGGAGGCGCAGGTAACTTAGTTATCTCTGACTTGTTAGGTGTCTTTAAAGCGCAATTAGCTACTGGTACAGTTGGTTTGTCAAAAATTATTGTTGATCCCACTACTCGTGTTCCAATTCGTCAAGTTCATTATATGAACCCAACAATTATAAATGTTGCAATTGACGAAACTGTTAATATTGGGACAATGACTTTCCCTAAGTCAGTTCAATTTATGTACACTCAGCGTTTTGAGACTTACGCAGTTGCTCCTCCTGGTTTCACGGGAACTCTTATGCCTAATCCAGGTTCTCTGATCCCCCCAACACCTAATCAGCCAGCCTCTATCTTCTAAAGATCTATAAACCAGCTACCTACCAAAGGTACTAAAAAAGGAAAATACAAATGCCATCAAGATACGTTCAAGTTTCACTCCAGCCAGGAGTTGGTCAGGCTATTCTACCTGATCATCGTAAGCTTCTACCTGGACAGACCCTTACTATTGACTATGATACTTTCAAAAAGATTTCATTGCAGGCCCGTCAGAATATTCTAACGTTTAACCCAGTTAGTGACTCTGTAACAACTGCTAGCGGTTTTATTCCTGCAGAAACTGGAACTGGAGTTAACGCTCAACTAAACATCCAGTCTGCTCTGTATACCGTTAGCGCAACTCCAATCAACTACAACGCTGCAGGATTCTCGGCTCAGGGCTTTACCGATCCCAATACTAATACTGGTGTTGGTATCAACCAACCTAACTTTGGTAATGCCACTAATAATGACTTCACTGGTCCTACTGGAGAGCGTTATACGTATGTCTTCAATGCCGGTGTAAATATCTCTGGTACTCAGGTTCTAGTATGGTCCGACAAGAAAAACCGCTTCGTCACCAATCAACGCCCCTCTTATCAGGTAGCTAGGGATGGTTTGGGTACTCAGTACGTCACAATGTTTAGTGATACTACTACAGCTCCTACTACCATTGGTACAGAACAAGGTGCTTTCGCTGGTGTTGCTTTAGTTAACATTCCCAGTGGATACTTTGGCTTTGTCCAAATTGAGGGATTCTGCCCAGCTGTTTCAGTTAGTGGTGTAGTAGCTAACGGCGCAACTCTAGCTGTCGCTGGCATTGGTGTAGGCGCATATCAGGCTTCTGCTCTAACCACTACTACTACTAATGGCGTTGTATCTGGATCGGCTCTTTCTAATAACGTATTTGGTACAGCTCTAGTTAGTGGAACTAACTCTACAGTTGCTGCTGATATCCGTAGCACTAAGCCCAAGACTCCCTACAACAGGTTTCTTAATAAGAACTAATTAGCTTCTGTTTAATTCGACAATCTATCGTTTTTGTGATATAATTTTAATATAATATTAATTTATAATACAAAGGAATAACATTGTCTGATCTAACTTTTGATGATAGGTGGAAGAAAGACTTTGAAGGTTTACTTTATTTAGGTAAACTCGAAAAGGAAATTACTTCTATCCCACTACATAAATTTGTAGTTCGTACTTTAACGGTTAATGAACAACTAGAGGTTCTTCTCATAACACAGCCATATGCTGATGGTATTGGCTATTCCAGGGCGTATAAAGCAGCAGTTGTTGCTGCTGGACTTGTTAGCGTTGATAGCCAAGAACTAATCCCAACCGACAAGAACTCTAATGTTCTACGCCAAAAATGGGATTATGTAACCAATGGATGGTATGAACCAGTAGTTGATGTTCTTTATGAAGAGATTGACCAATTACACGCTCGAATGATTGAAGCGTGCCAAGAGATTGGTGTACTACCCAAAGAAGATGAATTAGCACAAATTTTTGTAGAGAACGGTGGTAGTGAAGACCCAAAAGAATAGAAGTAGATCCTTACGTTATGTATCACGTTAAAGTGGCGCGTGAAAGGGGTCTACTCAATGATAGGAATGGGAACTTACTCCACGAAAGATTATTGATGCACTCGCTGATAAACGACAGGGTACAAGAAGCTAATTCTCTTGAGGATCAATTAGAAACACAGATTATGATTCATCGTCCTGATGTTTGGCAGGAGATTCAAAAAGAGCGCGAAGAAGCTAATGCTATGGGTCTTGATAAAATTGTTTATCATCCTGCACCTGAATCAATGGAAGAATATCTTGAACTTGAAAAGATGTTCGATAATTTTGATGATATCCAATTTGCTCCCGTTGATTCTGAACAATTGCCACCAGCCACATTTTTTAATGGCGTACCAATCGAAGAGCTCGGTGATAATTAAAAATGGATAACATTACTGGTTTCGGTGGTGGTTCAGACGAGATCAGTCTTGGCCTAAATCTTAACTCTAATGTTAGTGGTACTATAAATGATTTTAATACTCTTGATCAAGTATTACAACAAATTGTAAAAGATGAAGAAACATTTAAAGGTATTCAGAATGACTCATTTGAGCAAGCAAAAGCGCTTACCCAAGAAATTAAGAGTTCTGGAGAGCAAGCTCAGCAATTAATAAGTATTTTTAGGGCTCTCCGAGGCGAACAACAAGGTTCACTCCAGGACGCAAAACAACTGGCTTCAACGTATCAACAGCTCAATAACGAGCTACAGAAGTCAGTCCAGAACAAAACTAGGCTAGGGATAACCTCTCCAGGAGCCTCTGTACCAGGCTCTATACCCCCTACAGGCGGTCCTGGACCAATCCCTGGGGTTCCTGCCACTCAAACTGGTGCTGGCGGCAGTGGTGGTATTATACCTCCAAATACAAGTCCAACTGCCGGATTTGCTAATGAACCTGATGACTTTTTTGGTAGAGAAGAGGCTAAATCTGGTCGTCGTGGTGGCGGTGGTGGGTCTTCTGGTTCCAGTATAGATACACCTGGTATTGATGCTATGGATATACAGGATATTGATGCTAACTCTTTAGGTCTAGGTGGTTTCGGTGGTGGAACTGGAGGAGCAGGAGCTGCAGCTAAAACTAATGAAAAATATAGACAACTATCTGATCTTGCTTGGACCATATTTCCAAACCGTGGGTATTACCGCAATATGCGTAGAGTTAGATGGCTAACCCGTAATGAGGGTGGAGCAATTAATAAGTTCGTTACCTCTGGACCTGGCAAAAAATTAGGGTATGCACTGAATAGACTAGGTGGTGGCCAAAGATTAAGAGCTCCAGGTGGTGATGACGGTTATCAATTATTCCCCTTTGCTCAAAGTGAGGATGGAAAAACATGGGTTGATACCAATAACAATACAGTTGCTCAATATGGCCTACAAAATGATCTTGGAGAATGGATACAACCAGAAGGTGGAGGCCTAGAGGGACCAGCCTGGAATTGGAGTGGTGAAGGAACTCCTCCCCCTATTCCCCCAGGAGCAAATCCGGTGCCGTTCGATCCTTGGAAACGTCCAAACTTAACTGCCACTGGTGAAGGTGCAGCAAAAATTGCTGGATCAATGTATGTAGCGAGTTTGATTAAGGCTAAGGCTGGAGGTCTTTTTAGAGAAGGCCAACTCTATACTGGAATCACTGGTGGAACTGGTGTTGAAGGTGCGTTAAAGTATGACCTTGGTGCTCAACTAACTAGTTGGTTTGGACTCAATCCATTAGAGTCATACGGGCAAGCTAAGCAAATCAACATGCAAAATCTTGCGTTGGGTTACCGTGGCAATTTACTAAATCGGGCTAATCAGTTTGGCAACCAGGCACTACAAAAGTATGGAGTAGATCCTCAAACATCCATGCAGATGTTTGGACAGATGGTAATGCAAGCTGGTGCATCGCTAGAGGACTTAAACACGTCATTAGCAACATTGGCAAACACTGCCAGTAGAACTGATACTAGTTTTTCACAGTTGCAGCAAAACGTAATACAATACTCACAGATGGGTGCTAGCATTGGTTTAACTGGTGGACAAAATGCTACATTTGCTACAGTTGCTGCACAATATGCTGCTGGACAACCTGGTTTAGCAGCAACTGGTGCCAATCCTGCAGATATTTTGGATAGTATGGTGGGTCAAGCATTAGTTGCTCAGCAAATGGGAACAAGTTTCCTTGGATTGCCTGGTGCTGCACAGCAACAAGGAGCTCCTGGCGTATTAAAGGGTGAAATAAAAGCAAACGAACAGTTATTTGGTAATATGGGAATTACAAAAGAAAATTACCAGGATAGTGCGAATTATCAGAGATTTAAATTAGTAATGGCTTCACTGGGTATGAAAAAAGAAGCAGACATGTCATATGCAAAGTATCTTACTTATATGCAAGATATGTGGAGTGGAAAACAAAAGAAGGAACTCATTAAGACATTGAGCTCTACTTATGCTCAAGATTTAGGCCAAAAAATAGGGGAAACTCCTAGTCAAGCTCTTGCTAGCGCTATCAATCCCGCTCCCTCAAGGCAGAACCCTGATGCTGTAAGTTCATTAAATGCCATTACTAATGAAATGCAGAAGATTGAAGGCCAGAATAAATGGAAAAATGTTGGTGTCACGCTTAATGGAAAATTCATGAGTTTAAGCGATATGGAAAAATTACCTTATGCCCAACGCTCAGCTTTAGAGGCCAGAATTGGTACAGGAGATCAACCTCTTTCTCACATAAATCAGCATGGCAAATTAATTAAAGGTAATTATGCTACTGGTACTTACCTCGATCTACAAGGTCAAGCACCAGAACAGTTTAATTTATATGGTAGAACACCAAATAGGGCAGCAATGCAAAATACTGAGAGGAATTCCTTGAAAGCTTTACATATTGTTGAACTTGGCCCCAATGCTAAAAAAATATTCTCGCTACTAGAAGATCCCAGTGCCTTCAACCGATATATGAATAACTGGTCCGGTCGTAATGCTACTCCTGGCACTGAAGCCGGTAGCAGAAGAACCAGTAATAATTCTTCAAGATAATGACTACTGCTTCAATCAATAAAAACTATAGGCATAAAACTGCATATTTAACTAATAATCAAAAAACGATACTTCTACAGTTACCGTTCTCTCCCAATGAACTTGAATGGAGTTATACATTAAATAAAGTTAGCTATGACACCTATGGAGGTCGTGTAACCCAACTTTTATCAGTAAAAATTGATCAAATGTCATTGCAGGCAGATGCTGGTAGTAGACAAAATCTAATGAATATGTATACGATTATTAAACAATTACAGGAAGACCAAATTGTTAATCGATTACCTCTTGTCTTAACAGTTCCTGCTGATAGTACTGTAAAACCAAGTACTCCTATTACCCTCTCTTTATGGTACAGCGATATGCAAATCGGATTTGATCCAACAACTGTTACTTATCCTTATATAATGAATTTTAATGTAGCTGATGAAAGTTATCCTGGTAATAATTCGTATAGTAGTCTTAGTAAAATTATAACTAGTGCTGAAATAACTGGTCTATTTGCCAAATCTCCTGGTAATAATGAAATTGATTTTGGTACCACTTCTTCTTTAACTTATGCAGGGTTACAAAACCTAACTAGTTCTCAAGCTGCCGCTAAGAAGAAGGCTACGAAGAAGCTAACTATTACGAAGGAACTCACAGATTTTCCAGAACTTACTTCTAGTGATGGGTTAATTCAATAATGGCTATTAGTCCTAATGCATCCTGCCCAGTTAGTGGACCAATTTATCAAGAAGATTTAGAGATAGCTAATTTGGGTTCATTTTCATGGTCAAACTATAACGGTATTGTACATACCTCAACTACTTTAGATATTGAAGATGCTAATGATTGGATACCAGAATAATGGCCCTTGCTGGCGTTTACAGACCTACAGCTAATGCTCATCTGACATTAACTGATCGAAATGGTAATGCAATTTTAGATACCGATATGGATATATTATCTTTTAGTACTGCTTCCTATACTCAGTATGACACAGATCAGGTACAGCGTGGTTTAGCCTGGATGCCGATTCGTCGTTCAGAAATGTTCATAGACTTCAGTATTATTTGGCCATTTCTGAGTAAGAAGAGACCAGATGCATTTGAAGAAATGCAATCTTTCCAAAATGCTATTAGGGTACATCAACAAGAATCTGTTCTTACTAGAGGATCTCCATATCCGGCAGTTCTTCATTACTATAATAATAGTAGTAATCAAGCTCCACTAGTTACTAATAACCTTCCGCATCTCGGAAATAGTGCAAATCTAGTAACCGATACAAATAATTTGACTAATAATACAAATGCTAACCAACTACAGCCTTTGGTTTACCAAGGATGGATTGATACTTCAAACAAAATATATCAGCGTTTTAAATCATATTTTGTTACAAATTATCATATGAATATACTTAATAGTACAGATGATGTTAGTTATGCAAGTACTTTATCTGCATTGGGAGCAGGTGCTACTACGTATATAGTACCTCCTGCCGTGAGTAGTTCATCTTTTAATCCAACAGCTATTAATTCAAATTATACGGTTGGTCCTGTAGACATTAATCAAATAACGGGAATCATTAATTAACTCATGGCTCTCGGTCAGAACGAACAGTTTTTCTACTCCCCAGACGTTAGAATATTTATTAATAGTTTAACGCAGGGTGGAATTATAGAAGTAAGTGATGACTTTATGTCCCTTACTATAGAACGTAATATTAATGCAGTTAGTACTGCTAGTATCTATCTAGCCAATAATGGTTTTAAATATACTCCAGCATCTTTTAATTTTACAGCAGCTAAAGTTCCTTCTCCAATAATTAGTACCATGGATGATATAATAATATTTCTTAAGAAAGAAGGTTACTATCAATATTTTACTGGATTTGTTACGTATTGTCCAATAGTTACTCTTATTCCTGAACCAATTTTAATTAACTGTAGTTGTACATTATATAAAGCACAGAATAGTTATTGGGATGCTGGGGCAATTGAGTATGAAGGCATCATTCCTGGAATCCTACAGAATGCACAAATATTTGGTGGTAACGTACAAAATACTGACGGAGGAGTTGCTACTGGTATTATCAACCTACTCACCAAAGTAGCTAACTGGGGTAATCCGAATGATCCTAATAATAGTGATATTCATATAGGTGGCATTCCACCCTTATGGGTTGACTTTGCTACGAATATTTATAAACAGACTCAGATTCAATTAAAAGATCAGAATGCTACAAGTTTTGAAGATATCACAAATTACTTAGAGGTAACCGGTAATAGTTCTAAATCAGTAACAACCACAACTACCAAGGGTAAAACTGGTATTGATGATGGAACTGTCGCTTCTCTTGGAGTCAAAGGTGCTCCGGGAGGAACTGCTATTTTAGGTATTACTAGTGGTAAATCTATTACTGCTACGCTTAGTACTATACCTACACTATCTAGTAATAATGATGCTGATAATATCGTAAAAAGTAATAATATTACACAATATTGGGTAGCTGCACCATTTACTTATTGGGCTAGTAGTGTTGGTGATCCAAAAACTGCTGGGTTATGGTTAACTGGTGTTGGTGATCCAACTACTGCTAGATTGTGGTTGCAAGGTGCTTCAAACCCAGACATATATCCTGCTGCAGCTCAAATTGGTAGATTACTTCTAATATCTAATCCTAAAACTGGAAAATCCATTCAGGCTCACGTTGTATATGCCATCAGAGGAGATCTCCTTAACGGTAATGATATTATTTTATCAGCAGACGCCTTTACATTTCTTGGAGGAATCAGATCTACAAGTACAAATGTATT
>Ga0182024_10007687_pt1 | contig 23165 bp, 19 predicted proteins | sample P32metaG_FD_120480 | JGI IMG/M metagenome (GOLD analysis project Ga0182024, IMG submission 120480) | Permafrost microbial communities from Stordalen Mire, Sweden - P3-2 metaG (Illumina Assembly) | ecosystem: Environmental > Terrestrial > Soil > Wetlands > Permafrost | place: Sweden: Stordalen... | reverse complement strand
TCTTTATCACGCGAATTTCGATGTGAATAAGAGCTCTAACGCGTTTGCATATTGCACTCAAATATGCAAGATGGCATATGCCAAGGGGTTTCACAAGCTTTATCCTAACATCAGATTAGGAGTCAAGATAACTTCGATAGATAAGGTGTATTCGGACTCGGACAGCATAAGACAGCACCTTTAATACATTTATTATCAATAAGTTGCATAAATATTAGCCAAGATATCATTTTTATTGTTAATTTTACCTTTATAAACAAACAAAAACTACCTTTTATGACAAACGAAGAAATTTTTATCGATTATGCAAGAACAACTTGCAAATTTTTAACTGAAAATGGAGAGTCTAAATTAGCTCTTCCTCCGGTTTTTGGGATGGAAGAGGAAGTTACAGCTGAATTGCAAAAGTACAATATAGATGTAAAATTTCATTACACTGTATCTGGAGATTATGCAATATGTAAGAACATTACGAGGAGCAACGTAAAATCCGTTGCGAAAACAAAAGGAGTTATTTTGAAAGGTAGTCTCCTTTTGCTCCTCACTTTATTCATGCTTTTCACTTCGTGCCAGAAGAGCACCCTAACACCGGCTTCACCGCAGCCCGTTACGCCACCGCAAGTTGTTGGATATTGGTGGGGATTTGAGGTATCTACTAATAGTTTGGGTAATCATTGGACGGCTTGGTATAGCATTAATGGAGGTAATCACATAGCTATAAATCAGAGATTTGTGATTATCAATGGACAACCACTACCTAGCGATTATCTCGACTCTGTTAATTTACAGACGGGACAAAATATTACCATTGGAAGCATCGGTGCTGCTGGAATAGAAGCAATGACATTTGCTCCATTTCCAACTTATGGTTTTCAACTGTATGTATCCGTGAATACTGTTTATCCAAATAATTATAATATGGTAGATACTTTGAAATTCATAGCTCATTAAAGATCTCAAATGCCAAGAGCCAATCAGGTGCTTGTGAGAACATGAGTTACACACTCGCAGATTTAGTGCTCTGGCAAAGAGCTTAAAAAGGCTGTCATTTGACAGCCTTTTGCTTTTACGTGATGATTAGTTTGTAGTTTACGTGCTTTCCTTGTATGTCGCTGTATCCGGGTCTCTGGGATGTTATTCCCGGAGTGAATGCGTAACACCCATCTTCCTGGTTATCCTTGTAACACACATCTACCTGTTTCTCTCCCCTCTTGATGATGGGAAACATCTTCTTTGCGTGTTCTAATGATATACCATAGCTTGTCGTGGTAAGTGTTCCCCTGATCCTGGATATGTAGCTGCTGTTGATGCTCTGCGGCCTAGCTATGTGATTGCCACTGAGGTATAATTGGTTCCATTCTTTTGGAATGTCCGGCATGGCATTGTCCCAGTATTTTTGGACGCCGTGAATTCCGTTCTGTATGAATACCACGTCATCTTCCAATATGAGAGCCCTCTTAAAATTATTCTCTATCATCTTTTGCAAGCACAAAGCGTGGCTCAAGTTGCAGCCCATTTCTGCTGGGCTGATGTTGATATGATGAGGCGTTACTATTCCAGGTATTCTAGTGACTGTCAGATTGTTCTTGGCAAATTCTACTTCACACTGCTTCCACTTGTCAAAACGCTTGTCAAGATTGATGCAATAGATGATGTCAAAATAATCATTGATCATAAGTTGTTTACTTCCTTATCGTAAATTTCCCAATCGACATCCAATTGTAATGCTGTGAGTCTTTCAATAGCTTCCGCAAATGCATGCTGTCTTCCGTACGGAGATCTAGGATCCCACCCCGGTTCTTCGTCATCGGTGTGCTTGCCTTCTGCTCTCTCGGCTTCAAATAATAAGTCAAAATTTGTTATGTCTTCTTCTTTGATATTTTTGTGTTCTGTTAATAACACTTCGATGAGTTCATGAATAGCAACTAATTGCTCATAACGAGGATCAGACATCTTAGAAACTAAAATATGAAGAGTTCCTTCTTTATCGGTGAAATAATCTCCGACTGTAGGATAGCGCTGTTCTGAATGAGGTATGGTGTGAATGTCTATTCTCATGATTTCATGTTCATATTTGTTTTTATAATAAAAATCTTCTAAGTAATCGTTAGTCATTATTCAAAATCTATATCTGTTTCTCCCTCATCAAAATATGCATGATCGTCACCAAATATTTTGCCACTATTAAAAGCATTATTATTCAAAGCCTTGTGTGCGGCTTTCACTAATTTAGGGTCATCACCTTGATTATCTTCAATCTTATCTTTCCACCAAAGAGCATTTTTCCTATCTTTCTTAGATGACTGTTTTAATTCTTTATTGAATGGGGCATCTTCATCAATTTCCTCAATATCACAACGACAATTAATATGAAATGGTGGAGCAACTATTAATTCATCAACCACTAGATCGAGAAAGTCAAGACACATCTCACAAGTTGCATCATCATCTTCTACTATGTAAGCCCATTTTGACATTATTTCCTATTTGCTTGTTTAAAAGCTGATCTTGCTGTATAAAATGCTGTGCTTCTTTCATTTTCTAAGTGACCATCATATTTTCTACGTACAGTCTCTTCATCTTTTCCAGATGCTATTTCTTTTGCTACTCTCTTAGATTTAGCTTTAGCAAATTTATCAATGTTATCTTCAAATTTTTTGTATAACTCATGTTTCTTATCTGGGAAACCTTTGAAGACTTCTTTCATCAATATGTTTCTTGTCTTTTTATAAACGTCATCAGTATTAATATCTTTGCTTAGTTTATCATCACTCTTTTCGCTCTTATAATTTTCATCATATTCTTTTTTTATTTCCGATAAGGCTTCATCAAGCATTCCGTGATCGATGCTCGGCAATTGGTATCCCTGAATTTTATCGTATATTTCTTTCATGTCTTCGATTAACTCATCTGGATCATCATCTGTCAAACAGACGGTTCCTATGTACTCTGTCTTTCCCTTAGGTACGGTCCACTCACCATCACCTATTATGCAAGCATTTATCCTATTGATGTGATTTCTTGTCTGGTCATCAGCAAATATTTCTGCAAAGTGATCTAAAACCCATTCGGATTTTATGACTATTTCAGAGCCATATTTACTTGACCAAATTGGCTGAATGATATTACCTTGTGAGCCCTCGTATAGAATTTCTGGAAAATTATCACACATGGTCATCATGGCAAAAGATCCCGGATTTGGAAAGCGTAAGCAAGGATCCGTGAACATCCACTGTCCGTCTTCAGTCTCTCTGAACTCAGCACTAAAATTGCCTCTGTAACCAAATTCTTTTAGAGCAGGTTTCATTTTATCTAAAATTTCCAATACTCCCTGAGGCATGTTAGTGAATTCATTAACCTGACCTATGTAACCAGCATCTTTTATCTCTATGGCCGCTAATAGACTTTCCGGAAATTCTCCGTCGATGCACCATGTGTCAAAACCAAATTCTAACACTCCTAACACTGCCTTTTGAGCTATGAATTCTATGATGTCTCCAGCGGGACCCATATCTGCTCTTAATTTGTCTATGAGCGGACGAGTAGTATTCCATGTTTTAGATCTGAATGTCTCGAAATTTCCGCGATACTTATCATCAATTTTAACATAAATGTCATCTTCTTTCTCTAATATTTCTTGTAAAGCATCGAGTCCCTTAACGAGTCTAGTATCGGGAACTAATAAATCTAAGCTTTTTAGGTAATCTATCCATCCCATTCTGGACATCTCCAACATCTCTGCCTTACGAGATCCCCAAACATTCTTTCCAAGGCTTATTAGATGCATCTGGACATCTCCATCTCCTACTTCTGGGAATACATATAAGTCTGCATCCAAGTTGTCCCAGAAATCATCTATGTGTACTATATCAGAATAGCCAGTTCCCACTAAGCTATCATTAACTATGGGAAAGCCAAATTTCCAAGGGGTGTAATACATCACTGTACCAAAATCTTTAGCCAATCTATGAGCTACTGACAAGAAATTACCGTAATCATATACAATAGCTTTCTTATTTGCATACATCATGCTTTCAGTGACTCTTATGGTTTCTATTTCAGGATATTTCTTATTGATCTGATTTATCTCTGCTGGCTTATCATCATAATGTAGAGTTGATCCAAGAGAATTGAGAGTGTCTGCTTTCATGGCTCCATTGGTGAATATCGTCTTGACATCTCCAACATTATCTTTCACCCAAGAAGCTGTTTTGTCATCTTTGTTTCTAGCAGTAACTATTATGACCCTATCGCCATTGGATATGTGCTGCTGTGCTAAAGCAACAGTCTTAGGCAATGGCTGCTTGGTCCTTGTGTCGTACAAGGTATCATCGATATCGAAAGTGACAGTCTTCTTCATTATTGTCCTATTATATCAGTTGTAGGATCGGCAAATGGTCTCTTACGAACCTGGTCGGTCTGAGAATTTACCTTTTGTGCTGGTACATCTCCAGGAGTCACATCCTGTTGGTTCTGAGGAAGCTGTCCTGGAAATGGTGCAGGATTAGAAGCCTTAGCTGCTAATTCTTCATCTATTGCAGTCATCTTCTCTGTTGTCATTTCAGTGAACAGCTCTTTTTGTTCATCATAAGACATGTCAAAGAAATTTGGATCATTTGCCACTAAGTCTTGGCAAAAATCCTCTATGTAAAGTGATTGTATCACGTCAGCTTTTGATATAGTCTCATCTTGTAACATAGCAAGCTTGTCTTGTAATGTTGCGTTCGGAAATGGGTCATGTGCCGATTTGCAAATCAATCCCTTTCTTATTTCTGGATAGTTATAGAATTTTTTATTAACGTATTCTATTTCAGCCTGACGAATGATTGAAGGATCCACCTTAGCATTCTGAAGATTGATGAGCTGCTGTTCCATCATCTCTTCTGTTTGTATGTCAAATTTAGTTGGAACGTTAATCATCGGCAAAGAGCTCTCTATATCTTCTTTCGATTTGATTTGGCCATATCTCATCATCGCCGTGAAATAAATCACAGGATTCAGCAAATTATTGACACTGTGTTGAGCCACTCTCCAGACAAAGTTATATGCTTGATCTGAATCGTAAGATTTGCTAGTTCCAGAAGTAGCTTGGGGAGACTTGTTCAAGAATGCCATGTTGACAGCTTGTAATGCGCATATTTCCACATCTTTGATGTGATCTATGAGCGTTGTCATTATGTTAGTGTCTTTGGTGACATAACCTATGGGAGATGATGGTATTGATGTCGTACCGCTATCGCTAAAGCTATCTGGTAATTTCATTTTGAAATCTGTGAAAGGAGATCGTGGCATGACACCGTCTCCATTACATACTGTACAAGTTGTTTTTGCTCCGTTGACATTTACTTCTCCTACACCTGCACAAGAAGAACATGTCATGCCAGAGTAATAGTACATAGTAGAATAGATGTTCAGAGTGATCTCCGCGTATAGATCGCTATTCAAACGAGCCATATCATCTAGATCTGGAAGCATGGGATCTAAAAAGCTATTATAGACTATATCTCCAGGTGCAAAATTTTTGATAGTTCCTCCAATTCTCCATGCTGGCAATTCGTTCATGTCATGTCTGTAGACCTCTATTAGTTCGAAATCTAACTTGTTATTAATCTGGTTAACCTGATAGAATGCATCTGTAGTAGCTATGATTAGCTGTATTCCAGCTTTTTGCTTTCCCTCGCCATCTGTATAAATGCTATCGAATTGTGATCTGAAAACAACATAATTTTCGTCTTTAAAATCGTAAACATCTGCAGATTTTATTATGGTCGGAAACGGAGTGCATAGAACATTATCTGCATGATCGAATTCTGTTGGCATTACGCACACAAGTGAATTAGCATCCACCAACATGTGCTTTAGAGCTAACGAAGTGTACCAAGATTCGACGGAATCGAAAGTAGGAAAAGTTTTTTCTAGGTAATATTCTAAGCTGTTTTCATCTTTGCCAAAATCTATCTCTTTGGGATAGTTAATGCTCCAGTCAGAAGCTCTCACTATCTTTTGCAATACGTTATAGACGCGGTGCATGACTTCCTTAGTTTTAGGCAAGAATGCTTTGCGTCTGATCATCTTTACGGTGTTAGACTCGCTAGGCCTGTTCTGCGCAACTATCCACTCGAAATATGGGTTAACGCTCTCTGGCAATTTCGTCAAAGCATCTTGCTGATTACGAAACAGGTACGGTCTCAAGAAATATCCATCGAAGTGAAATGATACGTGATGAGCTCCGTCAACCATTTCCCAGTATTGTTTGCACCTATAGCCCTTGCCATTGGTTCCACCCTTGAAATATTTTGCTGCGAAAGCGTTGTCAATCTTAGTCTGTTCCATTATTGTTATTTAATTTATTCTTGTTCTAGCCAAACATCATTGGTTCTCTCTGGCAAAAAGTCTCTCTTGTTTCTCATGGACCACCAGTGTTTTATGCCACGATTGTTCATGTAATTTTGCACTAAATTATTGTAAAATCTAATTGTGTCTGATTTATTTTGAGATCCGCCACAGCTGAAACCTATGTAATTTGCAACCGTCGTCATGTTCGGTATTTTTCTCATTGCTTTTTCCCAGAACATCGGTTTCCAATCATCGGTTTCCAACGTCATGTTGCATTTCATCAGAGCTAACGTGTGTGCCATTTCATCGGGGGTTCCGAAGCCAAATTTCGTGAATTTAACACCAGGATCGTCATAAAATTGTTTTACGGCTTCCCAATATTGTTCCATCTCATCACATATTTTCCACACCATGACTTCTGAAGAAACATTATACATTCTCATGTTAGTGAATTCTCTGTAAGATTGTAACACATTATAGCTTTTTAACCAGTGAGTGTTATATTCTTTTTGCTCGTCCAATAAACCAGATCCATTGCAAGAGATAGAAAAATTATTATGGCATTTATCAAAAAATTCATCGACAGTATGGCCCGGTAACATTATAGTGTCAGCATCTAAAAATACGAACTGAGAGAATTCTTCATAAGACTTAGAAATATCATATAATATGGTCTTAGCTCTGATGAAATCTGGCATTCCAACTATGTCTTTGCAATCGTCTCCATAAACATTTACTATGCTGTAAAATTCCGATAGATCATTTATTTCTGAGATACCTCTCTTGTCATTATCTGTCACTAATATTATCGGCATTTCTGGAGTGCTATCATGGATAGAAATGGCTAAATTATAGGCCCAGTTTCCATAATATGGATGACCGGCAGCTAATAATATAACTGCTTTTTTATTTTTCTTTTTTCTATCTCTCATGCTCATGTTATATCTATCTTAGCATCTATCGCGGAAAATAAAGTCTACAGAATCTGTAAATTGCATGCTCTGTATTCTGGAGAACCTAGTCTGGTTCTGATATTCCGGTGTCACCGAAGAATTTACGTTAACTAAATTTCTTTTAATATTATAACTAGCATTATTCACATTGTAGTCAGAAACCCAGATGATATCGGCCATTGCAGTGTAAGCTGCGAACCTATCGATTAACCACTGAGGCAAATTTCCAGTTTGTAAGTTCCATTTTCTCTGTACTTGGTCTCTCACCTCGTACACCTGACCAGTTGCATAAGTTATGCGTTCTCTAGTATAATCGAAAGTAGATTTTCCGAAGAAACCAGGAAACCTAATGCTATCGTACCATGCTAGTGCTTCTGTCGTTCCATAAGATGTAACACTAGTCAATGGCCAGTAATTTCCCTGACCGTTGTGATTGTAATCTGCAGGGTTGACATCGCCTGTGTTACCACCCAAATATTCCATCTCAAATTTAACTGTCCTGTCCATCAATTGCGGAGTCGTATCACAAGCAAAAGCTTTAAGACAAAATGGCGGAGATTGAGAACAAAAAGATCCTGCCCCCTCGTAAGATCCGTTCAAGTAAAATCTGTAAAGTCCTGCTCCAAATTTATTGTAAACTGCTACCCAACTTAATGCATATCCACAATAGTTATTGCTCGTCGAAGGTGATGATGGGTTTGCTGCTGGAGCCACTATAGTTGAACCAGGAGGGACCGGTAGAGCACCAGCTATCGGAACCATTATCTGATTATTTCCAGTCACTAAGAATGGATAGAATGGAGTTTGGTTAAATGGAATTCCAAAAGTGCTATCTGTTATTGTAGCAACAGTTACCCAACTTCCAGAAACATATTCTTGTATTTGAAAAGCTCCAGAAGCAATAGGATCATACCCGGTGCTAAATGTAAACATCCACGTGTTCCAATCATTTGTGTACAAATCAGTTGGTGATGTAGGATTACAAAAAACAGGCAATACAAAATTAAGATCATTGTTATATAAATCTTGGTAAGTTCCCTCGCGACAATCTGGACAATTATTTCCGGATGATGCATTAGTTCCATCCGCAAATGTTTGAGTAGGATTAGCTATAGATAATATACTTCCATCTGTCTGGTTCATTAATACAGTCTCTCCATTAAAAGCACTACCAGCTGGAGCACATATAGACAAGTTACATGTAGTTACGATATTATTGCTTTGTCCTCCTGAAAAAACAGGATTTTGCTCAATGCTACAAAGAAGAGTTCCGCCATTATATCCCTGATATTCAAGAAATAGTTGACATCCATTTTGTGATGCTCCCTGTGTGCTAGATATTTTAATATTATGAGCTCCAGAAGAAGCAGCGGTGAATGGATATGTATTAGAGAAGTAATTAATCAAATTTACGATCGCCATTATCTGTGTTGATTCTTGTAATGGAGATCCCGGAACGACTATTGATGTATACGTATATGTGTTTGAACCACAAACTATTTTAGCACTAATGTTAAAAGTGTTTGGGAAACAACCTATTATTTCTGCAGGAGAAGCTACTGTCACTGTTGCAGGAATGTAAGTTCCAGTTGTCTGACAATTACAAGTAGCTGTGTAAATACCTAAAGCATTTATAGAACCAGCTAAAGCAGAACATATTGTAGTGCTATTCTCGCTATTAGTTATAGCGGTTGTAGATGTGTTTCCTCCCTCACTAAAATTAAAAGTTATATTAGATGTTGATGATCCACCGCCAAATGTGAAACTAGGTTGGCTAAATGAAGGACATGGTTGGCCATTAGTATAAATTGTTAACGTAGATCCATTGAAACCTGATCCGGGAACACATATAGTCACTACACAGCCTTTAGATGTTGCGGTGTAACCAGGATTATGGTACATTGTTTCAATATCGCTAACTATTTGTGAAGCCCAATTTGTGCATGTTAAAGATTTAGGAGATGTTAAATTAAATGTGTTTATTTCTCCGGTATTAGGATTATAAAATTCAAAAAGTATGTAAGGTAATGCATTAGCCGTACAAGTTCCAGTCACAGTAAAACTTATACATGGTGATGCTTCATTAGTGAGCACTATTGGGTAAACAACACATGCAGCTTCGGCTGCACCGCCGCAACACGCTGTCATAGGAACCATGCCCATGACTTGAGGCACAGTATTCAATAACTGAGACGTCATCATCAATTGACTCTGATTGCCAATAAATCCTTGTGTAGCAATTTGTTCTGTCGATATGGATGGATTGGTCAGAGTTCCTCCAGATATTGAAGCTACTTTCGTAGTTGTCTGACTAGTTATTATTGCTTTAGATATAGTTCCAGCCATTATGCGCTATAAGTTAATGTTCCTGTTACGGTGCCCGAAATTGCCGTTGGTGATGTTGATAAGTCTATGGTCGCTTGCAATACAACAACGCTATCAGCAGGCGATGTGTCTATCACTTGCACGTAGCAAGGAGTAGTCCAAAAAGATCCTACTAAATTTCCTATGACGCTATCTGTTCTATCGTAAATTTGTTGCGATCTATTATTATATGCAAATGTGAGCGTTCCCACCAATTGAGTGTAACCTAAAGGAGGTATTGCTATATCCGTTCCTTCACAAGTAATTTGAATTACTGTCGGTACATCGTAAGATATTATTCCATTTAGATTATTTCCAAATTGATCGAATGTTTGCATCGATATAATAGTTTCAGCAGGTGATGTCATAGTTACATTATTCAAATTATCATATGCTGCTATGTCACAGTTTCTGATGAATTGTGTTATGTTTCCCGTAGCTATGTTTTGAACATTCCAAATTACCTGGAATTGAAGTGAAGATGTGTAACCAACTGGTATTACATTAGGTCCGTTAACTTGATATTGTCCAGAAGTATACACCGGCCAATATTGCGTATGATACTGTTGGAATATGGGTGCATATGTAGTCACATTCTGCCAATATTGATAACCATATTGGAATGCATAATTTAAAGTATATGCGTAATATCCAGTGGTATCAAATTGAGATGCTCTGTTAATTGATCTTATGTTATAAGGGTATACCTGACCGTTGAGAGATCCTGGAAGTGCATAATTACCAGAATTGTTAATTGATATGTTTCCTGCGAAGTGTGATGTTGCATAAGAAGCTGTGTTAAAAGCATAAGAAGTGATGTTGTATGTATTGACATTTCCAGATGGATCAGTCACGACATTTTGCACATTAACTGTGCAATTCTGCAATGAGTATCCCTGTGCTATATTGAAATCACATAATGCATATGCATAATCTCCTGCATAACCAACTGAATTGCTAGTACCGTTAGAATTAACATTAGGAAATTGGAAGAATTCTATGTTATCAACAGCTGGAGATCCCACCGGCAAAATATTGAATGCTGTGGGTTCTGCCGTATTTAATTGGAACTGTTGCACATCACATAACACTGCAGTTCTCTCCGCGTACTGTAATGATGTAATCGATTGTGGTTGAGGTGTCACCCATATCATGTACCACGAATCACCACCCAAATTTTTAGTTATGGTGTTCAGAATGTCCGAGGAAGCACTCACTTGAAAATTAATGACCAAATTTCCTGCTACTATAGAAGAAGTAACATTTTGAAGCTGCTGATAATTTGTTCCGTGAAAATCTCCGTTCTTAGAAGCAGCATTAACTTTGGTGAAGCACCTGTCATGCAACATCGCTTTCCTATAATCGGTAGTATCAGCCTTATTATAAGGATCTAATTTGATATTTTGATAATCTGATTGGTTAGTTGACATCCTAGCAATGTTCAGCACGAATGGGTCTCCATTAGACAGAGATATTCCAGAATTTGGAGTGATCGTAACAGTGACATCAGTAACAGCTCCGATGTCAATGGTATCTATGGTGCTAGATGTGCTCGTGTCATAATAAGTTATGGAGTCTAAGCTATACCAAGGCAATGACTGTGCAGTGATTCCTGGAGGAACTGTGGGCTCATTGAACCAGTATGTCTTTCCTTGCAATAACAAAGTAGAAGATTCATTATTTGTCGTAGACGTAGACTGTCCAACTGCTGTTGATCCTTCGTTAAAAATGGCATCAACCTCGCAAACAAATGATAAATTCTGACCGTTTAAGAAATAAGTAGGGGCCAGAGCTCCTCCAGATAACACATTTTGAAATACTGGTAATTGATTTGACAAGCTAAATGGCTTGACATACATCAACATTATGATAGTGAAATTCTTGTTAGGTGTAGTGTGACCAAATGGGAAGAAACACTCGGGTGAAAAGCTATCAATTGGATCTGTATCAACCCAAGCCAATGAACGCTGCTGGTAAACAACAACACCAGGTGAACCTGGATAGAATGATATTGTTTGTGAATAACTAACATCGCTTAAAGAATTGAATGACCCCGAATTAGCACTATTTGCACCAGCAGAAGGTATCATATTATATGAAAAATCCAATTGCTCTACTGGAGTTGCTCCTTGTAATAATGCTGTCGCAGAAGATTCTGTTGTTAGAGTTTGTGATACAGTCAATGTAGATGCTGTGATGCTTGTCACGTTGACATTACCATTATTGAGAGATGTTCCTGTTATGTTTGCAATATCCCCGACTTGCCAGCCATCTGCAACAAAAGACCCAGTCCCACCGCAGTCTGTTCTGACAATGGTGTTCCCCGAAAAATTAGTGCCCGAAGGAGCGGAGCTCCAAGCAACATTTCCTTCCACGACAACATAAACACGATCTCCTACGCAACCTTCTAAGTAAGTGACTCCTGAGTGATCAGTGTTAGAAGTATCAGAACCATAGGGTCCTGTGTACTCGTCAAAAAATGTGATTGAGGTTATATTGACCACTTTATTTGCTTGTTAAATTATCGTAGAAGTCTCTAGCTTCTTTCTCATTCGGAAAATTAAAGATGACTCTGTTTTCAGCATGGATGCCTACTTCTGTAGCAAAGCCATTTATCATGGCTAGTTTTCTCTCTTTAGCTTTTAACATGTTATTCGCTGAGTCTTTAAATTTCTCTAATTCTGGCAACATTGTCATGATAGATTTTTGTAGATCTTCTAAGTTTTGTTTTATTTCCATTTTAGTTATTTGATTGTTGGTATGTTTGGTTAGTGATATTTGTTCCAGCTAAAAGTCCGTCAGTGTAAAATGCTGGCACCAAATTATTACAATAAGCTGTTCTTATTCTATAATCTATTGTTGCAGTTCCTTTATAAGGGTTCCATTTTAAACTATCTACTCTTGCTATTTGATTATCAAATGTATATATGTAATTATTGTTCTTCACTAAATTGTATTCTGCACAGCACATAGGTATAGTCTGGTTTTGAAATACAAGCCATTGATTTGTTGCTAATTGGTTTGGCGTAAACGGAGCTAAGAAAGCATGATTTTGATCTGGAGCTTGATATGCAGGCAATTGGGAAAAGTGAAAATATTTCATCAATGATGTTGCCGACATGCATGCTGTTATTGATGCTCCCTGAGCTGTCTGTGATCCCTTATTATTATCATATACCGAAACGCTAGGAGTCAAACCAACTGTAGGAATTGTTGCCATGAACAGTTTCGGAACACCAGTCACATCCGAAGACAATTGCATGACACCAAATGGCCAAGGATCTAATAAATTAACTCCGGTAAAATTACCTAACAGCGTTAAAATTTGAGAGAGCGTGCTTCCAGGACCGCCAGTCACGATCTGTATAATATCTAGAGCAAAATTTTCTATGGATGTGTGATCTAGCTTTGGTTTAGCTTGCGCGAACGCCAGATTTTTCTGAACCAAGTTTCTTAACATGCTAATGTTACCGCCCAAACTTCCATTGACAGTTGTTGTGCAGTAAGCTGTAGTTCCCCTATAATCGTTCAATGTGTTAGCATCTGAGGTATCTGTTTGCCACGCCACTTCGTAATTTGCTGGAACATCAGCTGCATTCGTGCCAAATGGATTATACTTGCTCAATGGCTCATTAGCTAAAAACGGAGCTTGCGAGTTTATGTTTGGCATTGTGTAAGATGCTAACTGGTATTGGTAGTCCCAGCGTTCGAAGTGCATCACTGGAAGACCAGAAAGAGGATCAATTATGATCTTGGCTCTCGCACAGAAAACATCTTCAAGAGCTCTTATGAGATCGCCAGGCGTCATGTCAGGGTAACCGTATGCATAACCTCCATTTTGAAAATTAGCAACATCATCATATTCCTGCACGTCCTGCGTCTGCGCGCTTCCAGGCCATAGTGCTGATAGAGCAGTCGTATTAATTGGCCATGCTCCTTTTCTAGGCATGATTACTAAATTGTTAAACGGTGTCAATGGCTGGATGCTTCCAGCAGGAGCCGTTCTGCCATTAGCAGGCAAAGATGTTCCCAGTATTGTAGATGAGAAACCGAACCCAAAATATGCGCATGCTTGTTCTAACAGTGTCTGCACATACATTCCCAACTTGTGTCTTACCGGTTGAACTAATTGATAAAGTATAGCATTAAATTCAGCTAAGATCAGAGCAACATTAATAGCTATCATCGCTACTTCTAAAAGAATAGCAGCAGCAGCTTCTAAAGCACCTAAAATATCAGATGCACCCGCTGCAGCGGTAGTTATTATGTTAGCTGCATAACTTACTATGCTCTTTATTTGATTGTAAATATTGTAAGCCATCAGTGCAGCTTGCATTATAGATGCATCATCTGGAATGTCATTTCTCTGATATAATATTGGAATGTAACACTGGTTACCGCATTGTGCATTTAGAGTAGCTATATTTTGGAATGAATTTGGGCTGCTCAATAGAGTGGGACTAATCCATGCACCTCCATAAGGACCAGATGAAGGCCCTCCATTAGCAAATGATGTTGCTAAGTATGCATATGAAACGGAATCTACGAGACCATTAAACAAGTCTATCTGATAGTTTACGATCTTGACTTGCACTTTGTCACAAGACCAGAATGTCTCTGGATCAGTGAGATCTATAATGCCATCAAATATTACTTCTTGGGTGGGACATATCTTAATTTGTAAAGGTAGGCCTGAAAAAATACCACCGGTATTTCCAGCGCTTAACATTCCTCCCTGAAACCAAGCATTGATGATAGAAGCTTCTTGACCGACCCAGACTAACTTAGCTGTATTGATGACAGCGTCTGGAGAGTCATTTTCAAATGACAGCTCTATCTGCAACTCCTGCCAATTGATGGGTTGTTGTACTAAATTTCCATTTATGTAAAAATCAATCTGAACCAATTAGATACGAGGTTTTTTTGATATGTGCCTGACTACTTCTTTCATTCCAGATTGGACAGTCGTTATTATCATCTCCTGGTTTGCTTGCCAGTCAACGTGTTCCTGTTTTAAATTCGAAAATGCTTGCTTGACTTCTTCTAACTTATTAACGACATCTGTATTGTTATTGACAGCGACTATGTTATTGCTCATCGATTTAGATGGTGACTTAAGCATCTCTTTTAAATCATAAAAACCTTTAGGACCTCCCAGAGCATCTATGTCTTTTCTAGACAATATTCCCTCGCCTTTCTGTGCGTGCAATAAAATATCTCCGCCTCCCCTGTGCTTTCTAGACGCTCCAAAAAGACCCACTTTAGAAGTCTGCCCAGAATAACCTAACAGCCCTCCCTCCTCAGCGTATGCTGCTGCTACAGCCGTTGTAGCAGCCAACAAACCAAGAGCTTTCGGCACTGCTGTGTTAGGATCTTTCTCCGCGAATGATGCGACAGCATTCAAGAAAGTCTCCAATTCTTTTTCTTGTTTCTCTTTCTTGATCTCGGCTAATTTCTGTTGTTGCAGCTGTGCGTTCTTTCTCTGCTCGAATGCCAGGTCATTAGCTAATCCTTTCTCTGCTAGTGCAGCTTGAACATCAATTGCCTGTGATTGCTGCTGTAGACGGAAATCGGTCGCTTTCTGTTGGGCAGCATTCTGCTCCTCAGCGCCCTGTATCGCAGCGTCTGCTACTTCTTTTATGCCATCGATCGTTTCCTTAATCTGGTCTTTTTCTATTTTCTTAATTTCAGCTGCTATTTTCTTCGCAGCATCCTTTTTATCCTGGTCAGCGGCATCCTGTAATTCTTTTATCTGAGCGTTTCCATCTGCCGTGACAAGAGCTCTGCCGCTCCAGTCGTCTTTTGCTAATGTTAATAATTTAGCATCTGTTGCCTCTTGGACATCTGTTTTATCAACACCCAACTGTTTATCTATGGATATGTCCTCATCAGCGTTTTCTTTCTTCAATGCCAATATTTTTTGGCTGTAAGTATTATTGGGATCATCTGCTTGATCCTTGTCTTTCCTCACCTGGAGCTTAGATTGCTTAACGTCGGTCTGGGCAAGACTGTCCGTAGATTGCTTCAGTACCTTATCGCGATTTTTCTGTAACTCTGTCTCTTTGTCATTAGCTATGACCATTAAATTGTCTATCTGAGCCTGGTAATCAGCAGCATTATTTAATTTGTTTTTCCAGAAAGTTGTGTAATCGATGAGACCCTTGTCATAATTCTTTTGGTTGATTTTCTCGTTCTCGTTAAAAGTCTTGTCTAATTTTGTTCTATCGTCCTGAAAATTTTTCTGTATGATTAGCTCTTCCTTGTCGTGACCTGCTTCCATGCCATCGATGCGAGCTTGCCAGTAATAGTCTTCGTAATCTTTTCCGTCTTCGGCAGCGATCACATCATCTTTCTTTTTTTTCTCTTTCTCTTTTTGTTCTTCTAATTTAGTTTTTAAGCGGTATTTTTCATTTATGTTTGCTATAAGTTGATCTATGTTTTTCTTACCGCCTTCTTTTATGTCATCTATTTCTCTTTTAGCAGCTAAAGCATTAAGTTTTTCTATCTTCTCATCACCTGTATATTTTAATTTAATCTTCTCTTCCTCAATATCATTCAATGTAGATTTATTTCTTTCCTCATTAGTCTTATCAGCTGCTGCTCTCTTTTCATTAATGGCTGTTATTGTCTCGTCCATTTTTTCAATAGACTCTATCAGAGAATCAGTCTTTATTTTGGTCTGTTCAGCGGTCAGAGCTGCTTCTCTCTGTTGCTCGTTCATTCCTTTGAATGAATTGACAATGTCCAATCCCAGTTCTGTCCAGAAACCAGAGGCTTTGTCTAACTTTTCTTTTGTGTCATTCTGTATGTGAAGTAATGCTGCCTTATTTACAATGCTTAAATTATCAACAGCTGCTGCTGTATCTGATAAAGTGCCATCCATGACCTTATATTCGTTCTCCAATTCTTTAACCTTGATGATATTATCATCATAAGACTCCCGGAGTTTCTTGTCTAATATTATTGTTCCATCAATGGCTTTACTCCTATCTTCTTCTGCTTTTTGAGCTTGTTTCGTATGAACGGTATATTCAGCAATTGCTAACACTGCAGCTCCCAGAGCCACAACAGCAATAGTAATGCCTCCAGCTAGAGCGCTGGTGGACTCTTTTAAAACCTTGTTAGCTGCTGTCTGAGCTTCTGTTGCCACTGTTGTGGCTTCCATCTCTGTTTTTGTAGCTCTAGAAATATCATTAACAGATCTCATTGCTTCTCTCAATCCGCCATGAGCTAATGATAGAGCTTTAATTGCTCCCTCATCGAGACCAAAAGCTTCTCCCAAGACTCTCATTATTCCTGTTAAGCCCTTGGCGCCTTCTCCTAATTTAGTGAAATTTTCGTGAAGTCCCTTTGTAGCACTCGTAGCTTTTACTGCACCAGGCGTAACACCACCAGGCCCGTCTAAAGCACGGCCAACTTTGTCTAAGTCAGCTGCAGCTTTATCTGCACCTTCTGTTTGTATATTAATCCGTACGTCGCCGTCTGCCACTTTATGCTAATTTATTTTTTGCTTCTCCTAATAAGTTCTCTATTAATGATGATATTTTCCCGCAACGTTCCAATAATATGAGACCTTCTATATCTATATTTTCCATCTGACGAGTCTCCTCAGCTAACTTCTCAAATTCTTTTAATTGCTTCTCGCAATCGGTCAGATATTCAATTGCAGCTTGTTTTTTCATCTTTTTTACAAGCTCCTTTTTTGCTAATGATATGTCTTCGTAGAATGTCTCTATTTTGCTCACTTGAATACCGAATTATTTTGAGAATTGTCTTTTACTTTTTTCATGGATAGCTGGTAATAATCGTGCAATGATAGCGTCCTTCCATCCAGTCCCCATTCTTTGCCTAACGTCATCACCGATAACCAACGTTCCCCAGTGCTGTCCGTTATTTCTTGGAAGACATCTCTGAAAGCTGCATCTCCTCCTGTTCCAGGGACAGTGTCAAAGAGGTTTGCAAATCGCTTGTGGATATACTTCCAAGACCTATTAATTCTCTGATGGGAACTCTGAAAAAAAAACTATTCATGTTTTCCTTAGCAAATAATTCTGCTTTCTTCTCTGTGTGCTTCAAGTCGATGTCCATGGGATTTTCTGTCTCATCGAAGAAGACTATGCCGCAAAGCTTATAAGCTATCTTTGGCAGGAACACCCAGTCCAGTCTTTGCTTCAAGAAGGTGTTGAGCTGGACGAGAGATGATAGATCTAACGGCTGCCCTGGTAATGGCTGTAACACTTTATCGAGCTCTTTCTGGAACGTCTGTAAGAAATCTCTAGTGCAAGAAGACTTCATCTCCTCGAAGCAATTGAGGCTATAAAAAGCCCTTATGCACGGGGTGTCTAAAAATTGCGGGAAATGATAATAATCTACTCCGCCCAACGTGAACGCATGTTCTATTCTTTCGTGAATATTGGGCCAGAGCTCTCTTGGGTTCTTCATTTCGGATAATTTTCGTTCATGTACCTATCGTACTCAGTGTTGAAATTGCCAGCATTAGCGTGAAGCATGGGCCTGAAATCTGTCAGGTTTAATGGGTTGACCTGTCTCTTGAATGTCATCATCGTATTGTTAGCTTTGGTCTCTATCTTCAAATCTGGGTAACTTGCGTGAACCCACTTGGACATCTGGTTAGAACAATTACAAGATCCAGCATAAGTCCACCCACGATCTGTGAGATACTTTGCCATTCCCCCCTGTATAGATCCCCGAATTGCCTGGCTCATCGGTCTCCTGCTTTTATTTCCACAACCCTGACACACATTAGATGTGATTTATTTTCATTCCGTTAATGATTGCATTCAAGCCGCAGAGGCAAAAACAAAATGGAACCCATAATTCTACGCTTCCATCAAATGCAAACCATATAATTGTTCCCCAGATAGAGCTCATGCAAGCCGTACAGCCCAACAGAGGTCTAATCCAGGTGTCCCCAGTCACTCTTTTTAATATCCACTTCAAGAACCAAAAGATGTTCTTGTATTGATCCGCTCTCACCGCTTGGAAAAGATCTGGAGAGCTGTCCAAACTTGGATCGTAATCGCACGAATATTGCAGCCCATTTGTGAATAGGCTAGCGATGAAAAGGATCTCAATGAATTGCTTCATATAGTCTATATAGGGACAATTAGCTCTCTCGTACCCAAATGCTCTTGAAAGAAGAAAAAGCTTCTTTTCTGAGCACGTAACAAGCTTTTGCTGTCATTCCGAGGTGTTTTGCGATCTCTCGCGTTGGCAATGGGTTTGTGTCCACTCCAAAAACCATGTTGAGATAAGCGCTCATCAATGGAGGCAACATGTTCAAAACGTGATGAACTCTGGTCGAAGTGTCTAACACGCTATGTTCTGGAATTCTCTCCATCTCGTTGTCTATCGGGTATTCTCTTGTCATGGTCGTGATGTGAACTGGTAATTTAGTTGGTTTCTTGTAAGTGCTCCTGTGTATGATATTTTTCTGTTCCTCTATCGAATTTAACATCGCATCTCTTATCCAAATGCTAGCATACGTGCCAAAACAACACCCTCTGTCGGGATCATAGTAATCTATTGCTTTGCAAAGGCCCTCGTTGCCAGCCAGAACAAGCTCCATTAAATCTGCCAATCCCTGGTAATCTTTGGCGATGTGAACCACCAATTTCAAATTACATTCTAATAATATTTTCCTGGATAGCTCACAACCGTTCCTCGCTTGGAAAGACAGCGTGTGTTGAGTCCACTTATCATAGATGGGCTTTTGAGAGATCTCTTCTAGATAACGATCTAGCTCGTGCGTGTTGAGGCGATTGCCTCGAGATGTGCGATTCATCATATGCTATATCTATCTACACGATGAGATCTTTTTTAAATGCAAAAAGCCTGTCAATTAGACAGGCTTTTCTTATAAGTATTAATTTACTTATTTCTTAACGGGCTTCTTAGTCCCTTTCTTAGCGCCCTTCTTAGGAGCTGCTTTTGTTGTCTTCTTCATTTGTTGAATTAGTTTTGTTAACACGTTAGTGTCTGAGTATCTATCTACGCAAATTTACCAGCCCGTGACGTGATAGTTCCAGACATATGTATTGCTTGCTGTCAAGCCTACACTGTTAGCTATGAATGAGAATGACGATGCAGATGCAGAATCTGAAGTTATAGCATAAGCCAGAGTTGCTGCGTTAGAATTTGCTGGGGAGAATACCACCGACGAGCTCGTCGAAAAAGCTGTAGCATATGTCAGTGTGCACAGAGTGCCATTTGTTGTTGGAGTGCCAGCATTCAGAGTTATTCTCCCACCGAACTGCGTTCCTACAACACTCACTGTTGCACCCACGCCAGCGGCTGCACCCACGACTATTGCGCCGACATTGGAAACATTGCCCAACAGATTAGCTTTGGTCACTATTGTCGAGATCTCTGGAGTGATCATCAACTGGTTGGCAGCAGTGTTAGCATAATTTGAAGTCGTTGAATTGCCTCCAAGGAATATAGAATTTGCGTGACCTCCAGTATTTATAGTACCAATGCCAACTTGTGTGCACTGTCCAATCAACATGGACCAATTAAATGTCGATGTGTTGTTAATAGTATCAGAAAGTCCTATTCCTGTTCCGATGAACATACTATAAGCAGCATTCGTAGCTCCATCGCCAGCAGCAACTCCAATGAAAACACTCGTAGCAGCATTCGTAGCTACTCCGCCAGCACCAGTTCCAATGAAAACACTATCTGATGCATTCGTAGCTCCTCCGCCAGCATTTATACCAATGAAAACACTATCTGCAGCATTCGTAGCTACATAGCCAGCTTCAAAACCAACGAACACACTATTTGCAGCATTCGTGGATTGATAACCTGCTTGAAAACCAACGAATACACTCTCCTGAGCATTCGTAGCTTGAAAGCCTGCTTCAAAACCAACGAATACACTATATGATGCTGCTGTTGCTACATAGCCAGCACCGAAACCAACGAACACACTCTGTATTGCACTCGTATCTCCATAGCCAGCATTAAAACCTATGATAACATTCTGATTGCCATAATTATCTTGTATTTGTAATATTCCATTAATATTATCCCAAACTAGATTAGCATCACTAGTCACGCTTCCTCCAGTTCCATAGACTATCTGTCCGACTGGCACCGAAGATATCACTCCGGAAAAACCGCTGAACCCGCTAAATCCAGATGTGCCAGCACCGGTGCCAGAATATCCGCTAAACCCTGATGTACCAGAATATCCAGAGTTCCCGTCAACAACAGCTCCTCCATCGGGACCGTATGCAGTGCACCCGTTCGGACCGCATTGCAGGCTTCCGTTAGCGCTCAACAGAGCAGTGCTCAGTAATGATGTCTCCGGAACACTGGTGTCTAATAGCTGTATAGAAGGCTGTCCAGAAGCAGTGTCTGCGTTGAAGATAGTGACATTGAGTACAGTGTAATAGTTTACTATGGTCGCAGACGAGGATGGGCCTGTCAACATCGTCACTGGAGTCGTGTTATTAGTGACTCCGGAGACAGACAGCTGTGAATTCGTAGTGACTTGAGATGGAGTCCCACCGCATGACACGCTAGTGGAAGTGTAAGAAACTGTCCACTGCATCTGGTTAGTAGACGTAGCTCCCGCTAAGACAACTTGTAATTTCTGGTTAGGACTATTTAATATTGTTGACATTTATTCTTTAGATTTATCCCTAAGATTGGTCACGTATTTTACCAAGTGTCTCAAGACTACAGTGGTCAAGAATCCTGATATAGCTCCGATGATAGCTAATACTATCGTTGCTTTTATGTCTTCGGTGTTTATAGTAAATGCTGGTAGCGCTGCTCCAGCTATTGTTCCCATGATTTGTGCGTGATGTGTGCTCATTTAAAAGGTTGTTATTTTTATACTAGCATGATGTATTTATCTTAATTTCCTACTATCCAAAATTGTGATCCATCTGACATTATAGTCATCACTCCAAAGTTAGAATTTATTAAATGAGTTCCACTGCCATCTAATAAACCGTTAATAGTTATTGCAAATGAACCAGCAGTTCCGGATGCATCTTTAATAACACATCTAATTCCTCTTGTTACACTTCCTGCAGATGGAAGATTTATAAGATAAGCTAAACCAGTATCCACCAGTACGTAACTATTCCCTGTAAAATCGCTTGCTTGTAAAGTATAAGAAATACCCGTGGTTAAATAATTAATATAACCTGCAGCTCCTGCTCCAGAAAAACCAGATGTTCCGGAGTCTCCGCTAAATCCTGAGAAACCAGAGTACCCAGATGTTCCGGAGTCTCCGCTGAAACCAGATGTGCTCTGTCCAGATATGCCGCTATATCCAGAAAAACCAGATCCGCTTCCAGGCGATCCGCTGTATCCAGAAAAACCAGATATGCCACTGTATCCAGAATATCCAGAATTACCAACTAACACAGTTCCCTCGCCATTATTTATCTGCCATCCTGCAGCCGTGTAAGTAGCACAGAAACCCGGGGGCATTATGGCAGAAAATATCGTGAAATAATTGGCTCCGTCTTTAACCTGTACGAACATGGTGTTGGTCACCGTGTCCACGTTACAAATGCTAATTCCGACTACTGCGTAGCTATCTGTCACTGTTGCCATGGGCTCTAACAGAGCACCGTTCAACATGATCACGGGAATCGTGTTATTGCTCAGCCCGTCATTAGAGTGTCCAGTGATGTCCGTGACCTGCGTAGTTGATAGACCGCAAGACTGCAACTGATCGGTGTAAGAGCATGACCAGCACCACTGATTAGTAGTGATTGGCGATGCTAAAGAGATCGTCAGAGCTTTGGATATTGTGTCTATTATTATCATAATGTTGTCATAAATGCTTGGAATGCATTGTACAAGTTTAATTGATTGATGCTTCCACTACCGGCAAAAGCCATTGCCATTTGAGATTGATCAAAATTAGCACCGTTACCTTGTAGTAATACAAAATTTACCGATGTAACAGAGATAGATGTTGCAGAATTAGTATTTATTGAAGATCCATTATGATACATTTGCATTGACGAACTAGTGGTCCGAGCTGCAGAATATAATCCTACAGGAAATCCAGGATTTGCAAAATTTCCATAAATTGTATTATTTTCATTTATGGTATAGTTAGCATTTGTTGCACTGGCATGGACTTGTAAATAACGTGTATAGTTATCCGGAGCTGGTGTGCCCATTGCTATTGGATTTCCAGTAGTTACAATAGTTCTATCATAAAACCCAAACGAAGCGTTATTTTGCGTGTAATTGATTCCCTGTGTTACTGGATTGTAATTCGTATTTAGATAAGAAGTTGTTCCATTACTATGATAACCTTGCAAAGCTGTCCACGTAGGAGATGATACTTCAGTTATTTGAGTTCCAAATGGTTTGACTACATTAATTCTTGCTGCTTGTTGAGACGGAGTCGCAAATATCCAGAAGGTATCTAGCAGAGGCCATATTCCATCAATTATTAATGTCTGTATAAGCGTGTTGAGAGCTACAGTCCACACTGCATCTGGCTTAGTTGTG
>Ga0182024_10007686_pt1 | contig 23174 bp, 21 predicted proteins | sample P32metaG_FD_120480 | JGI IMG/M metagenome (GOLD analysis project Ga0182024, IMG submission 120480) | Permafrost microbial communities from Stordalen Mire, Sweden - P3-2 metaG (Illumina Assembly) | ecosystem: Environmental > Terrestrial > Soil > Wetlands > Permafrost | place: Sweden: Stordalen... | reverse complement strand
CGGATAGCCAGAGCATAGCCGAGGCCCGGCCAGTGTCAAGGCCGCGCTTCGCGCGCCGCGTTCGCGGTCGAAGAGCCTTGACACTGGCCTTTGCGCCTCGGCTTATTATTCAGCTATCCGGGGGATGTCAGATTTCTAGTTCCACGAACCGGGCTTCGCCCCGAGTCGAAGCACTGCCGATGGTAGGTGTCCTCTTACACAACCCGACAGTGCCAGAACCGCTGTCCAGTCGGAGGAGATCTGGCACTTGAGAAAGACGTGTTCAAGCAAGCATTCTCTTACGAGCATGAGAATCATTACTTATAGCGACCTGCATCTTGAGTTTGGCTCGGGCTGGATGTTGCCTCCGGCAGTGCACGGAGATGTCATGATCCTGGCAGGCGATATCGTCACGCTCAGGGATTATGAGCCGCTCGATGAGATTCTCCGGAAGTGGAAGAAACCAGTCCTCTATGTGACGGGAAACCACGAATATTACACGCGGCGGCCAATGAACCAAGAGAACAATAGATTCAAAGCGTGGCTCGAAGACAGACATCCGCATGTGAAACTGCTGCTCGATGAAGAGGTCAGCATCGGGGGTGTCAATTTCTTCGGGGCCACAATGTGGACGGATTTCAACGGCGGCGATTCGCGCGCCATGGAGACCGCCCGCTCTCAAATGAATGATTACCGCCTCATCTATAACTCCGACGAAACGCTCTTCACGCCAGCAGATTCGATTGTGCTACACAAAAACTTCGCGGCGAAATTGCTGAACTGGTTTGGCAAGAATCTAAGTGGTCCGCGCGTGGTAATCAGCCACAATGCACCGGTCATCAATCCCAACTCCAAATATAAGGGCGGCCCGCTCACGCCGGCATTTAATTCCCTGGACATGGTGGAGATCATTGGGACCCACCAACCGGCCCTCTGGGTGTATGGCCATACACATGAATGCGACGATCAGACGATCGACCGGACCCGGATCATTTCAAATCAACTCGGATATCCGGGCAGCCTTGGCGGTTTTGAATGCAAGGATTTTGACGAAGCGGGTCTGCCAGTCGAGGTAGGTGTTTAGCCCCGAGCGGGAAAATAAATTACCTTACCAAGGCAAAAAACATGCCGACAAGCGCCTCGACAGGGTTCGCCCGACCCGCGCCAAAATCTTGACTCCATTCCGGTCAGTCACTAAAGACGTTCCAACCAATCACCGTACAGCGACCGACAGCGCAGACCAGAGCAGCAATTCGAGTATTCGTCTGTTTCGGTGGTCCCCGCAGAAACTGGCCAGCGCAGCCGCACCCATTCTGGGGCGATGTGTCAACGCTCCTCCCACTGCCGAAGGCAGTGAGAATTATCCAACGGACGAGAGCCCCACGCCCGGACAAACATTGAGGCTTTTCCGGCCTACATGAACGAGGACAGGAAATACTACCGAGTTGGAATGCAGAATGAACCTGAACCAGGGAACGAGGTCAATTCATTGAGGACGAGTGGGCGGTGTCAGCGTCAAGGGCGTCGAACGGCTGATGCTGAGGATAGAACCAGTCTCGGCGTCGACCAACGCCACTGTCGTCTCTCCATTTCCTGTTTTCGTTCCGCGCCCGCGGATCAACCCAACGGCCACGTTGGGATTTAGGGATCGAAATTTGTTCAGTGCTTCCGCGAGGCCTTCCGAAATCTCAGACTTCTGCGCTGTAGAAGCAACACGCGCAGCGGCGGCGATAAGCAGGTCATAGCGACCCCCGAGATCAATTCCGTTGTTTCGCAAGCTATCAAAGGTCTTACGGAGGAACTCGCTAGAAATCTGAATTGGCCGATGTAGCTCTTCCGCTTCTGGCTCGTCTAGCTGCCCTCCGCAGCTCTTGTTGTCTTCTTCCTCCGCATATCGGGGCTTGCAGGGAGCTATCCGAAATGTTCGCTCCGAAATGCGAAATGAAGACTTCGGCGCACCATCACAAAGAGAGAACCGACCAGAAACCTCTTCGTATCTAACGTTATTTCCTACAAGGAAACCACTACTGACTTCCGCAGATGACGAACAATCAGTACCTAGGGCCATCGGGACAAAGTCAACCAAAGACACCTGGAAAAGCTTAGCTTCCGGATGCGCTTGTCGAGCGGCCCTGGTCTCGCTTTGCAAGATGGTGCCCAAAACAGAGTCCTCAGGCTTACCCTGACCTCCCGATAGGCTCGTCAGCGCTGCCACCGTGAGGGCGATCGAAACCAAGCTCCGCGATTTCATCTATCGTCACTCGCTTCGTTTGGCACACACGCGAGTCACCAAATATTCTAATGGATTTGTGCGACCGATGGCTTTAATTGCACCTTCATGAACGAGGGTTTCAGATCGATTGGCAATTTTATACGCCAGATGCCACGGCCAAAAGTCGCTGCCATCAGGTAGCCGGTTCCCGCGACATATTGGATGTCATTCACTTGGACGTTTGGCAGGCCTAAGCTCGCGCTTGCGTCCTGCCAAGTGATGCCCCCGTCCTTGGAAGCGAAGAAGCCAATATCGGTGCCAGCGTAGAAAATGGTCTTCGGATTGGATGGATCGAGGGCAATCGAATTTACCGGTATATTGGGCAAAATGCCTGTTCCGCTGCCCTTGAGGACTCTCCATTTGAGAGGAACGGCCTGCGTATCGTCGCATATCCACACGTGCCCCGGATGAGGCGAACCACCCTTTGAGGCCGTGCCGGAAAGAGAAACCAAAATACTGTTCGGATTTGAAGGATTGACCGCAATGCTTGTGACCCAATATTTCGCCAAGCCAACATCGATTTGACTCCAGTGCTCTCCTTTATCCTTTGACATCCACAATAGGCCCTCTTGTGAGCCAGTGTAGATTCGATTCGAGTCACTTGGGGCAATCGCAATATAGGTCAGCGCATCTTTGCCGTCATTGGCGGCCAGTAACTGATCCCCCAGGTGTGGAGAGTCGATATTCCAAGCCTCCTGTCCATCGTCGTTCTTCGTATCGTCTCGTCGCCAAAGGTAATTGGTGCCTGCGTACAGCAAATTCGGGTCATTTGGATCGAGAGCTATCGGGGCAATAAAGCTCCTTACCTCTTGCGACCACGTGCCACTCACGACTGCCGAGGAGACCCAGCGGTCACCAGTTCGGGTTAACGACAGGCCTTGGCCGGTGGCATACTGTATATCAGGATTCTTAGGATTGATTGCGACAAATCCACCATCTCCTCCACCGACATTTTTCCAATTCTTGAGATCGCCCAAAGATAATGGCGTAGCATTATCTTGCGCACCCCCCAGAAGTGTATTGGCGTCGGTCGGGTGATAGGCCGAGCGATAGAACTGCGTTATCGTAATTCCCGCATTTAGTGTTGTGTCGAAGCTCCAATGGTCATTCGCAGGATCAACCTGCAATTTATAAATACCACCATCATTGCCGATTAGCAGTTCGTTCGGATCGCTTGGGTTGATTGCGATAGCGTGCTGGTCGTTGTGCGTATAGGCATCGGCTTGATACGTGCGTCCGACTGACTCCCACTTTTTACCGCCATCAAAAGAAGCGTCGATGTCAACGAGCCCAACGTAAATAACGTCTTCGTGGGTATCCGTTCTCGTCGAGCAAGCCAACACCCGGTCGTAGTCAACCTGAGACAGGTTGTAGCCCACTGGCAAGTCGCCCGTAATAGCGTCCCATGAATTCCCTGCTGTCGAACTTTTGAAGAGATGACCGTCTGTTCCCGATAGCAAGTAAACGACCTGTGGGTTGGTCGGACTCGACGCGACGGCGAGATACTGAAATTGCGCCGAAAGAGGAACACTAAGCTTCGCCCAGTGCACACCTTTGTCGTAGGACCTCCACACCTCTCCGCCCGTGGAGTTTCCGACCACGAAACATGCTCGTTCTCCGCTTGAGTTCTTAGCTCCACAAGATCCATCACTCCATTCCGCCGATGCCAATGTGAGTTCACTCCAGCTAGTGCCACCATTGTCCGTACGAAATATTTTCCCTTGCCCTGGATTGAATGGATTGTTTCCCGCTGTCACAAGCACGATCAACGGATTATCGGGATCGATGATGATGCGATGGACCGAGTATCCCTTCAACTCGGTTTTTAGCATTCCGGTCCAACTCTCACCGCCGTTCGTACTCTTCTTAATGCCAAACCCATAGGCACTGCGTCCGCCATCGAAGTCTCCGGTTCCAACATAAACGGTGTTGCCATCAGAGCTGATAGCCACACTACTGATCTTAGTATTGTCCCAAGTGTCCGAGCGTGGGTTCCAGTGCTGTCCTCCGTCCAAGGTTCTCCACAGCCCGCCGCCTGCCGAAGCTAGGAACATTACCTGGGGATTTGCCGGGCTATAAGCCACTGCATTGACCCGTCCGCTGGTTGCGCCTTGTCCGTAGTACTGGCGATAAGGAACCGGCAGATTGAGTGGCCCAATGTTCTCCCATCTTGGCGGTGTTGCTGTAACTCCTGGGGGCAGCAAAAGAGCCAAGGCAGACATCTTGAGTTTCGCGATGTAAGCCAGAGCATATGCCCGCCAGTCAATAGTGTCATTTGGGTATGCTCGCTGTCTTAACCAATACAATTGGGCCTCGGCGTAGCCCCATTCCTGCTCAGAGTCGCCGTTTGTAGCCGGTGTGCCAGCCTCCTCGTTCCGTTTGAACTGCAGCCTCTTTAGCTGGAGCTCCTGCGAAAGCAAAGATACAGAATCCATCGCCCTCATCAACATCGTTCGCCCGAATGGTGACAATTGCTTAGGGTGCGCGTGGGTGATCGGCTTTGCCGGAGACTGGGGGGGCGATTTAGGCTTGGAATCTGGCTGCTTTGACTCGGAGTGCGATGGTTCGGTCTGAGCCATCGCCGGGCGACATTCACAAAAGCAAACAAGCAGCATGACTACAAGGGCGCATAGAGACGCTCGGTGATGCACAGGTTTTCGCATAATCAAGACTCCTAAAAGAAATCAACCTTTCGTCATGGGTTAGTTTCCACTTCCTGTTGCATTCGACTTGGTTGCAGTCTTTCCTTTCAGCTTGCTGATAGCACTGCTCATCGACAACTCGATTCCGTATTGGACCTTCCACACACGGTGCGGCTGCTGCTCGGCACCTCGAAATTCCTTGTTGTAAACAACTCCTCCGAAGAGTCGGGCACTGAACGGCAACAATTTCGTCAGGCCCACCTCCTCACCGAAACCGCCAACAAAGGGCTTGTCAAATACCTTTCCAGCCAACGGGAGTCCCGTCATCAAGTGAGGGATACCAAACAACTGGGGCTTGACGAAGTCTTCTCCCCAAGGGGCGATGTCGAGCATTGCGTAGGCATTCGTTCGAGTCACGCTCTTGGGCATGAGGGCATTATTACTGTCAAAGACGGACTCTTTGTACCCCGGCGTGGGTACGGCAATGCTAACGTCCCAGTGATACAGACCTTCATCAATGATTGTCTGGGTCAGGATACAAGGCTTCTGTGTCGTCGACTTCGTCGCCGGATCGGTGGTTGTCGAGGAATCGCAGTTGCCCGGTGGCGCAGTAGTTGCCTTAGAGGCGGTTTTATTCTGGCTGCCGCTTGGTTTCGCGGTTTTAGGATTCTTAGGAGAGACAGGTTTTGTCTTGTCCTTACGGCTAGCTGGGGCGCTGGCTGACTCTTCTTCTTGCGGTTCGGATGTGAGATTCAACTTGTAGTCCAATAACACGAGTTGAGGTGCCTGACTCGTAATAAGCCAGGCAGCGGCCGGACTTTTGGACGGATCGCTATTGCCGCTAACCGTCGGAACAGCTGAGGGGGGCGCAATGGATTGTGGAAGTACATCCTTGGCACTTACAGAGGAATCAGCACAGCCTTTGGGCCTATTGCCGGTTGAGGGTACAAGATTCTTGTTCACGGGAGAACAGTAGGCTGACGCTTTCGCTTGGTCCGGAGGACCACTGAAAGTAGCCGTCATGCTGGACGTCACTTTCACAGGTAGTTCTTTCAGGTTGGTGACTAAACCGGCGCCATAGCGGCCTTGAAAGGCAATGGAAGATGATGTCGCCTCAAGTGGTTTGTTTTCCTCAGGAACAGCGGCACCTGTCACGAGGGTCAGAAGAGATTGAAGATCCTGAATATTTGCGGGCACGACCTTATCGGCGTGAAGCTTGTAACTTATGTCAGCATTGTCAAACCACTTCGCTTGATACGGGGATTGCCTGCCTTTGGGATTCGTCTCAGTCAGACTGCCTTGAGGCGCTAAGTGAATTGCCAAGAAAACAACTTTTGTCTTCTCTGGATGTTTCGCATCCCCGAATATCCGGAGGTCGCTGGTGACGAACGGGTGGAAGGTGAAGGGTGCCTTACGGTGCGAGGCTTTCGCATCGGAGAAGTTGAACAAGTACCAATGATCGGAGGCTACCCTGGTTCGTACTTTGACCGTTGTCGCGCACCGTTTCCCAGCGAACAATGTCAATCAGATAGTATGCGGCATCCAAGAAAGAAAAAGAACCTGCCCCAGGTTGATTCGGACTCATGAGGCCGTTGGCTTTTGGATTGCACGCATTTGCTACCAGTGATGGTTGTAGGGTGCGCACGAGAAGACGAGCGGCGTCGTATCCGTCCGGTCCCAATTCGAGGTCCGCTTGTCCGAGGATAGGATCGCCTCGATCGAAAATGGTTAGTGGAGATTCTGACCATGAAATCCGATCATCTACCTTCATGTCGGCCAAACCGGGCAGCGAGGTCGAGTAATAAAATTGATTCATTGCGTCGCTGTAAGCTTTTGCTTTCGCATCATCAGTTGTGGCATTAGCAGCGCCAGCTATCTGCTGCACATCTGCGTCAATGGACTCATACACCTGTTTGTACTTCGAAAATATCGGGTCATCCTTGAGCGGGGAGGGATGGGGCCACAGCCGAAGGATGGGGCCGTTGTCGCCATTCTTGTCCCAGTAAGTGTAGGGCAAAGCCGTATCGCAATAGTTGCTCGTCAGATGTAGGACAAAATCAGACACGGCCGAACTCGCCGGCGCTACTGCCTTCTTTTGCTTTGGCGTTCCTGCTGCTACGGCTGGCGAAGAGCAGACTGAAACCTGAACTAGGCAAACCAAAAGCAAGGTGATTGGAATGCGCATATAAACTCCCAAGAAGGGACGACGGACTTAGCCCTCTGTCCCCGGATTTACGGACGACATTTGGAAGCGCTTGGTCCCTTCGCTGGGTTTCGGCGCGTCGTCTCCAATATAGGAAACGACAGACAAGGAGAAAGTCCTTTTTCGCACTGGCCAGCGATGATCTGAGCAGAAAGTTATGTCGACTCGTCCGGGGCTAAAAGGATGAGGTGCGAAGGCGTTCAGGCCATAGATTAGCCTTTCGTGTAGAATTCCGCCTACCGTGCTGCGGAGTTCTGTTGACAGGCCATTCGTCCATGTCCGCCGTGGAATTGATCCACGCCTGCGCCGAGTCAAATGACGGTGCGGCTTGGGAAGAGTTTGTTGCCCGCTTTCATCGTGCGGTCAGTCTTTCGATCATTCGAACGGCCTACCAGTGGGGAGCCATTCCACAACAGGTTGTTGACGACTTAGTCCAGGAAACCTACCTCAAGCTTTGCACCGATAAGTGCCGTCTGCTGAGAGCGTTCGCTTTGCGGCACCCAGAAGCTCTCCTAGGATACATAAAGACGATAGCGGTCAACGTCGCTCACGACCACTTCAAATCCCTTCACTCTCGCAAGCGTGGTTCCGGAGACGTCGCTGAGCCCTCGATGACGTTGAGCCTAAGGCGCGAAACGAGAGTCTTGGCGGCCAAGACGGGATAGAACGTGAGATTCTCCTGCGACAAATCAACCACTGCCTTGAGACTTGCTCGGCGGGCCCGGACCAAGAGCGCGACCGGCTCATCTTCTGGCTTTACTACCAACAGGGCATGAGCGCAAGGTCGATAGCCGCCTTGCCCACAGTCGGTTTGACGGCCAAGGGTGTTGAGAGCGCAATTGGTCGCCTCACTCGCCTAGTGCGTGAGCAGGTCACAGGCCTTCGAGCTGAATCCTCAGCTTCAGAGCAGCCGAGTGAAAAAGGATTTCGCCCGGCAGAATCGTATTAGTAAGGAGAAGCTGGTTTTGACACGGCCACTCGACAGACATCTCGACAGCGACGAGCTTGACGGGCTTGTTTCGTCGCATTCGGCAAGAGTCCCCGATTTGGGACGAGCCTCCGAGCAGGGTCTTGAGGAAGCCCTGCGCCATGTTGAGTCTTGCCAGGACTGCAGCCGGAAGGTGCAGATGCACAAGTCTGTGCAGAGCGAGATTTCACGATCGGGTGCGGTAAGCCGCGTGCCACAGGGCCCTAATTGTGTCGCGGATGCAGAGTGGCTCAACGTAGCAGCCGGTCTGCTCCCGGAAATGAAGACGAGAGAGCTAATGAGACACGCGGCCCAATGCGGATACTGTGGACCTCTCCTGCGAAACGCAGCGGAGACTCTCTCGGATGAAGCAACCCCGAATGAGGAAAAAGTGCTGGCGAGTCTAAGTAGCGCGCGGTCCAAGTGGCAAAGAGACATGGCCAACACACTAAGTGCCAGTACGCAAGATCCGCAAAGTCACAAGAGGAGTGCGTCATGGTGGCAGGCTCTTTTCTCCGGGCCGCGTCCCGCTCTCGCCGTTGCGGTGTTGGCCGTCGTCGGGGTGTCCGGCTGGTTGGGACTACGTGCGCTCCGTGCGCCGTCAGCCGAGCAATTGCTGGCACAGGCTTACACGGAGCACCGGACGCTAGAAATGCGAATCCCAGGCGCGCGATACGCTCCGATGCGAATAGAGCGAAGTACCGGTGGCTCAAGCCTCGACAAATCAGCAGCTTTACTGAAGGCCGAGGCGCTGATCGGCGAAAAGTTGAAGAAGAATCCAAGCGATCCCGAGTGGCTCCAAGCCAAGGCCCGCGCTGACTTGTTGGATGGCAACTACGCGTCGGCGGTTAAGACACTCCAGCGAGCGCTGGAAACAAAACCTGACTCTCCTGTGTTGCTGACCGATCTGGCATCTGCGTATTTCGAGCGTGCTGAAGCCGGTAGCCGTGCGATCGATTACGGCAATGCTGTTGAGACGCTCGGCCAAGCCCTCGCCAAGTCCCCCAACGATCCCGTTGCACTTTTCAATCGCGCACTGGTTTGTGAACGCATCTTCCTATACAGCCAAGCCGTCGATGACTGGGAGCATTACCTCCGGATTGATCCGCAAGGCGAGTGGGCCGACGATGCTCGCAATAGGCTCGCCGCTCTCAAGGAGAAGTTAAAGCAGCATGACCAGAGTCAGGCCGAACCGCTGCTTGATCCGTTTGACGTTGCCACGAAAGGTCGCGAAGATGTCGTGCGGAACGACATCGACAAACGTATTGAGGAATACCTGAATGTGGCCGTAAGAGACTGGCTGCCCAACGCCTACCCAACTAACCAACAAGCTACAACAAATCTCTCCGAGGTACGGTCGGCCCTTGCGATCTTGTCGGAGATTGCGTCTCAGAAGCACGGGGACCGATGGCTCATGGATCTTTTGGCGTCCTCCTCGTCGGCGACCTTTCCATCGGCGGCGGAGCAGCTCTCCATTGCATTGAACGCGAACGAAACCGGGGACAACGTGGTGGCACGGCAGCACGCTGCCGAAGCGAAGAGGTTGTTCATCTCACAGGGCAACGGAGCTGGTGCACTCCGGTCGCAAATCGAGTATTTGTTCGGCTCCAAAGATGCGCAGGAGAGTAATCCCTGCCTTGGGGCTGCTAGCGGAATGGAACTTCAGTTAAGAAGCCACGCCTATCAATGGTTGAGGATTCAATTTCATGTTGAGCAGGGAACCTGCTACCGGCTTGCAGGAAACCTTGGCCAGACTCGGCGACTATATGAGCAAGCCGCGAGTGAAGCAGAAGCAAGTGGATATCCGGAAATCTATCTACGCACCCAGGATCATCTCTCCACACTGAACGGGGCAGCCGGAATTCTACCGGAGAGTTGGTCTAGAACTCAGCACGCACTGGCTCTTTTTTGGTCCGGCCACTACCCGCCCATGCGTGGATACAACCTCTATTACAACTTTTACGAGTTTTCGCGCGTGACAATGCAACCGCACCTCCAGATGACGGCATGGCGGGATGGGTTAGCGCTCAGCGAATCTTTCAGCGACAACGTTCTGCGCGCGATGGCTCATTCTTTGATGGCGAGCGCGGCAACCGCCGCCGAACAACCGCGGATTGCGGAGAACGAGTTCACCCGGGCTAGTCAACTCTTCGCTGCCGCTCCTCAAATAAAGTCCACTCGCATCGCCCGCATCGAAGCCGAAACCAGACTCGGAGAGGTGGAAACAGCCGAGGGTAAATCCCAGCAGGCGGTATCTCGTTTGCAGCACCTGGAACCTCAGGTTTCACGACTCTCAGATAATCTCTTGGCCATCCTGTTCTATACCACGTTGGGCGATGCGGAATCTCACGTCGGAGATGACCGCGAAGCCGCATCCGCCTTGCGTTCTGCCATCGGCCTAGCCGAATTGGAACTGCAATCTGTCAGTGATGACACCTCGCGTGTGAAGTGGAGCCAGCAAGCATCTGGCGCCTACCGCAATTTCGTGCAACTGCGCCTGCGTCAGGGAGATATTCAGGGAGCTCTTGAAATCTGGGAGTGGTACAGAGGAGCCGCGCAGCGCGCCGGTACACGTCCGAATCCCACGGTACTAACCAAGACGTCCGTGACCGAGCCGCATGAGGTCACCACTCAACTGCCGGGCTTCACCGGGGAAACGATGGTCTCCTATGCCGTCCTTCCTCACGGACTTGCCACTTGGGTTTACGACAACCGCGGAGTCTTCGGCTATTGGGCCGAAGGTAAACCGGATGACATCGAAGCCACGGCCAAGCGTTTTCGCAACCTTTGCTCCGACCCAACCTCGGACAATTTAGACCTGATACGAGCCGCCCGTGCCCTCTATGATCGGCTTGCTGCCCCTATTGACCAGCATTTATCTTCGGACCGCACTCTCGTCATCGAATTAGATGAAGGCCTTAGCGGACTGCCTTTTGACGCCCTGCTCGATGCCCACAATCATTACCTTGGTGAACGCGGCCCCATTGTCTCTTCCCTTGGAATCTACTTTCGGCCCGACTCGCGCCAATTTGCTCCCATCACAGCGAATTCGATTGCCCTTGTCGCTGCCGTACCGGCGCCGAGCGCTAAGATTGAGCCTCCGGCACTACCCTTGCCGGACGCAGAGTCCGAGGGCGAGGTGGTGGCACGCGATTTCAATTCAGCCCGTTTGCTGACCGGCAACGCTGCTACGGTCGATGCAATCCTTTCGCAATTGCCAGAAGCATCAGTGTTTCATTTTGCAGGTCACGCGATCACTTCGACGGAACAGTCGGGATTGTTGCTTTCCGACGCGGTGCTGAGTGCTTCTTCCCTGCGGCGGATTCCCCTGCCAAGAATGCAGCTCGCCGTCTTGTCTGCCTGCGACACGCAAGATGGTTCCACAGCCGGAACCTACGACGCGAACAGCCTGGTTCGAATCTTCCTGCGTGCGGGAGTTCCCCACGTCGTAGCCAGCCGCTGGGATGTGGACTCGGTCGCAACTCGGCAGTTCATGACTTTGTTTTACCGCGCCCTATTAAACGGAAGCTCTGTCGCGCAATCGACCCACGACGCCCAATCCGGCTTAAGGTCTCTGCCTGGCATGGCTCACCCGTATTACTGGTCAGCTTTCACCGCATTCGGGTTGACTTAAATCGGATTTCTGTTTCAGGAGGCTTGGAAATGAAAAATACGGGTCGATTTTCGCGATCTCTGGGGCAACTGGCGTTTTCCCTCGGCATCTTGCTCTTGGCCGTGCACTCAATCGCACAAACAACAGAGGTGCAGATAATGGTCAGTGGGTCATGGGACTACGTTGAAGATCCCAACCCAAAGAACGATCCGAATTCTTCTGGCCAAGGCCTTGACAGGATAGTTTTAGTCGCTCCGCAGACTCCCAGCCACGGCGCGTTCATTTTCTCGGGTGACAATGCAACGAAGTTCCCGCAGAAGGACGTTCACGGAAACTTTATATTGCCTCCGCTCGCGAAGACTGGGATCTACTACCTAGATATCAACAACCTCGTTCAGAACTCCGGACACGCACCTACTGCATCGGATCTTCAGCCCTTGAACTACATTAATGTCCAGCCGGTCAAGATAAAAACGATCGAGACTGTTCTTTACAAGTTCAATGCCGGAATGCCCCGCTTTGCAGTATCCTTACCGGTCCCCGACTACTATTCGACTTACAACGGACCATGGTTAAAGGGAAATGGTTTCAGTGAGTCGAAAGTGGACACGAAGCCAATCACACCTCAAACTCCGGACGGTTACTATACCACTTGGATGGTGCTTCATTATTGGGTAAACGGGGTTGGGGGCGTCGTGCCGTCTGCGAACCTGACAGCGATCTTGGATGACCAAAGCTCGTACTCGACGACAAAGTACTCGTTTACCAGCGACGCTGGTTCCCAAGCGCCGATAGGTATTAGCGTTGTGATGGGGGCCGTTTATGGGCAGAACGACATTTCTTGCGACTCATTTTCTCAACAGTCATTCGATCATGCGACGGCGCTCTGGGGACTGACGTTGTATGCGAGCTTCCCGGCGGAGGACTTAAACGGCATTCAGTACCCTGGAGCTTACCACTATGGGTGCCCCGCCAGGCACGGCGAAGCTGGAGGTAGCGCCGATTGCCACAAAGCTCAGATAAGCATTAATGGTGCGGTTCAGTGATCGAGCTAGGCTAGAGTAGGACAACATTCACGAAATGTATGAAAAGTGAGGCTGGTAAGACCCGGACCGTAGACATCTGTAGGCGGCGTTGCACGGCTCGCTTCGGGTTGGCAGTTTTCAAGATTTGCCTCTGATTCTGGTTGGATCACGGGCTAACGCCCTCCTCGGGGGAAATTCCCCCGAGGATGACGGCAGCGGTTAGCTGGACGACTTCCAGGCTTTCTTGCAGCATGTTCGCGTCGCCATGCCAGAGCTGAATATAGTCGGCAGAAGCGGTTCCGGTCTGAAGTCCGACCGACTGGCAGACGACGAAAGCCACGGCTTCGGCTTCGGTCTCGCGCACCTGCTTCGTGGTCAGGGTACGGCGTTCGCCACGGTGCAGCATCTCGTGCGCGATCTCGTGAACCAGAGTGGAGAATTCCTCGGCTGGTTGCATCCCGGAAAGAAGGGTTATCTTCCCCCCGAAGGACAGACCCTTGGCAGGCGCGATCCGCTCCGAGTAGTTCAAGGTAACGTTCTGGCTCTCGACGAACTTCAAGAGACGTTCGTGGTAGCCGCTGACATCGCCTTCGACTTCGGTCAGTGCGGGAAGGTCTTTACCCTCAGTCTGGCTGACATCGAACACGTACACGGCGCGGAACCCATATCGTTGGGCCGCGGTGTCCTTCGCGTCCGCAGTGTGCTCCGCTATGTTGTCGGTCTTCTTACGGCCAATCATCGGGGCAAGAATGAGAATGCCTTTTTCTCCGCGTTTCACGAAGCGGCCAAGCGAGTTCCAAGTACGAATTCCGGCCACGTTGGTTGCCTGCGCCTTCTGCCGAGCGATGAGCATGATGTTGCCGAAAGAGTAGTTGTGGAATCGAGCCATCGCGTTGAGATACTGCGTCAGAACATCACTCTGTCCTGACTCCAGTGCTGCCACCAGATAGCTGACTGCCTCGTTGGATTTGTTCTTGATCTCTTCTAATTTCATTTGTTTTTTCCTTTTCTGCCGTTGCCGGCTTGTTTTCGTCCTTCACTGAAGCCCCAGCGGACGAAAACAAACGGGACGGTGAAAAGGACAGAACGGAGTCCGAGGGAGGGTGGCAGGGCGCGAGTGGCGGCGCGGTGAGTGCCAAACTGCTTGTGCATCATTTGTTTGGCACGAAAGCGGCGCATGAGCCCGAGTGACCGTTGGAGCCCTCGCTGAAGGGCGTACACCCGGAAGAGGCAAAGTGGAGCGAAGAGGCGAAGCTACCTAGAACGTTCTTTAGTCGTCAGCATTCACTCCAAGGTTCATGCCAGATGATGATGTTGCGCGAGATTATCGATAAGTAATTGAGGAACGATGGACACTCTGAAAGCCGATCGTTTCCAGCGGTCATGGATGAACTCCCGCCGTTTGTTCGATTGACACGCAGTTCCCGTGATGGTAAGATTTTCTTACCACACGGTAAGAACCTGCCCATCAAAGGACATTGAGCTATGACCAGCGCTGAGATTCAGAAAACGATAATCGAGACACTTATCGAACTACAGGCCGGTAGCGGCGAGGCGGGGCAGGAAATCACTCCGGCAACCTTGCCCCTTACCGATCTGGGATTTTTTGACAGCTTGCTGGGAATTGAAACCACCCTGGCTTTGGAGGAGCTTCTCAAATGTAAGTGTGAGGTCGATAGCGTCTTTAAGGATAAGGACACAGGCGACCCGCTCAATATCGCACAAATTGCCGAGCGCCTTGCCAAGGTGGCGGGGAAAGCCGCATGAGCAAATCGGAAAGGACGCGGGAACAAATTGCCGTCCGCCTGCGCACCGCGCGCGAGGCCGCAGGACTCAGCCAGGGTCAGGTTGCCAAACTTCTGAAACTGCATCGCCCGACAATTTCGGAAATAGAGGCAGGCAGGCGCCGGGTAGCGGGAGAGGAATTGGCCCAATTCGCATCGCTGTACGGAGTCAGCGTCGAGTGGCTGACGACGGCAGCGGGGGAATCCGATGCAGCCGAGGACCGCATTCTTCTGGCCGCGCGCGAACTGTCGAAAATGAAGGACCAAGATCTGGACAGGTTGATGTCCTTGCTTCGCATGCTCCGGAAACCCAAGGAGCACAAATGACACCCGAGCGTCGTCGCCTCGCGCTTCGTGCCATGAGCATGGCACTCCGAATCCGCCAGAAGGAAGGCATAGCGCCAGACCATCCTTGCTGCCCATACGACCTTGCGGAAAAGCTGGGAGTCGAGGTCCGCTTTGCCGAGCTTCCCTCGGCGGAAGGAGTCTATTCTCCAGGGAAGCCGGCAATCATCGTCTCCTCTCTGCGGCCACCGGGGCGGCGAGCGTTCACCTGCGCCCACGAGTTGGGGCATCACGCCTACGGGCATGGAGAACAGTTCGATGAGCTCGTAGAGGAACGAGGCAAGCGCCGGGCATATGACCCCAAAGAGTTCGAGGCAGACTGCTTCGCATCAGCGCTCCTTATGCCAAAAACAGCTCTGCTTAAGGGAATGGCTACGAGGGGATGGAGCCCCGGGAATATTTCCACGGAGCAGGTTTATATGCTCTCTTCCTGGCTCGGAGTGGGATACGTGACGCTTATTGGCAATATGAACTGGGGGATGAGCCTTCTGGGGCAGCAGCAAGCGACGGCCCTTGAAAAAGTGAAGGCTCCCCAGATTAGAAAATCGATTCTGGGTCGCGAGTGCAAAGATTATCTCATCGTGGTTGACCAGTCATGGACAGGGCGGCCCATTGACGCGCAGGTGGGCGATGTCATCCTCCTGCCCGCGGCAACAACCATTGAAAGCGCCGTAGTCGAACCTATAAAAAATGATGCCGGTCAGTGCCTCGTGCGGGCCAGCAATCCCGGCGTCGGCAGAGCAGTGATACCGGATACGGCATGGGCGCAATACCTGCGGGTAAGCCGCAAGCAATTCTCCGGACTGGCGCGTTTCCGGCATTTGGAGGAGGCAGAAGATGAGTAAGTTGTATGTGGCAAAGAGCTCGAATATGTCGCTTGCCTGGGCCGAAATATTTTTTCAGCTTATGGAACCGGGTGCGAACGAACTGGCCCCGGCGGTCATCGCGATCTCGGATTTTGACAATCACTCGCTGCCAGTTCAGGTGCCAGGTATTCAGAGCGCGATAGATGGTGTCAATAAGCAGCTCAGCCGCACGGTTGCGAGCACAATATTCCCCAATTCACTCTGGGTTCCCGATGCGCAGAATGACGCGCAGCGGCTTTATGATCGATACGAGAAAGTGTGGCCGGTTATCGCAAAGTGCAGGCCAAACAGCAAGGGTGTATATTTTCGCAGGCTGACGGCATTTAAGCCTGAAGGCAGCGCCGAAAATAGTCCTCCGATCAATCAGCTGGCCCACGTCGTCGATACATACAAGCAAGGCAACCACCGGCATAGCGCACTGCAGGCATCAATTTTCGACCCCACGCGCGATCATACCCACAGCCGCCAGCGCGGATTCCCATGTTTGCAGCAGGTAGCGTTCGGAGTCTCAGAGGGAACACTTGAGGTTACGGGCTTCTATGCCCTCCAGCATCACGTGCCAAAAGCATACGGGAACTATCTCGGGCTCTGCTGGTTGGGGCGCTTCATGGCGAAGCAGATGGGCCTGCAGCTGTCCCAGGTGACCTGTATTGCTTCCTCTTTGAAAATTGGCGACGGCTGCAGCAAATCCGGTCTGACTCCTTTGAAGAAGAATCTGAAACAGGTCGTTGATAAATACAACGCGAGGGCGGCCTAGTGCGTCAGATCGGGCAACTCTATGTGTTTGAAGGGCCGGACGGGGTGGGCAAGAGCGAGCTTTCCAGTCGCTTCGCAGCCATGCTCAACAAAAAGGGCACCCCGGCGCAACTCTTTTCGTTTCCTGGCAAGAGCAAAGGGACGGTCGGAAAACTCATCTACGATCTTCATCACTCGGCGAAGTCCTTCGGTGTGGCCAAGATATCCGCCTCCAGCATGCAGCTCTTGCACATAGCCGCGCATATCGACGCGATCGAAGGTGAAATACTTCCGGCTCTGGCTGCGGGCACGACAGTGGTCTTGGATAGATTCTGGTGGTCAACCAAGGTCTATGGACTAGCTGGCGGTAGCGATGAACGCCTCATGGAGAAAATGATTGAGGTCGAGCTTGCGGCATGGGGACCAGTATGGCCATCCGCTGTTTTTCTCATCCAGCGTAAGACGCCCCTACGCTCCGAACCTGTAGAACAATGGCGAGTATGGTGCCAACTGTATGAGCGGCTGGCGGCGGCGGAACAGCATAGGACGAGGGTATTAACCATACACAACAATGACCTAGTAGAAGCTGCGGTACTGCGCCTCGCCCTGGCCCTGGACGAGGCCGGTGAGAAAGTGGCAAACGAGAACGACCTGCAGATACCTCTGGCACTTTCGGCAGGCAACTTGCCGAGAATCTTCCCCCCCGCCGTGTTTAGCGGTCTTTCTCCCGCAAAGCCAACGGTCGTCTACGACACATACTGGCGGTTCGCCGCAGAGCGGCAGGAGATTTTCTTCAAACGTTGGAAGGATCAGCCGCCGCCGTGGACTTCGGATCGTATTCTGTCCGTGTTCAAATTTACGAACGCCTACAGAGCCTCGGATCGCGTTAGTCAGTTCCTGATTAAGGAGGTTATTTATGCCGGGGATCAATCTGAGGAAGAAGTGTTTTTCCGAACAATCTTGTTCAAACTCTTTAACAAAATTGAAACCTGGAAGCTTCTCCAGAAAGCCTTCGGGACGATCAACTACGCTGAATTTGATTTCAAGCGCTATGATCGCGTGCTTTCGGACGCGAGCGTGAACGATCCAATCTACTCCGGGGCGTACATCATGCCCTCCGGTAGCAGTACGTTCGGAACAACGAGAAAGCATCGCGCCCACCTCAAGCTGCTCAAGCAAATGATGGATGACGAAGTGGGGCTGAGGATCGCCGAAGCGAAGAGCATGCTGGACGTTTTCACGCTCCTGCGCTCCTATCCGATGATTGGGGACTTTCTCGCGTACCAGTATGTGACGGATCTCAACTACAGCACACTCACGAACTTTTCCGAGATGGAGTTTGTCGTTCCGGGGCCTGGGGCAAAAGGCGGAATCTCGAAGTGCTTTGAGTCGATTGGCGGGCTGACGGAATCCGACCTGATCCGGGTCGTGACCGACAGGCAGCAGGCAGAATTCGAGCGCCTTGGTATCCAGTTCAAGTCGCTCTGGGGTCGGCCTTTGCAATTGATCGACTGCCAGAATCTGTTCTGCGAAGTCGATAAATACTCCCGAGTGCATCACCCAGAGATTACAGGCAACTCGGGGAGAACCAGAATCAAGCAGAAATTCCGGGCGTCGGAAGAGCTGATTGAGTACTGGTATCCGCCCAAATGGGGGCTCAACGAAAAGGTCGCGTTGTCCGAGAAGGAGTCAGGAAATGAAACTTCGAGAGTATCAGCTTGAAGCGGAGAAGACCGATCAGGTTCCGGGGAGCCGGAAGGACGAAAGCCGCGTCGGGATAATGGTGCCGCTGTTGGGTCTCGCAGGTGAAGCTGGAACACTTCTTACCGAATACAAGAAATGGCTTCGGGAAGGCGAGTCGTATCAGATTTTCAAAGAACGCGTAGCTGAGGAACTGGGCGACATTCTCTGGTACGTCGCGAACATCGCGTCCAAGGAGGAGTTGAATCTCGAAACCATCGCAAAAGAGAATCTTAAGAAGGGCAAGAGCCGATGGCTCCCGGCTCACATCGCAGATCCGGGACGAATGCGGTTATTCGATGACGCCTTTCCCGCGGGCGAACAACTTCCACGAAACTTTTGCATTGAAGTTAGCGAGGAAGCTTTTGACGGGGGAGTAAAGGTTCATTTGAAGATGGACGGGGAAGCCTTGGGAAATGAGCTGACGGACAACGCATACAAAAACGATGGCTATCGTTACCACGATGTGTTTCATCTAGGCTATGCGGCCGTACTGGCATGGTCTCCGGTTATGCGACAGCTTATGAAGCGGAAACGGAAAAGTAATAAGGATGTGGACCGCGTTGAGGACGGTGGAAGGGCTATAGCCCTGGAAGAAGGCATTTCTGCGTTGGTCTTTGATTACGCGCAGGATCACGCGTACCTCGAAGGGGTTGACCACGTTGATTACGGAATTCTTCGCACAATCAAGCATCTTACCCGGCATCTGGAGGTAAGCGAGTGTTCGGAGCACCAATGGCAAGATGCAATCTTGCAAGGGCTTTCAGTATGGCGGCAGCTTCAGAAGACAGGCAAAGGCGTCGTGATGGGAGATTTGGTTGCGAGAACCATAGTTTTCACGGAGCGGTAACTCACTCACCTGAGCAGGCCTAAATTTACCAGACGATAGGACATCGCGCTTGTGCTGACGCTGAATCGTTTCGCTAGGGCGGTGAGATCTTCTTCGTCATCAAGATCGAGGTTATGCTTCTTGATTTCCTCTCGCACAAGGCGCGCTGGCATCAGCAACGCCGCACCGAATGCGTTAGCCTCTACTTCTTCCTGATCACTCCCAGCGGAGGATTCGTCGTCACGAAAAGCCACGTAGCGGTCAACAAAGAGGCGCGACTCCGGTGAGTTCTTGACATGCACCACGTAATGCCCAATTTCGTGAGCGATGGTGAACCGCTGACGAACAGGTGCGTGTCCTGAGTTGTAACCGATGGCTCCACGCTTCTTCTCTACGACCAGAAGTCCAGATATGTCGTCACCCAGGACGGACTCCTCGGTCTTCAGGTTGAGGTAATGTGCGACGCGGTCGATGGGAACCGGAACATGCCACGCCCCGCTGTCACGGAGGGCTTTCTCAGCCTGCTGCTCGATAAGGTTCAGTTTTTGTTTGTTCATGGCTTCTTACGTTTAGGATCAATTTCGATGCCGGTCAAAAGCCGCCCGACTACGTTTGTGAGGCTTTTCTTGAGCTTGGGGTTGTCGCTGGCTTCGAGTTCGATCAGTTTACGCATATCGTCGTTTAACTCTACTACGGTAGCGCTTGCAAGCAAATCAGCGCGCCGGGGAATCAGCATTACCAAGTCCTTATCGAGAATGTGCGCAATTCTCCAAAGAAGATGCAGAGGCGCATGTTGTCTGCCCGCTTCGATGTTCACAACCGATGCACGGCTAATCCCAAGTCGCTTGGCCAGCTTCTCCTGACTCAGTCTCGGGGTCGAACGCCCCCTGGCATTCCGAATATTCTCGCCAACAGCCCGATAGAGGGCTTCGACATCATCCATTAGCCGAACTCTACATCCTAGCAGTATGTATGTCAAATAATACAAACACGCTTGTGTAGCAATCGTGTTTACGTAAACTGCGGATTGACACCATTGGATGAGATCGAAATAATGGGAGTAGAGGCCACCAGCCCGAGCGAATACCACTTCCGCAAAGAGCTGTTACTCGACCTTACCAGGGCTGGGAGGCCCATAGTGGATATGGACAAAGAGAAAGTAACAGAAGTCGAGATCGATCTTTTCGAGTTTGCCGGGCGCGGGGAAGCAGTGCCGCACGCGAAAACATATCGGGTGCGGATCGACGGCGAGACCGTTAAGGTCGATACATCGCATCCGACCGGCGAGGCCCTGCTGGCCAAAGTCGGGAAGCGCCCCTGCGCTTTTGAGCTGATTGAGGAATTTACCCACCACGACAATGATGTCGTCGAGCCAAATGAAGAGGTTAATCTGCGGAAGCATGGCCTGAAAGGCTTCATCACTGCCCACAAGGAAATCGTTACGATTTTTATCAACAACGATCCGTACAAAATCGAGCGCGGCGAACGGACTGTGGCGCAGATCCTTCAAAAGGTCGGGAAGACTCCAGACGGATACGTCCTTCTAGAAGAAAAGGGCGGCCCGCCCCTGCCCGTTCCGCCCAATGTGCCAGTGAAGATTTGTGGCTGCGAAGTTTTCTTCACACAGCCACAGTCCGGGGGATCATCGTAGGGGACATGTCCTATCCTCAGGAGCAAATCGACGAACTCAAGCTCTACTGCACGAAGTTGGGGGCTCTGAAGGAAGGCTGCACTCTCTTCTTTCATCTGGAAGAACTACGGCTACCGGCGGGTTGTACTCCTGCGACTTGCGACGCGCTCTTGTGTCCCACCGCCAAGGATGGGTATCCGTCGAGACTGTACTTCTCGGCGCAGATTACCGGGCCGTATACAAGGAATTGGAACGTGAGTGGCGCGCGGATCGGTGAGAAGAACTGGTGGGCGTTTTCTTGGAAGGTGGATTTGGTGTCGCCGACCCTCGTGCAGCTATTGGTGGGTCACCTCAACGGATTCGCGAAGGAGAAATGAAAGTCATTGTCAAAGTAACAGGCGCCCTCCACCGCGAGATTCTGGATGATCTGCGGCGACGGCATCCTTTTGCAGCCGAACGTGTGGGCTTTGCCTCCGGGCGAATCGCAACACTCCGGGATGGCGGGCAGATGGTTCTCCTTACCCGGTATCAATCCATTCCGGACGAACAATATCTAAAGGACCCGACCGTTGGCGCCCGTATCGGCAGCGAGGCAATAACGAAAGCGATGCAAGCTGCGTATTTCGGCAGGCCGGCTCGGGAGGGAGTATTTCACGTTCACTTGCACGGCCATCACGGCAAGACGGGTATGAGTCGCACGGACCAGCGAGAAATTCCAGCCATGATACCCGGTTTTCAGTCGGTGGGAAAGCAAGCGCCGCACGGCATTGTCATCCTGAGTCTTAATCACGGTTCTGCATGGGTGTGGCTTCCAGATAACAAAGAACCAATCCAGGCAGTCAGCGTCGCGGTTATCGGTTCGCCGCTTTGTGTGTTTGAGAGTGGGGTATCAGATGACCGCTGATCGCTATTCCAGGCAGTCGTTCCTCGGGGCTGACGCAGAGGAACGCATAGCCCGTTGCATCGTTGCTATCCCAGGATTGGGAGGCGGCGGATCACATGTTGTCCAGCAGTTCGCTCATATCGGATTCCGGAATTACGTTCTTTACGATGGAGACCACGTCGAGGAATCCAATCTGAATCGCCTCGTAGGAGCGAGAGCTGTCGATGCGCAGGCGGAGACTCCAAAGCTCCATCTGGCGAAAATGATGATCTACGGGCTCCAGCCCCGCGCCCGTGTGCGGGGATTTGCCTGCAAGTGGCAGGATAACCCGGAACCGCTGCGTGAAAGCCAAATTGTGATTGGATGTGTGGACACTTACAAGGGCCGGGAAGAGCTCGAAGTTGGCTGCCGGCGCTACTTGATGCACTACATCGACATCGGAATGGACGTACACGGAAAAGAACGGCCCGTTATTGGTGGTCAAGTGATTCTGTCCTCACCTGGCGGCCTCTGCATGCGATGTATGGGTTTCCTAACCGATGAGAAGCTCGCTGAGGAGGCGGCGCGATACGGCAAAGCGGGCTCGCGTCCGCAAGTTGTATGGCCCAACGGCGTCCTGGGGTCAACGGCCGTCGGACTCGCCGTAGATCTGGTCACCAATTGGACGCGCCGGTGTCGCTCTCATGCTTATCTCGCCTATGACGGCAATGAGGGGACTGTTAAGGAAAGCCTTACACTGCGGAATCTCAAGATCACCTCGTGTCCCCATTTTTCAGAGGATGACGTTGGAGATCCGGTCATGATCGAACTTTAGTCGTGCTATGGGATAGACGGGATTGTCACGCGTGGTGCTGGATTTCAAGGCCATCGCTGAGGGCATGGTGGAGGACAGATTCGAGCAGAAGACGGGTCCGGTTTTGGGTACCGGTAAGCTGCGCTTCCAGCCGGTCAAGCGTAAGTGTCAGAGCAAACACACGGTTGACAGATTAATCCGCAGCCAGCGTGACTTCACCACTTGATCAGCAAATTCTCAGGCGGCCAGTCTTCGTCCTTCCGTTCACGGCGGATTACTGCCGGTTTGCCTGTCATCCGTCATCTTGGCCATTGGCGGCGTGTTATCACCTGCTCGTGGTACCGGCGATTGCCTCTTCTGGCCACCGCGCCGCAGCCGTGACCGCTTCCTCTCGATTCTGGAAGAGACCCGTGGGCAGGCTGCGCCGCTGCAGGCGTTGGTAGTACCCGCCCTTCGCAAAAACACGCGAAGGACCTGGCACCCGCTCTGTTGGCGATGCCAGCGAGATCAAAAGCCTGGGCCACCCCGCCCGAATACACCAGTTATAAAGTGCATTTTCGTAGTTGGGTCTGTGCTTGGATTGCGACTGCGAGAAGCGGCGAGCACAATTCACCACCGCTAGCCTTGGTGAATGAGTCAGGCGCGGCCATAGATCGCGAGTGCAACGGCCGGTGGCCGATGGTTGATCGCGCTCTATTAATGGGGGGTCAATTGAAGCTATCAACGTGGAGGTAAGTCAGGTTGTCGAATGCAGTCTCAGCACACTCTTCTATTACGGGGTCAGTCGTTAACCGCCTCATCTGGGTGATATAGGTAAAGTCCTCTTATGACTCCGGAAAGAGGCTTCTTTCGCAGGATGTATACGAAT
>Ga0182024_10007685_pt1 | contig 23176 bp, 17 predicted proteins | sample P32metaG_FD_120480 | JGI IMG/M metagenome (GOLD analysis project Ga0182024, IMG submission 120480) | Permafrost microbial communities from Stordalen Mire, Sweden - P3-2 metaG (Illumina Assembly) | ecosystem: Environmental > Terrestrial > Soil > Wetlands > Permafrost | place: Sweden: Stordalen... | reverse complement strand
TATGGTTGCACCATCAGGCCGCGCGCCGAATTCCGTAATCAGGGCTTCCGCAGAAGACTCCGCATCGGCCATCAACGCAGACCCCCAGAAGGGAGCTGCAAGCATCAACGACATGAACCGCCGGCGTGCAAACGGATGGATGGACACAACTCACCTCTGTGCGACAGATTAAGATGCTATGGCAAGGCGCCCGTTGATGGAGTCGAACTGGTCTCGCACAAACAAATCGCCGCGTCTTTGGCGATCGCACGCCATCTCGACTTCACCATAACTTGCCGCGAAAGCAAGAGTCAACGACTCCGTACCTGCGCGGGAGGAACTTACCGAAGCGCGCGGGTGCGGCGCACGACCGTCCGCCTATGGGAGACCGTTACACGCTGATTCTGCATTTCGCCGAGTCTTACTTTGGGTCGCAAGCTGGCGGCGGAGGAGCTGGCAGCCGTGTATTCCGCGTGATGTGCAACGGCGAAATCTTGCTGGACAATTTCGATGTCTACAAAGAGGCCGGGAGCCTTCATATGCTCACCAAGACCTTCTACCATCTGAGACCGTCGGCGCAGGGAAAGCTGAATATCACCTTTGAGCCCGTCGTCAACAATGCCACGGTTTCGGGCATTGAGGTATTGGATGAATCTCAGTGAGTGCTGAAAGGTTCTTCGGGTCGTCTCGGCTTCAGCCAGATCACGGCTAGCCGCGATCCCATATTTCCGCTATCGGCAACCCGGACAATACGAACGCTTCAAGGCAAGATGCTCATCCTTGATCAAGCTTCCAACGGTCCGCCAAAAGCTGCGGAATCAGGGTAGATAGGCCATCTGTCAAATTCACCGGCCGGGCTACGAACTGAACCTTCGCAGACTTAAGACCGGGACGGCTGGCGGTGATAGTAATTGTGCCGGGCAACAGAGTCGAGCGCACGAAAACGCGATTAATGCCGCATTCCGTGTTCAGATACAGATTGTTCGTGGAATCGATCTTGCCGCTGTTATAGCCGCCGCGCCAGATGCGTGGCCCCGAGATGGTGAAATCGACTCTTGCGTCGTCGGTCGGGCAGCGCTCTCCCTTCGCATCCACCACCTCAAAATCGATGAACGCGACATCCTGCCCGTCAGCCTGGAAACCCTGCGGGCCGATCGTCGAGGTGAGTTTGATGGCCGCGGGTTGGCCTGCAGTCGTGAGTTCGTGCGCTGCCACCACTCTCTCTCGATTCTTGCCCACCGCTCTCAGTGTTCCCGGTACGAAAGCTACATCGGGAAATGCGAAGATGAAGCCGCTCTCGGGCTTAGCGTTCACGCCCAGCGACTTGCCGTTGAGAAACAACTCCACGGACTCAGTATTCGCGACAACGTAGACGGTCTTCGCGGTCTTCTGCGTAGGTTTGGCCGGGATTGCAGGCAGGTCTGGCATCGGCGGCCGGCCTGGAGCCGCGGGTCGACCCGGGACGGCGAGTTCTTCTGGACTCGCAGGCTGCTCCAGCGGATAGCTCCAATGACCCAGAATATGCAGGTCCGGTTTATCGTTTTGCAATACGCGGTGGGCGTAGTAGATCTGCTTGGGCAGTCGCACCGCATCCACCTTACCGCTCACTCGGCAAACCTCGCTCGAATCCTGGCGGCCATCCGCATCGGAGTCGGAGAAATAGATTGAAGCGTAGCCTGACCACTTCGAGTGAGCAGGGTCGGGGTTGGAGATGCGGTTTTGCCAATACGTCCAATAGCGATCGATACCGGCGAGCGCGAAGCTCTCCGAAGTGTACAGATACCTCGACCGAATTCTCCAGGTGTCGTTCAGCCCTTTCTTGGCCTTGTAGTACGGCGGCGAATAGTCGTCCCAGAATCGCCTCGCGCCTTCGTCGCGAAAGTCCTCGGCTTCAATCAGAGGAGCGTGATCGCGGCGGTACGCACTGTACCCGCGGAACATGTCGTTGGGTCCGCCCAATGCATCCGTCTTTGGATCCTGGCCGATCATCACCCCGTAGTATTCCGAGGTAGTAGTTAGAGCGGCGTTGGCTGCAAGATCGTCGTTATCGCGATATCCCATCACGCGACCGCCATGCGGATCCCACTGTTTCCGCAGCGCAACCATCTGTTCCATTTCTCCGGCGGTGACAATCGTGTTTCCCGCCTCCCAGAAGAGAATGCTTGGGTTGTTGCGGAAGTAGATGATCGAATCGCGCATCACTTCGAGTCGCTGCTCCCACTGCCGTCCAGTGACCTCGCGCTCCTTGTCTCCCGCTGGGCAAATCTGGATGATGCCGTAGCGGGCCATTGCGTCAGCGTCCACTTTTTGCGGTGAGATGTGCATCCAGCGGACGTAGTTGCCGTGACAGGCGCGGATGAGACTGGCGTTATAGTCGTGCAGCCAGTCAGGATATGCCTGTCCGAATCCCGCCCATTCGTTGCTGGCGCGCTGCGCGAAGCCTTTCAGGTAGACAAACTTGTCGTTTAGATAGATGCCGCCACCGCCGGCGCCGCCTTTAAACTCGGCTTTGCGAAATCCGGTGATGATCTTCTCCACGTCGACGACCTTGCCGCCCACCTTGAGGATGGAGAAGACGTTGTATAGGTAAGGATCCTCGGTACTCCATAAGCGCACGCCCTTCAATCCTCCAGTTGCGGTCAGCACGGTCTTCTCGCCGACTGCGATGGTAACTGGATCGCCATCGAAATGTGCGCGGATTTGCCCGCGGTGGTCGACGATCGCTACAGAGAGGCCAACAGCAGCGCGCTCGCCCGAATCGTTGCTCACCTCGGAGTCGACGGTGATGTCGGCTGTCTTGCCCGGGATGTCGAAGTTGGCCGCATGCACATAGACGCCGCTGGTCTCGAGGCCGTAATAAAGCGGCAACGTCTGGTGAATCTTACCGGTGACGTGCAACCAGACATGGCGGTTGATGCCGCCATGGTCGGGATTGAAATCGTTCGCATTCCATTCAAACGGGGTTCCGGTGGCGCGCTCCTTGTAGTCCGTGCGGTTATCCACCTTTACGGCCAGCAGGTTTTCCTCGGACCCGAAGCACACTTGATCGCTGATGTCGACACCGTAGGCAGTAATGCCGTTTTCGTAGAGTCCGACCGCTTTTCCATTGAGGAAGATATCGCCGGCCTGCCTCATGCCTTCGAACTCGAGGAAGACTTTACGGCCAGAAAAACTCGCCGGGATCTTGAAGTGCTTGCGATACCACGCGAGTCCCTTGTAGGTTCCCAAGTCGCCGCCGCTGTGAGAAATGATCTTTCTGAACGAATCGACATCATTGAAGCTGTGAGGGGTGCTAATGGTCGTCCATTGAGCGTCATCGAAATCAGTAGCTTCCGCTCCGGCCACATCCTCGCGGATGAATCGCCAGTTCAGATTGAAGTTGATTCGGACACGCGGCGAAGGAGGCGGTGTGTAACGCCTGCCAGGAGTGGATGCGAATGCGGCACGACCTGCTCCGGCAAGCGCTGACATCCCTGCTGTCGCAACTGCGGCAGCTGAAAGAAACTCTCGGCGGGAAATGGTAGATGCCGGCATGGGTGTTCCTCGTTGATTCCCTTTTCTGTTTCGCCGCGCAGATAAGAGAGCGCGCACGGCCATAGTATCGAAAGCGAATCAATCGAGCAATTGTGTATCGAATGAAATGCGGAGTTCGATCACTCTTCTTGAATGGCCCACCATCATGCGCATGCTGTGGTAGTCTGCTCTACAAATCCGGGCCGCCACCACGATCAAGTGACAGCCAGGTTCCTTCCACTTCTCTTCTCAGCTGCCGTCGTTCCGCTCATCTGAGGCGCGCGTAGACCGAATATGTCGACAGTTACGATGAAGGATATTGCGCGAGCCTTAGGGGTCTCAGTGATGACCGTTTCAAAGGTCATGAGCGACAAGGCGGGCGTGGCTGCAAAGACACGCAAGCGCGTATTGCAAAAAGCCCTGGAACTCGGCTACAGGCCAAATCTAACGGCGCGCAGCCTTGTGACGGGACAAAGTTCCCAGGTCGGAATCATTGTGCCCACGCTTCTTCATCCGTTCTTCGCGGAGGTTTTGGATGCGCTGTCCTCGACCTTGCAGCAGGGCGGATACGCCATGATGATCTCTTCGTCTCTGGAGAATCCGGCCATCGAAGAGGCAGCGATTGAGCAACTCCTTGCGCATCGTCTTGATGGTTTGATCATTGCGTCCTGCAATTCATCTCCTGAGAAGTTCATGCAACTCGCTGAGCAGAAGATCCCATTCGTTCTCATTGATCGCTTCTTTCCCGAGTTCAAGACCAACTTTGTCGGAGTCGACGATGTCGCCGTGGGCCGCCTCGCAACCGAGCATCTCATCGCAATGGGCTGCAAACGGATCGCGCACATCCGAGGCCTGGAATTTACTACTGGACTGGGCAGGTACGAGGGGTACAAACAGGCTTTGAAGCGGCACGGAATGAATCTCGATCCCAGCCTGGTGAGCCCCTACGTAACCGCAGATGGAAAAGACTGGCAACAGAGCTACCACGCTATGCGGGGGCTGCTCCAGGCTGATCGGCCCGATGGCGTCTTCTGCTACAACGATCCGATCGCGTATGCCGCGATTGAGGTGGCATTGGAAGCAGGGCTTAGGATTCCCGATGATATCGCGTTTGTGGGGTGCGACAATCTCCACTTTGACACCACTCTGCGTACCCCACTGACGAGCGTTGACCACCATAGCAGCCTCATAGGTGTTCGTGCCGCAAAGATGTTGTTGAGCCTGCTGAACAGCAAAACACCTCGGCCACTCCGGCACGTTGCTCTCAAACCATCGCTCGTGGTACGACAGTCCTCTCTTCGCAGCGCCCCGGAACTCATGCCGGCTTAGCTCCGGCCGGGCAATCTCTTTTTCCACCTTCCTGAAATCTCCTCTCATTAAGTAATGTTGCACTATGTATCTTATAAATCAATAATTTAGCAGGATAATTGATCATCGTTAAATATTCTTGTTTAACGTTACACTTTCTTCTTGACAACTGCGGAAATGCGCACAGACAATCCCATTCGAAACAAATTCAACAGGGAAACTGCTCGTGCCGTTGCTAAAAGAACCCTGCTCTTCCCTACACCACGCTGTTCAACAGCGTGCACCTTGGAGGTCGAAAATGCTTCAGTCGATTTCACGTTTCGGTCGTTCCGCGCCCGCAGAGATCCTCGTCACAGGGATACTTGTTCTTCTCGCGATCGCCCTTCCCGGCGTATTGCAGGCGCAAACCGGCGGCACAGGTTCAATCAAAGGCACGGTCTTCGACCCCGCGGGGTCGGTTGTAGCCGGTGCCAGGGTAGCCGCGACAAACACATTGACCGGGGTCAAGACGGTGGACGTCACAACAGGGACCGGAGGTTTTGACATCCCCTTGCTCCTGCCGGGTCCGTACACGGTCACCGTTACAGCAGCCGGTTTTGAGACCCTCACGCAGGAAAACGTGATTGTGGATGCACTAGCGGTTGTGGCGGTGAATCCAAAGCTGGCCGTTGGCGCCGGTATCCAATCCGTCACCGTCACCACCGAGCCATCGATGCTGATGACCGAAGACGCCAGACTGGGATCGGATGTTGACAATGAGGTCTATGACGCCCTTCCGCTGGCAATGAACGGATCGGCAAGGGATCCATCGGCCTTTGCCGGACTTGCCGTGGGCGTGGAAGGTTACAGCACACAGGCGGCCGGTCCATCCACCGGTTCATTCAATGGCGGCCAAACCTATGAGAATGAAACATACGTTGAGGGCCTTCCGCTCACTAGCCCCGGCTACGGAGGCGGCGATACGCGCAGTCTGGCTTTCGGCATCTCCGTCGAAGCGGTGGAACAGTTCCAGGTGGCCACGGCGGGAACTCCGGCAACCTACGAAGGACAAGGTGTTGCGAATTACGTGGTGAAATCGGGCACCGACAAATTCCACGGGGGAGTTTACGAGTACTTCCGCAACACCGACTTCGACGCCAAAGCCTTCTTCTCGCCTCAGTTGCCAACGTCGGTGGAGCACCAGAATGAATTTGGCGGATTGATTGGCGGTCCCGTCCCCTTCTTCAAGCACAAGCTCTTTTTCTTTGCCAATTACGATGGGTATCGCTACGATTCGGCTACGCTGCCGGCGTTTCAGAACTTGCCCACGGCCGCGGAGCAAATGGGCGACTTTTCAGGGCTATTGGCGGCGAATGGCGGACCGGGGTACGCGATCTACGATCCGCTGGACTGCACCTCGTTTAACGGCAGCGTTTGTACAGGGCGCGCGCAGTTCGACTACAACGGTGAACTCAACGTAATCCCTCCCGGACGTCTTTCCAGCGTGTCCAAGTCCTTCCAGTCGTATCTTCCGAAGCCGACAAACGGCAACCTGACAAGCAATTATCTGGCGACGCTGCCGAACCTGGTGAATAACGACAGCGGCACGCTTAAAGTTGACTACAACCTGTCAGAGAATCACCGCCTCTGGGGAGTTTTCAGCAGGGGCAGATACATTAACCCCACCGTAGGCAGCCTGGCAGCGGCAAGCCAGACCTCAAACTCCACATTGCCCACGCCTTATACCGACGGCAGAACCGTGCTTGAGATTGCAACCCTGGCGCAAATCCACGAAACCGACACCATCAAAACAAATATGGTGAACGACATTGCCTGGGACGTCAGCCGGCTCTGGATACCGCTGCTCAGCAACACTTACAGCGGCGGTTACCCGACCAAGGCGGGGCTTACTGGTTTGCCAGCGGGCGTAGCCAGCTCGGGCTTCCCCGACATCACCTTCAGCGGCACCAACACCGTTGACTACCCCGTAAGCTGGGATGGAACCAACTCCCACGCGTTCAATGAAGCTGCGACCACGTTTAATCTGCAGGACAACTTCCTTTGGACCAAGGGCAGGCACCAATTGACCTTTGGCCTCCAGTGGCAGGCGCTCCAGGACAACGAAAATACCCCGCTAACCGGTAGCCAGGCTGGCTTTACCTTCGCATTCCAGGAAACCGCGAATTTCAACTCCGCCGGCGCGCTCGTCACTTCCAGCGGCGCCGATTACGCGAGTTTTCTGCTGGGCATGGTAGACAGCACCTCGGTAGTGCAGAATTCTGTAGCCGAGACCGGCGGACGCTTCAAGACAGTCGCCCCGTATGTTCAGGACAATATTCAGGTCACTCCAAAGCTAACTGTGAATGCGGGCCTGCGCTGGGATGTTTGGTCTCCCTTTACCGAAGTTCACAATCGCTTGTCCTTCTTCGATCCCAACCTTGCCAACCCGGCCGCAGGCAACATCATGGGAGCGCTGCAGTTTGCGGGCAGGGGCATTGACAGCTGCGGTTGCAGAACTCCAGTCGCGACGCATTACGACAATTGGGCACCCCGATTCGGGTTCGCTTACAGCGCCAACAACAAGAACGTAATCAGAGGCTCGTACGGCATTTTCTACGCGCACGCCGGTGGCGTGGCCGGGCACAACTCGAACTCACGCCAGGGCCTGAGTCAGATTGGATTTGACAACTCCGGCTCCCTGACCAGCGTAGCAACCGGCCAGGGCGCTCTTTATTCCGCCCCGCCAGCCGGCACCAACCCGATCAGCCTGACCGACGGGTCATGGGACAATGGCTACCCCGGTAACCCGACCGCTCCACCTTTCATCAATCCAAGTTACGGAACCGGCAACCTTCTCTCCCCAGGCCCCATCGGAAGCGCTGCAAACCCGATGGGCTTAGGACCAAGCTCCGCACAGACCCTGCAATATGGCGACCCGCAGAAAGGCGGCATCGCGCCCCAATACCAGGATTGGACTTTGAACATTCAACACTCCTTCTCACCCAACATGACGTTGAGCGTTGCCTACGCCGGCACCGTTGGCCACCACCTGCCGGGCGCGGGCGTAGCCGGACCATTCACCGACCAGATTCCGTTGCAGTATCTTCCGCTCGGAGCGACGTTGAACAGCACATTGGTCAACACCTCGACCGGCGTCGAGAGTGCCACGACGCTAGCGGCGGTACAAGCCGTATTCCCGGGGTTGTTGGCGACTCTTCCGTTCCCCAACTTCGTGGGAACAGTCGCGCAGGCGTTGAAGCCATACCCGCAATATACGAGTCTGGGCGATCCCTATCTGGATGCGGGGAACTCCGAGTATCACGCGCTCCAGGTGTCGTTCAACCGGCGCATGTCGGGCGGCTTGACCTTTATGGCCAACTACACTCTCAGCAAGGAACTCGACGATTTGGCTGGCGTCCGGGTCCCCGGTGCGGACAAACTGGAATGGTCGGTGGGCGCGGTCGATCATAAGCACGTGGCGACTGGCACAGTCGTGTATCAACTGCCCTTCGGCGCCGGGCACCGGCTGACCAGCGACAACCCGGTGTTGCGGACAGTGATTAGCGGATGGCAGGTCGCCGGCATCGTGCAGGAAGACTCCGGCGCTCCGATGTCAGTAACCGGCAGTTGCACCGGATACGGCATCATCGATGCTTCCTGCTATCCGAACTACACTACGGTGGGATCTGTCGGCTCATTGGCGGGTGTAATTTGGACAGGTGGGAGCCCGTGGCAGAACGGCAAGCCCACCACTGCGGCGGCGGCCACTTCAACCCACTACTTGAACGGCGCGGCCTTCATCAATCCGACGGCCGGAAACTACGGAAATGCCGCGCGCACAGCGCCGCTTGATCTGTTTGCTCCACGCACGGCAGACACCGACCTGAGCGTTCATAGAACGTTCGAGATTAGGGAATCGCTGAAACTCTCAATTCAAGCGGATGCTTTCAACGTATCCAACTCAGTCTATTTCTCGGCGCCGAATACGACCGTGGGGTCGGCGAGCTTTGGGGAATTCTCTGCGCAGGCCAATCTGCCCCGCAAGTTGCAGTTCAGCGCCAGGTTTACTTTCTAGCCGAGGTCTGGCGAAGCATCACAGACCGAGGGCGGGAGAAGCGAAAGTCGCCTTTCGCTCGGCCCTCGGCCTGGATTGATGGACAGTAAGGAAAATCGATCTACGCTTCCACGTCTCCGTTTGCCGGACGCCGTTGATGCTGGCTTTGATCTTGCGGCGTCCGGTGAATGGCGGGGGAGCAGGCAAATGGTTACCCGACAGCCACGTTTGAGAAGGGTGCTGAGAATGGACAAGGTTGCCGGGGTGTTGGAAGTATCGAGGACCGACGATACCCAAGAAGTCGTGATTATTCATCCGGACTTGAAGCCCGACGCGAGCGGTGTCGGTCGACTTGTGTTCTCGCCACGTCACGCGCGTTATCTGGCGAATTTACTCATCGAGCACGCGGCCGCCGCTGAATCAGAGGCGGCAAGGCCTGCTGGCACAAGAACGGTAAAATCGACCGCCCGCCCTACGAATATGGACAGAGATTCACGAAAGAATAAGAGAGGCGCATGAGATTGGAGCAGGCATCCGCATTGAGGAAGCACAGCATGTGCATCGCCCGGCGACAAATGCTCTTTGGCTCCGCGTCGCTGCTTGGGTACTTATCGATCAGCCGTCTAGGCCTCGCACAAGCAGCAGCGGCTCCCGCAGAGCCCGCCAGCGATGCGCCAGTCCCACCGCCCGGCACAGTCGCGGCAAAGACCCTATATAGCGATATCGGCGGCAGCAGTTGGACGGAACTGAACCGCCGTCTTCGCGACGTGAATGCCGACATCCAGGCTCGCGGGCTACGCCACATCCCCGGCGTCGAAGGCACCTTTCTCACCGGCTACCCGTACAACGAGTTTTATGACTGGGATCTTTACTTCGAGAACCTCTACCTTTCCTACTACGGCGTTTGGCCCTATTGCTTCACAAACCTGAAGGAGTTCCTCAACCGCGAACAGCCAGATGGTTACGTGAATCGCAGCCTGATCAAGCAGCGCGACCGCCAGCAGTTCAAGCCGTTCCTCGCCCAGCTCGCCGTACTGGGCTGCAAACAGAATCACGATGACTATGAATGGTTGCGCGGTAACTATTACGACCGTCTGGTCAAGTACATCGACAAATGGTTCTCGTATGACTGGGATCACAACGGGTTGCCCGTCTGGAATTCCGCGGATGCTGCGGGAACCGACAACCAGTGGTCCCGTGCAGGCGCCATCGGCTCATTTGAGATCGAAGGCGTGGATCTGGCCTCATATCTCGTCCGCGAGTTGCGCGCCATGGCTGTGATCGCCACGCACCTCAACCTAAAAGCTGACAGCGCTGAATTCGACCGTCGTGCCGACCAGTTGGTCGGGATCATGAATTTTGCTTTCTGGGATGAGAAGCAGGGCATGTACTTCGACCGCAATGAGAAGACTGGCAAGCGGGTATACGTGAAGTCAGCCACAAACTTTATGCCGCTTTTCGCCGGTGCAGCCACGCCGGAGCGAGCTAAGCGCACCATCCACGAACATCTGCTCAATCCTGATGAGTTCTGGCTGGCTTATCCTGTGGCCAGCTACGCGAAAACCGAGCCCGACTACTATCAGGGCTCGCACAATGAGTGCAACTGGCGAGGTTCTACCTGGGCGCCCACGAACTACATGGTCTTTCAGGGGCTGAGACGTTACGGATATCAGGCCGAGGCCCGCGAGCTTGCCACTCGCCTCTTCAATATGGCCCTGCTCAAGAACCCCGCGCTCCGCGAGTACTATAACGCCGAAACCGGGGAGGGGCTTGGGCAGACGCGGTTCTGGGGATTCACCGCGCTGTACTACGGCATGCTCCTCGAATCCATCCTGGGATATGATGCTTCAACGCTAGACAAACCGGTCGAACCCATCGTGACGCGCGAACTCGGCATCGCGTTTGGGTCGTGACAATGAACTTCAACATCGGGCAGGCCAAGCGCTCACCTGAAATGTTTCCCGGCGCTGGCTGAAGTTCTGCGCTTGCGAGCAAAGAGTAGTGAGGGTGAAGGCGGCAATGAGTGCGATAGCGGAAGTCTCCGAGATGGTGCTTCGAAGTTGGGGAAATCTTGGATTCTTGATCACGGAGGCGGCCCATCCGGGCACGCCCAGGGCATTGCGATGGAAACAGATGCAAAAAGATCGCGAGGCGAGCCAAATTGGGGTATATTGGTTCGCAGCCGAAAATCAAGAACGGAAATTCCGGCTCAATTGTAACGTCTGCGGTGTCCAAATCTCTGGCGCTTGGATTCCGGCCAAAGAGCCACCCCAACACCCCACGCAAGCACTGCACTTCCCCGCAAAGGAACCTATCCTCCATGTCCCGTGTCGTCCTTGCATTCCTTGCCGCAACTGCCCTTATTTCCACCGCAGCAGGAGCTGCCGATCCGCCGCGAAGCTGGGTCGACAAGGATACCGGCCATCGCGTTTGGCGACTCAGCGATGAGGCGAATTCAGGAGGCTTCTACTTCAACATCAATGCCTACACTCCTGACCATAAGTCGATGATCTACACTGCGCCCGACGGAATCCACGTCCTCGACCTGGACTCCATGAAGACGCGTCTGCTCGTGCCGAATCCCTCACGGCCGGCCGATGCGCCCCAAGGCCCGGGCGGATTCTTCCGCTACGGCGTTCATGCGCTCGTCGCAGGTTACAGAACCAACAGCGTCTTCTATACGCAGACTGATCCAACAAACAACGTTACTTCCGTCTACAAGGCCAACGTCGATACCGGAGCAATTCGCAAGCTCATCGATCTGCCGGCTCGACACATGATCGTTTCCATCAACGCCGATGAGACACTCGCGGCCGGCACCTTCGACGAAAGCAACCAGCCTGCACAGGGTTACGGGCAGAACGCGCCCGCACTGCCCCAATCAACCACAGGCGACAATCGTGTCGCCGGCGCGGAACAGGGGCCACATTATCAACCCCTCGACAAAGGCCAGATGATGGAACGCCGGCTCGCGGCGCATCTCCCTCTTCAACTCTTTACCATTCGGCTCGAACCCGGCCCTGACGGCGAACAGCCCGGCGACATCAAAATGCTTCTCCACTCCACCGACTGGATCAACCACCTGCTCTTTTCGCCCACCGATCCCGAGCTCCTGATGTATTGCCACGAAGGCCCGTGGCACAAAGTTGATCGCATCTGGATGATCCACACCGACGGCACGCACAACACGCTCATTCACAAGCGCACCATGGCCAATGAAATCGCGGGCCACGAATTCTGGGGACTTGACGGCGAAACCATCTGGTACGACTGGCAATATCCCAGGGGCGAAGTTTTTTACCTCGCCGACTATAACCTGCAGACCGGCAAGCGCACCGCCTACCACATGGAGCGCAACGAGTGGTCGATTCACTTCAACCTGACCCGCAACCTTGATCTATTCTGTGGCGATGGCGGCGATCCCGGCCAGGTGGCCAAAGCATCCGATGGGGAGTGGATCGAACTCTTCCATCCGCAGATGTTGACCGCCACTGCCGACACGCTTAACGCGCCCGACTTCTGGCAGCCTGGTGTCTTCCACTCCGAGCATCTGGTCAACATGTCGCACCACAACTATCGCGAGGAGCCCAACGTGCGCTTCTCGCCCGACAAGAAGCTCGTCATCTTCACAAGCAATATGTTCGGACCGAGCTACGTCTTCGCAGCTGAGGTCGACAAAGCTGTCAATCCTCCTGACGCCGACTTGCAGTCAACGCCCGATCTTGCGCGGCAGTTTAATCCTGTCGATCCCAAGCCGACGCATTAAACGGCAACCTTACGATAAGATGTTGGGCGGTCGTGATCGGCCCCGCTATTTCCGAGCCAGATCGAATGTTAGCCTTCGGCGGGATCGTCGCCGGCACCGGGAAACTCGGCCCCGATGGCCTGGTGCATCCTGGCAAATTTGTGCAGGTGGAGCTGATGATAAAAGATGCTCATCTCTACAGGGACACCGATGGCTGGGGCTGGGGCCGTTGGCGCGGTTTGGATTTGAAGCCCTACGGCCAGAGCGCACGTTTTGTAAACGAATGCACTGGCTGCCATCTGCCCGTCCGCGGCAACGACTACGTCTATACGCTGCCGATCTCATCGATTCAGGCGAAAGGGAATGAGGTGGTGAACAACAACGCTGCCGCTCTTCCGGTGATCGTGTAGTTGATGGAAGCGATCGCCTGGATTGTGGAAGAGCTATCAGGGGTGGAGAATGCGCAAGCAACTGTGGGTTCAATGGAAGTGGCGGTCAGCAGTGGATCACGCCAAGCGCCGCCGTGAATGTGCACCAAGTAGCGAGGAGCAGCATCGGCCTTCGCTCCTGGAAAAGAAGTAGCCAGAGTGCCAACTAAAGTTTCTGACTCCGGTGTCTTGGGTAAATCGAGGTTGAAGGTCTGGAAGCGGTTCGCGTTAGAAACGTAGGTTATACTTCTCGCGGCAATCACCGTTACAGGTTCAGGAAGTCTCGGACTTCTGACCTCAATGCTCTGCCAATGGACTTCGTTATCCGCGCGGGCGCTTCGGTTTGAGCGGCCCTCCGAATAACAGCCTGGGATGTGTAGTACCGGTAGCGGCGGCCCGATTTGTTGCTGTGGGTCGGTGTATAGCGGTTGCCCGCCGCGTCAAAGAGAATGCCGGTGAACAGGCTCACCTTTGTAACGCGCGCCTTGCGCCGCTTGCCCTGGTGGTTACTGATGAGAAGCTTCTGGACTTGATCCCATTGTTCCCGGCTGATGATTGCGTCATGCTGTCCAAGATAGACTCCGCCCTTGTGCGCGATCTCGCCCGAATAGATGCGATTCTTTAGGATCTTGTACAGGGCGCCGCGGGAGAAGCTTGTTCCGCCGGTCTTTGTTCCATTGCCATTTGTCCGAAATTTACTGAATATCCTGCTTCGATCCAGATAGTCCTTGAGTGCCATTACACAGCCAAGGCGGAGGTAATTCGAATAGATGGTGCGGACGGTCTCGGCTTCCTGCGGATTCACGTAGATCTTGCGATCGCGTAGATCGTAGCCGAGCGGGACAAACCCGCCCATCCACATGCCTTTCTTTTTCGAAGCTGCAATCTTGTCCCGGATCCTTTCTCCTGTCACCTCGCGCTCGAATTGCGCGAAGGAGAGAAGGACATTGAGGGTGAGGCGGCCCATCGACGATGTTGTGTTAAATTGCTGCGTGACGGAAACGAAGCTGACATGCATGGCATCGAACTGCTCGATGATCTTGGCGAAGTCTGCAAGCGATCGTGTAAGCCGGTCTACTTTATAGACGACAACCGTGTTGATCTTGCCCTCGTGTATATCGGCCATCAGGCGCTTCAGTGCGGGCCGGTCCATGTTCCCACCCGAGAAGCCGCCGTCATCGTAGTGGGTATTGATGGCGTGCCAGCCTTCGTGACGCTGGCTTTGGATAAAAGCCAGGCCGGCTTCGCGTTGCGCATCGAGCGAGTTGAAGGACTGCTCCAGGCCTTCTTCGGATGACTTGCGCGTGTAGATTGCGCATTGAATGCGAGCGGTCATTTCGCGCGCTCCTTCGCTCTCGGATGAAGTCCGAAGAAGGCTGGACCCGACCATCGGGTGCCGGTGATGGTGCGCGCGATCTCCGAAAGGCTGCCGTAGGTTCGGTCGTTGTATTCATAGCCATCAGGCAGAACGGCGACTTCGTGCAGCTTTCCTTGCCACTCGCGGACGAAGTGAGTTCCAGACTTCGGGCGGAGAAGGGAATTGTTCTGCCGGCCGGATGGGCCAGTTATGGCCAGTTCACGAAGGCGTTTTTCCGCCGTCGCTTTAATTCCGCCGCAATTAACTTCTTGCAGCCGGTAGGCGAGAATTGGTATCAGGACCTCGCGCCGCAGAGAAGGATTTGGCGGCTTTTCGAAAAGTTGCTGCCATAGCGCCTGAAGGGCCTTGCGCTCCATCTTTGGCAAGGCCGCAAGCTGCTGATTCAGCGAGACCTTTTGGGTGGTTCCTAGGCTCAAACGATGGCTGCTCTCTCCAGCAGTCCATTTCCGCTCTTTCCGGGCGAAGAGTCAAGCGAAATAGCCTCATTTGGGAGACCAATTTCAGCTGCAACTTTTCATTGTCGCCAAGCAGTATGAAGGGCGACCCTGTCCAGGATTCCGGCGCCCGTCTCCGAATTCGGCATTTGTGGGACAGCTTATATGGATCGGCTGACTCGGCGTAGCAAGATAGTAATTACGCCTCAGGCGCTACAGAGAATTTCTAAACGTTGATAGCTTAATTCGTCACGCTGGTGTGCGATTCCTTGAAAACGTTGAAACGTCTCGTAGAGTTCGACGACATTTTCTGAAAGGAGAAATCCGTCGACGGATTGGCTAACTCCGTCGACTTTTTTCTGCGAGGAAGGGCGCCAAAAAAAGCCCTTGGCGTTACCGCGATTGAGTGTCCCTGAAGGTGAGCAAGCGCTCAGGTGGACCAATCCGGAATGGACCAAATTCGCATAAATGCTTCATTTGCTGCCTCATAGCGATCCCAATATTTTTTTAAGGATTTTCATATCGCAGTTAAAGTACGTCAGCGAAGTCTTTCCTGTAAATCCTGTTTCTCATCAATTGAGCACGCTCGTCTGTTCGTGAGCGGCGTGCCACTACGGGCTCAGCTTGGCAGAATTAGACGGCGATTGGAAGTTTAGTGGCATTGGCGGTGCCGAGATCGTGATCGCTCACATGGTGAAGACGAACACCAATTTTAGGAGGGTGGTTTGATGAATCGGAAACTTGGTCAGAGTAACTTTACCGTTCTTGCCTTATTCGCAGTTTTGGCGCTCGGCCTTGTCGTCCCTATCCGAGTTCATGCGCAGGTAACGGGGGCGACACTGTCCGGCGCGATAACCGATCCCAGCGGCGCGGTAATTCCCAACGCCAAAATATCCATTAAGAACACTGAGACGGGAGTTGTCACAAACGGGACAACAAACTCTGCAGGTCTCTACACGGTTCCTAATCTGCTTCCCGGGCCTTATGAAGTAACCACGTCGGCGGACGGATTCCGGGCCGAGGCTCGCAGCGGCATCACGTTGACCGTTGGACAACAGCAAGTGCTGAATGTAGCGCTGCGCCTGGGGCAAGCGACGCAAACGATCAACGTAGTCGGCGCGGCTCCAGACATACAGTTGGCCACATCGAGCATATCTGCCGAGATCGATGCGACGACGATACGTGAGGTACCTCTGAATGGCCGCGATTGGACACTACTGGCGGCTCTTCAGCCAGGCGTCAGTGCGCTCGTGAATCAGCGGCCCACCGCTGCTGTAACTGGGTCCCGATCAAACCGCGGCAACGGGCAACAAATGACCATTTCCGGCACCCGACCGCAAACCAATAACTATCGCATCGATGGGACTAGCGTTGTGGATTACGCAGGCGGGTCACCGGGCGGGGTACAGGGCTCTACTTTGGGGGTGGACGCAATTGAGGAGTTTTCCGTCATTACGGCCAATCAATCCGCCGAGTACGGGCGAACCGCCGGCGGTGTGGTTAACGCCATAACCAAATCCGGGACGAATAAGTTCCATGGAGACGCTTACGAATTCCTTCGCAATAGCGCTCTGGACGCCCGAAACTTTTTCGACGTCACCATTCCTCCCTTTCGCCGGAACCAATTCGGCGCGTCGGCGGGAGGCCCCATCCAGAAGGAAAAGATGTTCTTCTTTGCTGATTACGAAGGGGTGCGTCAGAGTTTGGGCACTACGAATATTGAGAATGTGCCCTCGCAAGACGCGCGCAACGGTATAATACACAACGCCGACGGCACGACGACCAACATTACTGTCGACCCCTTGGTCGCGCCCTTTCTTGGTTTGTGGCCTCTTCCGAACGCTGGCCTGATAGGAGTTGGTAACACAGGGCACTTTGACGTTGCCACTAACGCTGTCACCATCGAGAACTTCGTGACCGCAAGGATAGACCGGAAGATCACGGACAAGGACAGCATTTCCGGAACCTGGTACTACGACCCGGCTCACATTAGCGCCCCGGGAGCTCTTAACGCAGTACTTCTTCTCGATAGCTCGACCAGGCAGTTGGCGACCTTGGAGGAGACTCACGTCTTCAGTCCCTCGCTGGTCAATTCTGTGCGGGCTGGCTTCAACAGGGTGGTGGTAATTCCCAATTTATCCTCGATCGCGATCAATCCACTTGCGGGGGATCCCTCCCTGGGCACTTTCGCAGGACGCGATGCCCCCACGATTAAGGTTACGGGGCTTACCGCGTTCGGCGGGGGAGTAGGTGTGGTTTCTACGCAACATTTTTGGAACTCCTTCCAAGGCTACGACGATGCGTTCCTGACCAAGGGTACTCACTCGCTAAAGTTTGGCGTCGCCGTCGAGCATATGCAACACAACCAGAAAAACTATACCTCAGCCAACGGGCTTTTCAGCTTTGGATCGCTTTCGGCATTCCTGACCAATAAGCCGACGAGCCTCACAGCAACTCCGCCTGGTGATCAGGTGGAGGTCGGAGCACGACAAACGCTTGTTGGTGGCTATGTCCAGGACGATTGGCGGTTTCGTCCTAACTTGACTGTCAACCTAGGTCTACGCTACGAAATGGTCACGGTCCCGACAGAAGTTCACAACCATCTCGCCAACTTTCGCAATATGCTTGACCCCGCACCTACATTGGGTTCCCCCTATTTCAACAACCCAACCCTGCGCAACTTCGAACCGCGGGTTGGTTTCTCCTGGGACCCGTTCCACAATCAAAAGACCGCAGTCCGCGCAGGGTTTGGGATTTTCGACGTTCAGCCGCTCAATTATGAATTCATGGATCCAGAATCCGGATCATTTCCATACGACATCACTCTCACGGCAGCAAATTTGGCGCAGGGTTCGTTCCCGAAGCAAGCAGTAGCTAATTTACTTGCCAGTCCTATTGTGAGTTCGGATGCGCAGAATGCCTCCATTCAATTCAACCCTTCTCGCAATTACGACATGACCTGGAATCTGAACATACAGCAACAACTAACTCCAAGTACTACGCTGATGGTCGGTTATGTGGGAAATCACGGCGTTCACATGCTCTTCCGCGATGACGACGCTAATATCGTCCTCCCGAAGGCTACGCCGGAAGGATATCTCTGGCCGTATCCGGCGGGCAGCGGGACGGTGCTCAATCCTAATGCCGGCGACCTTCGCTACGTACATTTCGGTGCTGACTCCAAGTATGAAGCTCTCCAAGCGCAGGTGACGAAAAATATGAGCTACGGCTTCATGGTCCGAGGCTCTTACACCTGGGGCAAAAACACTGACGATGGTTCTTCCAGCATTCTCGGCGACACTTTTGTTAACTCGATTTCAAGTCTGTTGTTTTTTTGCAATTCATGCAGGACCGGGCTGTCGGACTTCAATATAGGTCAGAACCTCACGGTTAATTACCTTTGGGATGTTCCGACATCGAAGAACTGGGGACACCTCGCTTCGAATGTTCTGGGTGGGTGGGAGGTGGGGGGGATCATCACGGCCGAGAGCGGCATCCCGGTTACACCTCTGATTGGCGGAGATCCGCTCGGCCTTAACAGTACCGATCCGTATGCATATCCGAATCGTCTTACTGGCCAAGGGTGCCGTTCGGATGTCAATCCTGGGAATGCCGACAATTACATCAAGCTCAATTGTTTTGCTGTTCCAATGGCGACCTCTGCGATAGCGGCGCAGTGCACACCTTTTAGCACGGTGCCAGGGAGCTGCGAGAACCTTCTGGGCAATGAGGCGCGTAACTCGGTAGTGGGGCCTGGACTTCAGGACTTCGATTTCTCGCTGATAAAGAACACCTATATCACGAGAATATCTGAGAACTTCAATGTGCAATTTCGTGCAGAGTTTTTCAATATTCTCAACCATCCCAACTTTGCAGCACCCGTCGACAACTCAACGCTATTCGATCAAACAGGGGCCCCGGTTGGAGGCGCCGGTTCACTTGACCAAACATCGAATGCATCGAGGGAGATTCAGTTTGGCCTGAAACTGAACTGGTAGTGGGCAACGTTCCCGATAGTCTGACAGGTGCTCGATCGGGCGAAGGGATGAAGTCTTCCGCGCGAGGACGTAAAAGATGGGCGATGGGGTATCCACTTGAGTGAGGCGAGTGGAATAGGATGCGGTTTCATAACAGGTCGATCTTGGCTGAACTGACGATAGTGCGCGTTGGCTAAGAAAGTGGCAAGGAAATGGTAGTTGGAGGGCGGTTTCGGTGATTAGTGCATGGTTAGGGAAATCAAATCTGCAGAAGAGGAGTTTTACAATGACGCGTCGAATGCTTTTTTTTTCAGTCTCCTTAGTGGCAATCGCTTTATTTCAGCCCGCAGTCAGTTTCGCTCAAGCCGGATGGGAGACTACATCTCCAGCGGATCAAGAAGTTGAAAAAAAGGAGGTAGTAGATGTACAAGCGCAGATCGTTAAAGCTTTGTACGCACGTGACAGGAAGGCACTCGCCCCTTTCTTTGCCGACGACTTCACTTACACCACCGAGAGATTTGAAGGAAGAGGAGAATTCTTCGACAGAGCCGGGTTTCTAGACCTTTGGACATCTAACAGGAAGGCGGCTGTGCTCGTTAAGAACGTCCATCACATAGATGACATACAGGTCTTTGGACAAACGGTTGTCATGACTGGTCACGACGTGTCGGTCCTGCAGTACAAGGGCAAACTCTCGAAAAGTCCCAGGTTATTTACAGAGGTCTATGTCAAGCAGCATGGCCAGTGGCAGGCGGTGACCTGGTTGACCTCTGATGTTAACTCCATGGGTGCGCCCCTCCCCTCTTGGGATCTGAATAAATGATGCAACGCGCCGAGCGATGTGAAACCGGACATTTACTCCACGAAGCCCAGACTCTGGACTTTCGCATAGAGCCCACAGGGCAGATTGTGTTCTCTGAGGCGATCTGGGCTGACCTGACGATGGCGCGCGTTGGCAAAAATGTGGCGAGGAAAGCGAAGCTGGAGGATGGTTTCCGGTGATTAGTGCATGGTTAGGGAAATCAAATCTGCAGAAGCAGAAAAGGAGTTTAACAATGACGCGACGAGTGCCTTTCCTTTCAGCCCTCTTTCCTTTGGTTCCCCTATTGGCAGTCGTTTTGGTCGGTTTTGCTCAAGGCCAGAACGCCAACGAGCACGAAGGGGACACCGGAGCAAATCCCCAGCATTCAAAAGCGGAGCTGCCAAATTTACCCTGCGAAGATCAAGTATTCAGCGCCTGGGAGTACGGGGGGGTTGGGGGAGACCCTGGAGAAAATCCAGAACTTTCAATATGGGAGGTGCTGGATTTACGTGCGCATATGAATAAAGGTCTTTGGGAGCACGACTCGGCGCAAACGGCCCCTTGCATAGCCGACGGCTACATCAAAGTCGACGAGAGATTTGGAATAGGTTACGTGGAGAACAGCGCTTCCCGGAGTCTCAAAAACAACATAAGCATACCGGGGGCGGGGTCGCAGCATTTGGACGTCGTTCAGTTCGAGCACTACATTCATCTGTATGTCTTTGGAGACCACAACGACACAGTTATCTTGACTGATTTAAGCAAGTCAGTCCTGCGTCTCAACGGCAAATTGTCGTCCGGTCCTAGATTGAATGCGAGCGTCTTTGTTAGGCAGCGTGGCCAGTGGCGGATGGTGGCCAACCAGACATCCGATATCCCGAAAGGCTACGCGCCGTGGAATACATGGTAGCTACGCGAAGTGGAATTGTTCATAAGGCCGATCACGCGAGTCGCAACTGGCCCGCAAATGTCGAGTGGGTCACATGTGGCTCCTCCACTAAGAAGGTGGAGAGTGCGTCCTTGTCTTGACTCAGTTGAAATGGAGTGTCCTGCCGTTAGGACGATAGCGACAACGCAGAGGGCACGTGCTGAAACTGATCTGGTAAGCGGCAACGTTCCCGATCGTCTGACAGGTGCTCAACCGAGCGAAGGAATGAAGTCTTCTGAGCGAGGACGTGAAAGATGGGGCAACGGAGTACCCACTTCACTCAGGCAAGTGCAATAGGATGCGGATTCATGACAGGTCGATCTGGGCTGAGCTGACGACGGTGCGCGTTGGCAAAAGGTGGCACGGAAATGAAAGTTGGAGGGTGGTTTCCAGTGATTAGTGGATGGGTAGGGAAATTAAATCTGCAGAAAAGGAGTTTAACAATGACGCGACGAGTTCCTTTCCTTTCAGCCCTCTTTCCTTTAGTTCCCTTGTTGGCAATCGTTTTGGTCGGTTTTGCTCAAGGCCAAAGCGCCGGCGAGCACGAGGGGGACACCGGAGCAAATCCACAACATTCAAAAACGGAGGTGCTAGATTCACCATGCCAAGATCCCATGTTCAGCGTCTGGGAGTCCGAGGGCATTGGCGGGGACTCTGGAAAAGATCCACAAACTTCAAAAACCGAGGTGTCAGCTTTACATGCGCATTTCAATAAAGGTATTTGGGACCTCGACCCTGCGGAAATGGCCCCTTGCCTGGCCGACGGCTACATCAAAACCTCCGAGAGGTTCGGAATAGGAACCGTGCTTAACAAGTCCCAGCGTCTCGAAAACCTAACGCACAAAGGGCAGTCTGTGGTGCAGCGCGAAGTGGTCGTTCAGTTCGTGCACTACATTGACCTGCATGTCTTTGGAGACCACGACGACACAGTTGTCTTGACTGGCTTAAGCAAGTCAGTCCTGCATTTCGAAGGCAAAATATCATACGGTCCTAGACTGTATTCGTTTGTCTATGTTAAGCAGCATGGCCAGTGGCGGATTGTGGCCGAAATGACCTCTGACATTCCGAAGGGCAACGCGCCTTGGAATACTTGGTAGCGACGCGAAATTGAATTGGTTCACAACGGGTCGATCCGGGCTGAGCTGACGACGTTGCGCGTTGCCAAAATGGCGGCACGAGAATGAAAGTTGGAGGGCGGTTTCCAATGATTTGTGGATGGGTAGGGAAATTAAATCTGCAGAAAAGGAGTTTTACAATGACGCGACGAATACTTTTTCTTTTAGTCCCCATATTGGCAGTCGCTTTGGTCGGTTTTGCTCAAGGCCAAAGCGCCGACGGGCACGAGGGGAACGCTGGAGCAAACCCAGAACATTCAAAAGCGGACGTGCCATATTTACAGACGTACGTGCTCGGCGACTGGGAGCACGGGGGGGTCGGGGGGGACCCTGACAAAAATCCCGAAATATCAATATGGGAGGTGCTAGATTTACATGCGCATTACAATAAAGGTCTTTGGGAGGGCGACCCAGCGGAAATAGCCCCTTGCATAGCCGACGGCTTCGTCAAAGTCGCCGAGAGATTCGGAATAGGATACTACCAGCCCAGTTCCCAGGTTCCCCGACTCTGGTCGCGTGGAGGGGATTACAAGGTCATTCAGTTCGAGCACTATATTCACCTGCATGTCTTTGGAGACCACAATGACACAGTTGTCTTGACTGGATTAAGCAAGTCAGTCCTGCGTGTCAAGGGCCAAACGTCATACGGTCCTAGATTGTATGAATTCGTCTTTGTTAAGCAGCATGGCCAGTGGCGGATTGTGGCCGAAATGACCTCTGACGTTCCGAAGGGTAACGAGCCTTGGAATACATGGTAGCGACGCGAAATGGAATTGGTTCACAAGGCCGATCTTGCGTGTCGCATACTGGCCCCCACTTTGCACGCTGCGGATTTAGTTTATTTCAATTTGGAGACACCACTGTCTGAAAACGCCAGTATGGATGGCATGAACCGCACGCCCGAGAAATTTGCGGCGACTCTGCGGTCTGTGGGAACCAGCCTCGTATCGGTCGCCAATGGCACAACCTTCACTATTGCAGGGCCCCCGCGCAGCAACTTCCTTGAGAGTATTCGCAGCCGCTCCGCTGGATTGGATACGGCGATGAAACTCCACGAGGACGAAGGCATAATTTCGATTTCGCCCCAAAGAATAACCGGCTTGTTCTCGCGAGTCTTAATATTTATTTAAGGTTTCTCACATCGCTGCTAAAGTACCAAGGCGCGAAGTTCCCGTAGATTCAGCTTCAACTGAAGTCTCGTCGATTGTTATTCATGCGTGCCGGCATAGCGCGAAATCTTCCTGGCCGCGAAAGGTAGCGGCGATGCCTTTATCTTCCGGCCCCAGAATCGCAATGTAAGACTCTGCACTGTCAAAGCACGGCGATATATCGACACCGAAGACAAGATATCTTGGAGCGTCAGAAAGCCCCAAGTTGGTTACGTTATTGGAACCGCTCCTTGGGTCCGTGGCAAATCGATGCAGGAGATCTCCATCAGTCATGAGGAATGTCACCGATGAGATATAGCAGAGCGTGTATCACAGATCTCGACCAACTCTCGATACACGGGGACCGCTATGAGTGTGGGTGAGTCGC
>Ga0182024_10007684_pt1 | contig 23176 bp, 20 predicted proteins | sample P32metaG_FD_120480 | JGI IMG/M metagenome (GOLD analysis project Ga0182024, IMG submission 120480) | Permafrost microbial communities from Stordalen Mire, Sweden - P3-2 metaG (Illumina Assembly) | ecosystem: Environmental > Terrestrial > Soil > Wetlands > Permafrost | place: Sweden: Stordalen... | reverse complement strand
GCTGCTCCCGAGGCCTCATGGTTCGAGACGCGCGAAGGCGCGCTCCTCACCATGAGGGTCTGATACCTCATCCTGAGGAGCATCGCGAAGCGATGCGTCTCGAAGGATGAAGCCCTTCGAGACGCGGTCCGTTGGACCGCTCCTCAGGGTGAGGCAGTGCTCAACGCTCGACCCGGCGCAACTCCTTCACCAGCACATCGAGCGCGTCGGCGAGCAGCACGCTGCCGCATTCGGTCAGCCGTTCCGGGATGACGATGCGTTTGCTCGGCGGATAGAAGCGTTGCAGCGCCGGATGCAGCAGAAAGGCGCGGCCGTCATCCTCGGCATAATCGCCGGCGTCCGACACCAGGATGAAATCCGCCCTTGCGCTCACGATCGCCTCGAGCGAGGCATAGCCGCCGAAGCCGACGCCGAGATCGCCGGCCGCGTTGCGTAGTCCGGCCTCGCCGAGCAGCGAACTGACCAGGCTGTCGCTGCCGGATACCCAGCCGCGGCGGGACAACGGCAGCACCCGGTAGTGCTTGCCGGTCGCAGCCCGGCGTGCCTGTGCGATCGCATCGTCCAGCCGGGCGATCTCCGCCGCGGCGCGATCGGGATGTCCGACGATGTCACCCATCCGGCGAATCTGGTCCCTGGCCTCGTCGAGCGCGCGCGGAACGGAAAACTCGACCACGTGAACGCCGTTCGCCTTCAGCAGTTCGCGGGTCGATCGCTTGTCGAACAGGCTTGCGACCACGACGTCAGGCTTGAGCATCAGGATATCTTCCGCGCCGCCCGACAGCTTTCGATAGCGGCTGGCGTCAGGTTCGAAGGATTGAAAGCGGTCGTGCGAATAGCGGCTGAGGCCGACAATCTGGGCGGGATCGGCCAGCGTCAGCACGAGCTGGTCGGTGCAGACATTCATCGAGGCGACGCGCGGCAGAGCGGCCGCCGCTGCCGGCCCGACCCAAGCGCCAGCCGAGATCGCGAGCCCGGCGAGCCCGATCCATGCCGATAAAGGGAGAAGCCGGCTGCGCATGGCTGGCTAGATGTCCTCCCAAGGGACGATCACGGCCTTGCGCTGATGCTCCGCGCGAAAGGCACTGACCCGGAACACGTCGGCCATCACCAGCTCCGACAGCGCCTCGTCCGGCGCGCCCTGCGCGACCAGCCGGCCGTCGGAGAGCACCAGCACCGTATCGGCAAATCGCCCGGCCAAGCCGAGGTCATGCGTCACCACCATCACCAGCGTGCCCTGGTCGGCGACGACGCGCAGGCTTTTCATGACATCGATCTGGTGGCGCGGATCGAGCGAGGCAGTCGGCTCGTCGGCCAGGATCACCGGCGCTTCCACCGCAAGCACGCGCGCCAGCGCGACGCGGCTGCGCTCGCCGCCGGACAATTCCGTGACGCGACGCTGGCGCAATTCCACGACATCGGTCGCCTGCATCGCCCGCAACACCGCCGCGGCATCCGCGGGCGCCAATCGTGACGGGTCAGTGGCGCCGTGCGGGTAGCGGCCGAGCGCCACGACATCCCCCGCCGGCAGCGGCCAGTGCACGATATGGCCCTGCGGCAGGTAGGCGAAACGCCGCGCCCGTTCGCGCAGCGGCAGCGACGCCAAGGCGTCGCCGCCGACATCGATCGCGCCTTTCGAGGGCACCAGGCCGGCAAGCGCCCGCAACAGCGTGGTCTTGCCGGCCCCGTTCGGCCCGACCAGCGCCACCAGACAGCCGGCGGGCAGCGACAGCGAGATGTCCGTCAGCACCGCGCGGCCGGCCAGTTCGACCTCTACGGCCCGAGCGGTGAGGAAAGAGGCAGCGGTCATGCGACGCCTCCGCCGAGCGCGCGCCGTTCGCGCATGATGAGATAGAGGAAGAACGGCACGCCGATGATCGAGGTCAGCACTCCGACCTTGATGTCGCTGGACGATGGAATGATGCGCACGGCGATGTCAGCGGCGAGCAGCAGCGCGGCGCCGGTCAGCGCGCTTGGCAGCAGAAGGCGCGCCGGATCGTGGCCGATCAGCGGCCGCATCAGATGCGGCGCCACCAGGCCGATGAATCCGATGCTGCCGGTGACGGCCACCGCGCCACCGACCCCGAGCGCCGTGCCAAGGATCACCGCGAGCCGCAGCCGTCCGACATTGACACCCAGGCTCTGCGCCGCCTCCTCGCCGAGGCTCAGCGCGCGAAAGGCGTTGCGCTGGCTCCACAGCAGGATCGCGCCCGCCACGATGAATGGCAGCGCCAGCATGACATGACGGAAACTGCGGTCCTCCAGCGAACCGAGCAGCCAGAATGCGATTTCGAGCACGACAAAGGGGTTGCTGGACAGATTCATCACCAGCGCGGTCGCCGCGCCGGCCAGGCTCGAAATCGCAAGCCCCGCCAGGATCAGGATCAGCAGCCCGGCGTTGCGGCCGGCGATCGCGAGCAAAACGAATACCGAGGCGAATGCGGCAAGGATCGCCGCCACCGGCAGCGCGTAGGAACGCACGTCGGCAAGGCCGAAGGCAATTACCAGCACCGCGCCGAACGCCGCCGATTGCGGCGCGCCGAACAGCGATGGCGAGGCCAGCGGATTGCGCAGCAGCCCCTGCAGGGCGGCCCCGGACAGACCGAGAATGGCGCCGATCGCAAATCCGAGGATCGTGCGCGGCAACCGGATTTCCTGCACGATCACCTGCTGCACGTCGCTGCCGCCGCCGAACAGGGCATCGATCACGGTGAGCGGCGACAGCCGTACCGGACCGGTGCCGAGCGAGAGCAGCGCCAGCAGCAGCACCAGGACGACAAGCGCGGCCATCACGCCGGCGCGTCGGCGCATGGCGATGTCAGCAGTCAGCGCGAGGCTGGAAGCACCCATTGATCGTCCTCAACCGGCCGGATCGACGCCGGTCTGTGATTCCACTGGGGTGGTCATGCGGCAAAAAAGCCGCAGTCGTCCAGCCACGATTGCAATTTTGCAACGATGGCATTGACTCTGATCTCGCCAAACTTCTACCATAATTGCCGACGGTTCCCTTGACTGGGGGATCAAAAGGGAATGCGGTGCGGGAAGTTTCCCAATGCCGCGGCTGCCCCCGCAACTGTAAGCGGTGAATCTTTCGTCCTATGCCACTGGGAATCTCGGTCCTGGGAAGGCGACGCAAGGTATCGACCCGCGAGCCAGGAGACCTGCCGTCAGTCGTGGTCACACGCGAAGATGTCGGTCGGGGAGTACAGACATTAGCTTCACCGAGGTGCGAAAGCACAATGGTGGGACTGGTTCGCTGTGACGTGCCACTGAGCGTCATACCGAGGTCTCGACCATGTCTTCCGCTTTTGCAGCCGCACCGCGGCCCCGCAGCTTTCTGCTCGCCTCCAGTCTTCTCGTACCCGTTCTGTTATTCGGCATTCCTGCGGCGAAGGCGCAGCAGGCATCGCCGGACCAATTACCCCCTATCGACGTCAACTCGCCCGTCGATCAGACCCGAACCCGGGCCAGGCCTATCACCGACGAGGGCTCAGGATCGTCACGGCCGGCACCAAACCCGCCGGCAACAAGCAGTCCCAGCGTTTCGCCTGCGAGCGATGTGTCACCCAGCCGCCAATTCAACGGCATCGTCGGCGCCTCCTCGACCGTGATTACCGCCGAGGATATCGCCCACTCGCCGGCCCAGACCATTCAGGAGATCATTGCACAAACGCCCGGTGTTCAGCTCACCAATTTGTACGGAGGCGTCAATGGCGCGGGAACGACAGTCGACATGCGCGGCTTCGGCGCCTTTGCCAGTTCGAACACCCTCGTGCTCCTGAACGGCCGCCGGCTCAATGACCTCGATTTGCAGGGCGTGGATCTTTCCACGATTCCGCGCGACTCGATCGAACGCATCGAAATCACCCGAGGCAACAGCGGCGCCGTGCTCTACGGCGACAATGCCGTAGGTGGCGTCATCAATATCGTGACAAAGACCGGCATTGGCGGCCCACCGGTTTCGATCCGGGCCGAGGCCGGCGTCGGATCGTTCAATCAAAGCATGGCTTCGGTTTCGGCCACGACGAATTCGGGCCCGTGGTCGACGGCATTTCACGCAGAAGGAATCAAGTCCGATGGGTATCGTGACAACAATGCGCTCGACCAGCGCAGCGGCGGCGGCGACCTCCGTTACACCACGCCGGAGTTCACCGCCTATCTGAACCTGTCCGGCGACAATCAACATCTGCAGTTCCCGGGTCCGAGGACGGTCGATCCATCGATCGGACTCAATCAACTTGTCACCGACCGACAAGGGACCGACACGCCGTTCGATTTCGGCAACAAGCGGGATGCCAACATCACGACCGGCTTCACCAGGACGCTGTGGAACGGCGCGGACCTGATCGTTGACGGCGGATACCGCAACAAGCGGACCCAGGCCGACTTCCTCGACGGCACCGACCCGTTCTTCTTTTCGTTTGTCGATGCGACCCTGCAGACATGGTCGCTGACTCCGCGGCTGAGTATCAGGAACTCGATCTTCGGGTTGCCCTCAACCATTCTGACCGGCATCGATTTTTACGACTACAGCTACGTCCAGGACCACCGCAACGTACAGGGCGGCGTTCCAATCCACGTCTATGATCTTTCGCAGCAGACCCTTGGCGCTTATTGGCAACAGACCATCGGGCTGCTGCCGACCACCGACTTTTCCTATGGCGGCCGGATTCAGCGCACCAGCGTCACCGCGGCCGATCAGTTGAACAACGCTCCCGGCTGCGCCGCGGAATTCTCCTGCGACACCCAGGCGTCGCCGTTGGACACCAGTCAGATCAATCACGCCCTGCATATCGGCATCGAACATCGCTTCAACGACAGTTTTGCGGTGTTCGCCCGCGCCGCGAGCGCGTTCCGCACCCCGAACATCGATGAACGGGTGGGGGTCGGGGCCTTTGCGGCTCCGGTCAAGACGTTCGACCTGAAAATCCAGACCTCGAACGATGTCGAAGGTGGTTTTCGCATCAAGGCCGGACGATTCGAGCTGCAATCAAGCGTCTACAACATGGACCTGTTGAACGAGATTCATTTCGACCCGGTGAATTTCGTCGATACCAATCTCGATCCGACCCGCCGCTACGGCAGCGAAACCAGCGTATCGCTGCGCGCCAGCGATACCGTGCTGTTGCGCGGTGGTTTTGCCTATACCCGCGCCGTGTTCCGCGATGGTCCCTTTGCCGGCAATGACATTCCGCTGGTCTCGCGGGTGACGGCCAATGCCGGGGTCACCTGGAATATCTGGCAAAGCTATCTGGTCGCGGACGCGACGGTGCGCTATTGGGGCACCCGCTATATGGACAATGATGAGGCCAACACCCAGCCGCTCATTCCAGCCAACGCCACCGTCGACTTCAAGCTGAGCGGGAAATACGACCGGTTTTTCTGGTCGCTGAGCGTGAACGACGTCTTCAACGCGCTCTATTATGATTACGCCGTCGCCAGCACATTCACGCCCGATCGCTTCGCCGCCTATCCGCTGCCGGGCCGCACCTTTCTGCTGAAGACCGGTGTGACATTCTGACCGGGAAGGCCGGCGCGTGGCACCCCACGGCCGGCCGCTCCCGACCCGGCGGGGCCTCGACGGCTTGCGGACCGGATCTGCCTTCACCATGACCGGTGATTTGCTGCGAAACAGGCCGCTTTTCGCTCGGAAAACGGCCTAAATTTACCCTCTGCCGCCCGATGCGTGGTACGGTCGGGCCGAGTGAGATCATACGCAGCCGTGAACCCTGAGCGCCCGATGGATGACGAACCGAAAACCGCCGCCGAACTGAAGGAAATCAGGCGGAATCGCAAGCTCGCGCAGGATGCCGAAGGCCTCAAGGCGATGGCCGATATTGCGGCTGCGGACCTCGCCATTCGAAAGCGCACCGCGAATCTGCGCGCGATCCGGCTGGCGAAGGAAGCCGCCGACCGCGACAGGCCGGCGGCACCCAAGGCCAAACCCAGCAAGAAGAAAACGACCTGAATGACACAAGAAGATCGCACCCGAGCCGATGCGCGTTTCAAAAAGGCCGCGCGCGCCGCCGACGAGGCCCGCAGCGGCAAGACCGGCCGCGACGCCGCGCTGAAGGCCGTCACCGACAACATGGCAAGGCTCAAGGCCTTGCGGCTCGCCCGCGAGGCGGCCGAGCCGGCCGCTCCCGCCGCAACCAGCAAAAAGGCTCGCGCCAAGCCGAAACCGTCAGGCGAAAAGGCCCCGGACCTGGCGGACTGGCTGGCCGGCCAGCAAAGCGGCGGCCGCCGGATCTAAAGCGTTTTCGAGCGAAGTGGCTACCGGTTCGCGTGAGGAAAACGCGTCAAAACAAGAAGCCAGAGCCCGGTTCTGATTCCATCAGGACCGACCAGGCTCGGGCCTGTCATTATACCGGCGCGGGCCATTCGATCATCGAGCGCGTCTTGGTCGCTGCGTCGTAAACCTGCACCTGAAGCATCTGGAATTGATTCTTCAGAGCCATGCCCGCCTCTTCGGCCGCCTCGACCGTGTCGTGATGCGACTTAAAATGGCCATCGACGACCAGCGAGTAGCCTTCGGTCGGGGCTTTGTCGGCGCGAACGATCTTGCGCGGCTGCTGCTCTTCGGCTTCGATCTTGGGTTTTTTCATGCTCGGCTCCCGATGTTACGCCTCCCTTTACACTGCGCAGCGGAAAAAGGCAGGAAAGATTGCCCAACAGCGGATAATGTCGGCTTCAATTGAATTTGAAGAAGGGGGAGATCATGGGCGGATCCGGCCAAAAGCGTGAGCTTCCCAACAAGGACGGCAAGGCCAAGCCATTGCCGCCCGCCAAGCCCGCACCGATCGAGGACGACGATGTCGAAGACGGCGACTTCGCCACGCCGAAGCGCGACCGCTACGGCAGCGACGACGAGCCGCTATAGCACCGGTCCCGGGAAATCCTCGCGCTCGATCCGCCTGACGGCATCGAGATCGAGCAAATGCGCACCCCAGCCGCTTCTCGCCAGGCGGGCCGCGAGCTTCGGCATGGCGAGCAGCAGCATCGCCGTCGTCGCCACCGGCACCACGCTGATCCAGTCGAGCCGCAGCGGCGTCAACTCCTCGGTGCTGCCGGCATAGGGTCCACGGCGGAAAAAAACACGCCAGCCCTCGCGGACAATATCGCGCCGCCTGCCGCCTTGCGCCGCGCATCCCAGCAAGGCCTGCATGGCAAGATGTGTGCGCACGCCATCGCGGCTTGCGGCAGCAATGGCCGGCGCCTCGCCCCGCGAAACTACAAGCAGCAACCCCACCAGATCGACACCGGCGAGCCAGCCGCTCATCGGTTCGACCAGCCGCGGATTGCAATCGATCAACAGCGGCGTGTCGCTGTCGTCACGCCAGATGTAATCGACCGACAGCGCACCGTGCCAGCCGAGTCGCGCTCCGATCGCCTCAATTGCCGCACGCGGCCCGGGACGGCTCACACTCTGCTTGATCGCCTCGCCGCCGCCGACGCCGGCGGCGATCTGCCGATAGCCATGAAACCCGATCAACCGGCCATGGCAAAACACTGCCTGCGCCTTTTCGGTTGTGCCCGCGACAAAGTCCTGCACCACGACCTCGCCGGCGAACGCCCCGCTCGCACCGAGCTCGTGCAACGCGGCGTCGAGATCGCCGTCGTCGCGCACCAACCAGACGCCGCGGCTCGCGGTGCCCACCGAATTTTTGACGACCGCAGGAAACCGGATGACGTCACGCAGTTGCGTTGCCGAGGTGACGATCCGCGTGGCCGGCTGCGGCAAGCGCAATTGGTCGAGCAGTCGGCTGAAGCCGGCCTTGCTGTGCACCGTGCGGTAGCTTGCAAAATGCGGCAGCGCCAGCCCGGCGCGGCCGTCGAGCCGCTGCCGCACGCGCGCGAACAGAAATCCCTGCTCATGGATCGGCAGCAACACGTCGAAATGCCCGGTCGCCAGCAGGTGCTCGATAAAGCAAAGGAACCCGGCCGGATCGTCCCGCAGGCCCGGACAATGATGGAATTTTCGGACAAATCGCGAGAACCGCGCCAGGCAATAGCGGTTCGGATCGCAGACCTCGACGTGGTGACCTGACAGTCCCAGAATTGTAACCGCCTCGCGCGCCGAGGTGCTGCTTCCGTCGGCAACGAGCACCCGGAGCGGCTTTGCAATTTCGGCTGAAGCGGCCATCGAAGCATCATTCCCGCGTGGCGTGGCGTTGTCTGTCGAATTCGGCGGCGAATTGGCCTTTTCGGGCGGGGCGAGGGCTGCCATGCAGCCGTATTCATGGACAAATAACCGGTCTAGCCGATAGTTTCGGCCCGCCCTGCCGGGCCGTTCAGCAAACGGGGGTATCAACGAGAGATGGTCGACGTTCTGGCCGCACCGCAACAAGCAAAAGCCGACAGCTCGCTGCGGACGCTTGTCGCGGTTTCGACGGCCCATTGGGTCAGTCATTTCCATATGTTCGTGCTGCCGATGCTGTTTCCCTTCCTCAAAGCGCAGCTCAGCGTCGGCTATATCGAACTCGGTTTGGCGCTGACGGTCTTTGCCGTGGTCTCCGGCCTGACCCAGGCGCCGATCGGCTATCTGGCCGATCATATCGGCGCCCGCAAGATCCTGTTGCTGGGCCTCACCCTCGGCGGCTTCGCGCTGATCATGCTCGGACTGCATCTGAGTTATCCCTGGCTGATCGCAAGCGCCGTGCTGCTGGGCCTCGCCAACAGCGTCTACCATCCGGCCGACTATGCGATCCTTTCGGTCCATATGGATGCAGCGCGCATGGGCCGGGCGTTTTCGATCCACACCTTTGCCGGGTTCCTCGGTGGTGCCGTCGCCCCTGCCACGGTGGCAGCCTTGGTCGCAACGGTTGGCGGCCGTGGTGCCCTGATCGCAACCGGCGCGGTGGGTCCGCTGGTGGCGCTGCTGCTCGTCATGGTCGGCGTTCCCGACGCGAGCGCCGCCCATCGAGGTTCCGAAGGCGCGGGCGCGCCGCAGCAAGCCATCATCACGCCCGCCTTGATCGTGCTGACGATCTTTTTCATGCTGCTCAGCCTGTCCAACGCCGGGATCGGCAATTTCGGCGTGGTGGCGCTGATGAGCGGCTATGGCGTGTCGTTCCCGACCGCCAATATCGCGTTGACGGCCTTTCTCGGCGCCAGCGCGGTCGGCGTGCTGGCGGGCGGTTTCCTCGCCGACCACACCCAGCGCCACGGCCAGGTCGCCGCCGCCTGCTTCGCCGTCAATGCTGCAATCGTGCTGCTGATCGCGACGATCGCGCTGCCGCCGCTGCCGTTGACCGCGGCGATGGCGGGCGCCGGATTTCTCGGCGGCGTGATCGCTCCGTCGCGCGACATGCTGGTGCGCAATGCGGCGCCGGCAGGCGCGGCCGGACGGGCCTTCGGCATCGTCTCCACCGGCTTCAATATCGGCGGCATCATCAGCCCGCTGCTGTTCGGCTGGATCATGGACCAGAATCTGCCGCATTGGGTGTTCGGCGCATCCGTGGTGTTCATGGTGCTGACGGTCCTGCTCGCGCTGGTCACCGACCGCGGCCCGCAGCCGAGCTCCGACGCATCCGACGCCAGACTGCTGCATTCCTGAGGTTCGCGCGCGGCAGTTGACAGCATCGGGGGACCCCCCATGATGCGACCGCAAATCCATGTTTCACAGCGGGACGAAACGCAATGACCAGAAACCCAGACCTCGTGATCCGCCGCGGCAACATCGCCGACGGGCGCGGTGGCGAGCTGTTCGAAGCGGACGTGGCCATTTCGGAGGGCCGGATCACCGAGGTCGGCAAGGTTTCGGGCAAGGGCAAGCAAGAGATCGACGCCCGCGGCAAACTGGTGACGCCGGGCTTTGTCGACGTCCACACCCACTATGACGGCCAGGTCACCTGGAGCCAGGACATTACGCCCTCGTCGCAGAATGGCGTCACCACCGCCATCATGGGTAATTGCGGGGTCGGCTTCGCGCCCTGCAAGCCCAGCGATCACCACCGCCTGATCCAGCTGATGGAAGGCGTCGAGGATATCCCCGAGCCGGTTTTGAGCGCCGGGATCCCGTGGTCGTGGGAAAGTTTTCCGGATTACATGGAATGGCTGTCGAAGCGGCAGTTCGACATCGATATCGGCGCGCAATTGCCGCACGCCGCGCTTCGCGTCTATGTGATGGGTGAGCGCGGCGCACGGCGCGATCCCTCTACCGCCGACGACAATCAGGCGATGGCGGCGCTCGCCGGCGATGCGGTGCGCGCCGGCGCGCTGGGCTTCTCGACCTCGCGCACGCTGAACCATCGCACCTCGACCGGCGATTACACCCCGACGCTGAAAGCGGGTGAGGATGAGTTGACCGTGATCGCCGGCGCGATGCATGGGGTCGGCCGCAGCGTGCTGCAATTCGTGCTCGATCTCTCGACCCTGCATGAAGACCTGCCGATGATGCTACGGGTGGCCGAAACCACCCGCTGCCCGATCTCGTTCTCGATCACCCAGAACGACAAGGCGCCGCAGCGCTGGCGCCAGACGCTCGACAGCATCAATGAGGCTTCGGGCCGCGGCCTGTCGATCACCGCGCAGATCGCCGCCCGCCCGGTCGGGCTGCTGCTCGGTCTGGAATTGTCGCGCAACCCGTTCCAGACCCATCCGAGCTACCAGGCCATCGCCCGGCTGCCGCTGGCCGAGCGGCTGGCGCGGCTGCGCCGGCCCGAAGTGCGCGCGGCCATCTTGAGCGAGACCGCGACGTCGACCGACGATCCGCTGTTCTTCCGGCCGAACTACGACAAGATGTACCTGCTCGGCGATCCGCCGGATTACGAACAGCCCCCGGAAAACACCCTGGGCGCACAGGCGCGGCGGCAGGGACGACAGCCGGAAGAGCTGGCCTATGAGGCGATGCTCACGGATGAGGGCCGCGGCATGCTCTATGTGCCGTTCCTCAATTACGCCGACGGCAATCTCGACGCCACCCGCGAGATGCTGCGCGATCCGTGCTCGGTGCCCGGGCTGAGCGACGGCGGCGCCCATTGCGGCATCATCTGCGATGCGAGCTTCCCGACCTATCTGCTGACGCACTGGACCCGAGACCGCACCCGCGGCGAAAAGCTCACCATCCCCTTCGTGGTCGCGGCGCAGTCGCGCAAGACCGCGCTGTCGGTCGGTCTTCACGATCGCGGCGTCATCGCGGCGGGCTACAAGGCCGATCTCAATGTCATCGACTATGACAGGCTGCATCTGCACCCGCCGAAGGTGCATTACGACCTTCCGGTCGGCGGCCGGCGTCTGTTGCAGCAGGTCGACGGCTACGACGCCACCATCGTCTCCGGCGCGGTGACGCAGCGCCACGGCACCGCCACCGGCGAACGGCCCGGCCGGCTGGTGCGCGGCGCACAGGGTCTGCAGTAAGAACCAGCGTAGCCCGGATGGAGCGCAGCGCAATCCGGGATTGCGGCACCAAGACCCGGATTGCATCCGGGCTACGCCGAATTGTCTCCATCGTCATTGCAATGACGGCGTGCAGGGACGACCGACCTCCCGCGCTTACGCGAATTTCGGCCGCGCCGTGTCTTGCGCCATCAGCCGGGCGCGCTCGGTATTGGGCCAGAGCAGCAACAGGCCGAGCAACCCGGACGCGATCAAGACGACGGCGTTGATGGTGAAGCCGGTCATGTACCCCTCGAGCAATCCGCCCGATTGCTGGATCACGCTGCCCATCACGGATGGCGCCAAAATACCGGCAAGGGTATAGATCGCGCCGTAGATCGAGATCACCGCGCCGCGCTGCGATACCGGGGTGAATTCACCGAGCATCGGCGGGCAGACCACGTAGATCGATCCGCACAGCCCCGACCCGACCACCAGCAGGGCGATCTGCAACCCCGCGCCATCGATATGCGGCAACACCGCCAGGATCGATCCGCCGACAATCAGCGGCGCCGAACCGAGCACGCCGCGGGCGCCGCGGGTGGTCATGCCGCGCGCCATCAGCACCTGCGAAATCCATCCCGTCAGCAGCACGATCACGGCGCCGAACACCCAGGGCAGGATCGAAATCCAGCCGGCGTCCTGTTGCGAGAACCCGAGGCCCTTGACGATAAAAGGCGTGAACCAGGTGAGACCCAGCGACAACGCCCAATAGGCTCCGAACGTTGCCGCGCAGCAGCCGATAAAGGTGCGCGACGTCAAAAGCTGGGAGTAGGGAATGCGCGGGTCGGCCGCGGCCATCGCGACGGTCTGGACCAGCGGCCCTTCCTCGCCCCAGATCAGCCACGCCAGCACCCACAACAATCCGACCACGCCGAGCGCGCCAAAGGCATAGTGCCAGGTATAATTGACGATCACCCAGTTCAGCGCCGGCACCGCCAGGATCACGCCAAACGCCGAACCCTGCGACAGGATCGCCGTGGGCAGCGTCCGCTTCTCGTCGGGAAACCATTTATAGACCGCGTGTGCCGCCACCGAAAATGCCGGGCCCTCGCCGGCGCCGAGGATCACCCGGCAGATCAACAACGTGGAGAATCCGATCGTGCCCACCATCGGAAACTGCGCCAGCGCCCAGACGCCCGCCAGCGCAATCAGGACCCAGCGTGTTGCGACGCGATTGACAATGAAGCCGACCACAATCGCCGAGATCGAAAACAGGAAGAAGAACGACGAGCCAAGCAGTCCGAACTGCGACGGCTCGAGTTTCAGTTCGGTCATGATCGGCACGCCGGCGAGGCCGACCACGATCTTGTCGGCAAAATTCACCAGCATGAACAGAAACAGGAGAAACGTGATTCTCCAGGCGCCCTTCGGCGTCGGCTGCGTGGTCATGGTCGCTTCCCCGTCTATTGTTTGTTGGCGCTGTTGGGCGGGCCGGAACCGATGCTAGCCACGGGCCTGTCGGCATTGCAACTGAACATTTTGGCGCGATCACCGGAAAGGCCCACCCGCGCCGCCCATTGAGACCGTGATCTCCCACCATGGTCTTGCTATGGTGAACGCCAACCAGAGGGATTTTCCGACATGGCCTTGCTCATTCAGCGTTATGCGCGTCCGATCGGCATGCTTGCCGTTGTTTCGCTCTGCGCGGCATGGGGTGCGGTTGCTGCCGCCGCACAGGACGCCGGCGCGCCGGACTATGAGGCCATCGTTGCTGCGCCCGACCGCAGCGATGCGGACCGCCAGACCGATCAGCGCCGCCAGCCCGCCACGATGCTCGCCTTTGCCGGCGCCAGGCCGGGAATGAAGGTGCTGGATATGGAGGCGAACGGCGGCTACAGCACCGAACTGCTGGCGCGCGCGGTCGCGCCGACCGGCGTGGTATATGCGCAGGATTCGGCCGCGGTAATCGAGCGCATCGTCAAGGACAAGTTCGATATCCGCGCCCAGAAACCCGCCATGAAGAACGTCATGCACGTCATCCGCAATTTCGACGATCCGATCCCGCCCGACATCAGCGGGCTCGACCTGATCACGTTCTTCTTCGCCTATCACGACATCACCTATATGCCGGTCGACCGCGCCGAGATGAACCGCAAGATGTTTGCCGCGCTGAAGCCCGGCGGCTATCTGGTGATCGCCGATCATTCGGCGCGTGCCGGCGACGGCACGACGGTCGGCAAGACGCTGCACCGCATCGAGGAAAACACGCTGCGCCAGGAGATCGAGGCAGCCGGCTTCAAGCTCGCCGACCAGGCCGATTTCCTGCGCCACCCCGCCGATCCGCGGGATGCGCCGGTATTCCATCCGCAGACCCCCGTCGATGAGTTCGTACTCAAATACCAAAAGCCGATGTGAGACGCCGCGGACGCCCGACATGGCAACCGGCACAATGGTGCTGAGCGTTCGCGATCTCACCAAGAGCTATCGCTCCGGCGGCGAGCAGACCGCGGTGCTGCGCGGGGTGAACCTCAGCGTCGCGGCAGGCGAGCGCGTCGCGCTGACCGGGGAGTCCGGCAGCGGCAAAAGCACGCTGCTGCACCTGATCGCCGGACTGGACCGCGCCGACAGCGGCGAGGTCCGGCTCGCCGATATTTCCGTCTCCGATCTGTCCGATGCCGGCCGCGCCGAATTGCGGCGTGACCGGCTGGGACTGGTGTTTCAGCAGTTCAACCTGATCCCGAGCCTGAACGTCCGGGACAACCTCGCCTTCCAGGCCCGCATTGCCGGCCGGCACGACGCCCCCTGGCAGGCCGAACTGGTGGAGCGGCTCGGACTGGGTGGCTTGCTCGGCCGCTACCCCGAACAACTGTCCGGCGGCCAGCAGCAACGGGTCGCGATCGGCCGCGCTTTGGCGGTGAAGCCGCTGCTTGTGCTCGCCGACGAACCGACCGGCAATCTCGACGAAGCCACCGCGGACGACGTTCTGGCGCTGGCCTGCGACCTCGTATCGCGAACGGGATGCGGCTTCCTGATGGTCACCCACAGCGCACGACTGGCCGCCACGCTCGATCGCCGCGTCAATCTCAGCGCAGGACGGATCGCATGAGCCGCGCCATCTGGATATCAGCGGTTCTGCTCAGCCATTGGCGCCGGCATCCGATGCAGCTGGCGACGTTGCTGATCGGGCTGATTTCCGCGACGGCGCTGTGGAGCGGCGTGCAGGCGCTGAACCGTGAGGCCCGCGCCAGTTACGACCGCGCCGCCGCCACCTTCGGCGGCGCGCGGACGGCGATGCTGGTCGGCCGCCACGGCGCGAGCTTCCCGCAGCAGCTCTTTGTCGATCTGCGCCGCGCCGGCTGGCCGGTGTCGCCCGTCCTCGAGGGGCGGGTTCAGGTCGGCGGGCGGTCGTATCGGCTGCTCGGTATCGAGCCGGTGACGCTGCCGGCCGAAGTCGGCCAGGCGCCGGCGATCGGCAGAGCCGACCTGGAATCGTTCATCGCGCCGCCGGGAGCGACGCTGGTGGCGCCCGAAACGCTCGCCGAACTCCATCTGCCGGCGGGCGCAGCGCCGGAGGCGAGCGGCGGCGCATCGCTGCCGCCGCTTCGCGTCCAGCCGCAAATGGTGCCGGGCGTGCTGGTGGTCGATATCGGCATCGCCCAACAGCTTCTGAAGATGCCGGAGCGGGTTTCCCGGCTTTTGATCGGCAAATCCGAGGGCCCGCGCGCGCCGCTCGAGACCGTCGCCGGCGACCAGCTCCGGCTGGTCGCCGCCGACGCGGAAAGCGATCTCGAACGCCTGACCGACAGCTTCCATTTGAACCTGACCGCGTTCGGCCTGTTGTCCTTTGTGGTCGGCCTGTTCATCGTCAATTCGGCGATCGGGCTCGCCTTCGAGCAACGCCTGCCGACGCTGCGGACGCTGCGCGCCTGTGGCGTTTCCGCCCGCCTGCTCAATGCGGTGCTGGTGGTCGAGCTGGTCTCGCTGGCCTTGATCGCGGGAGTGGCGGGACTGGCCTGTGGTTACCTGATCGCGGCCTCGTTGCTGCCCGACGTCGCCGCTTCCTTGCGCGGTCTTTATGGCGCGCAAATTCCGGGCGAGCTGACGCTGGAGCCGCAATGGTGGATTTCCGGCCTTGCTATCAGCGTGCTCGGCGCGCTGGCGGCGGCGACCGGCAGCGTTCTGAAGGCGATCCGCCTTCCAGTGCTGGCGACCGCGCAGCCCCAAGCGTGGCAGCAGGCGCAGCACCGCTGGCTCGTTGTGCAAAGCGCGCTGGCGCTCGCCGTGTTTGCGGCGGCCGGCGGCTTGCTGTGGTTCGGCGATTCGCTGGTGTCGGGGTTTGCCGTGCTGGCTGCCCTGCTGCTGGGCGCGACGCTGGGTCTGCCCGCAATCCTTGAACTGGTGCTGGCGCTCGGTCAGCAAACCGCGCATCGCATGCTGGCGGTCTGGTTCTGGGCCGACAGCCGTCAGCAGATTTCGGGATTGTCGCTGGCGTTGATGGCGCTGCTGCTCGCGCTCGCCGTCAATGTCGGTGTCGGCACCATGGTCGAGACCTTCAGCCGGACATTCATCATTTGGCTCGATGGGCGGCTCACGGCGGACGTCTACATCAATGCCACCGACAATGCGCAGGCAACGGAGATCAAGGCCTGGCTGCGCCAGCGTCCCGAGGTGCAGGCGATCCTGCCGGGCGGCCGCGCCGACACCGAGATCGACGGTGCCCCGGTTGAAATCCTTGGCCTGCCGGATCATGCCACCTATCGCGATCACTGGCCGTTGCTGCAATCCAGCGCCAACGGCTGGATTCGCCTGCGGGGCGGCGATGCCGGTTTCATCAGCGAGCAATTGGCCCGGCACTCGAAACTCGGCGTCGGCGATCGGATCGAGGTGGCCGCGCCCGGCGGTAGCTGGGTGCTTGAAGTGGTCGGCATCTACGCCGACTACGGCAACCCGAAGGGGCAGATCGCGGTCAATTTCGCGGCGCTGACCCGGCACTTCCCGGCCATTCCGCAAACCCGCCTCGGCCTGCGCGTGACACCCGCCGCGGTTCCGGCGCTGATCGCGGCGTTGCGGGACAGGTTCGGACTCGATGGCAGCAACCTGCTGGATCAGGCCACACTGAAAGCGGACTCGACGCGGATTTTTAACCGCACCTTTGCCGTGACGGCGGCGCTGAACACCTTCACCCTCGGCGTGGCCGGCGTCGCCCTGCTGACCAGCCTGTTGACGCTCGGCAATTCCCGCCTGCCGCAACTCGCGCCGCTCTGGGCGATCGGGATCACGCGACGAAAGCTCGCCGCCATCGAACTCCTGAAGACCATGTCGTTTGCGCTGATCACGGCCGTGCTGGCGCTGCCGCTGGGCCTGCTGGTCGCGTGGTGCCTGATCGCGGTGGTGAATGTAAGGGCGTTCGGCTGGCGGCTGCCGTTTGATGTGTTCCCGCTGCAATTGCTCGAATTGCTCGGCGTCGCCATGCTGGCCGCGCTGCTCGCCGCGCTGATTCCCGTGATCCGGTTGGCGCGCATGCAGCCGGTGCGGCTGGTCAAGATTTTCGCCGATGAGCGATAGGCCTGCGATATCGCGCCGGGCCTTCGCGGGCGGCGCGCTGGTTCTCGGGCTCGGCCGCACAGCCGCGCTGGCGCAGGGTTTTGCCGGGTTGGGCATGACCGCCGATGGATTTGCACCTGTCGTCCCCGGCAGGAGCTTTTCGTTTCCCGCCGATCACGGCCCGCATCCGGACACGCGCATCGAGTGGTGGTATGTGACGGCGAATCTGCTGGACCCGGCCGGCGTCGCCTATGGCGCGCAATGGACCTTGTTCCGTCAGGCGTTGCGGCCCGGGGCGCAGCCAGAGGGATGGGCCAATCCGCAAATCTGGATGGGCCACGCCGCCGTGACCGGCGCCGATCTTCACCAATACAGCGAAGCCTTCGCCCGTGGCGGCGTCGGCCAGGCCGGCGTCATCGCGAAACCGTTCCGAGCCTGGATCGATGCCTGGGACATGCGGGGGGCGGATCAGATCAACGACATGACGCTCGCGCCGCTGCAGCTCAGCGCATCGGGCGCGAACTTTGGTTACGCGCTGCGGCTCGACACCGATCGCGCGCTGGTGTTGCAAGGCGATGCCGGCTACAGCAGGAAATCGCAGCGCGGCCAGGCCTCGTATTATTACAGCCAGCCTTATTTCAAGGTGACGGGCCATCTCACCATCGGCGACGATGCGATTGAGGTCACCGGACAGGCCTGGATGGACCGCGAATGGAGCAGCCAGCCGCTCGCACCGGATCAGAGCGGATGGGACTGGTTCGCGCTGCATCTCGGCTCCAGCGAAAAACTGATGCTGTTTCGGCTGCGCCAGACCGACGGCAGCAGCTACTGCTCCGGCAACTGGATTTTGCCGGAGGGCAAATCCGAACAAATTCTTCCGACAGACATCAACTTGACGCCGATGGCGTTGACCGACATCGCGGATCGAAAGCTGCCGACGACCTGGCGCATCGACATCCCCTCGCGCGGCCTGAACATCGAGAGCACGCCGCTGAACGCAAGAAGCTGGATGGGTACGAGCTTTCCCTATTGGGAAGGACCGATCCGCTTTCAGGGCAGCCATGCCGGCGTCGGATATCTTGAGATGACCGGCTATTGAGGCCGCCTGCAGTCACCTGAGAGCCTCGCTCGGGCGCCCGCGGCCGATTGTCCTGCAAACCAATGGCCTGCTGTCCCTGGCGGTCTCGATGGTATAGCAGGTCTTGCGTTTGAGTTCCGGCCGGCCATGTGATCTGCATGACACTGACCCTGATAATTGTGGCGGCTGTCGGCGTCGTCTGGCTCACCGAGCGCAGCGCCGAGCATTTCGCGCTGGCGATGGCCGGGCAGTGTTGCAGTGCCGCGGTGCTGCTGTTGGTCGTCGGCGATCTCGAGCGCGCCGTTCTGCTGTCGTCTTTCCTGGCTTTGGCGGTGTTCGGCGCGTCCAGCGTCAAATACACCCATAGCGGCCGGAAACTCGTGGTCGCGGATTTGCCGCTGGCATTTGCCGGAACGGCGCCGTTCTTTCTGGTGCAATATCCGCTTGCGGTGGCGGCCGTCGGCGGCGGCGGCGTCACGCTCATCCTCGCCGCCGTCGCCGCATTCTATCTGCCGGGGCCGCCGGTGGCTGCGGGGATTGAAGTCCTGGGGTTCGGCATGGCGCTGATCAGCCTGGTCGCAGCCTACCGGGTAAGCGGCGGAGCCGCGGCCTTGCAGCGGATCGCGGCGCAGCGGCGGTGTTTTCTTTCGAGCTTTGTCGCCTCCCTGCTCGACCCGCTTTCGTGGCGGCAGTTCGGCGGCCTCGCGCTGAGCGATATCGCCAGCGACCCGTTGCCGCTGACCGCAGCCGTACCGGCACGCAGCGTCGATTATCCCGACATCATCGTGATCCAGCACGAATCGATCTTCGACCCGCGCGTCTACGGGCTTCCGGTCGAGCCGGTTGTCGAAGGCTTTCTGTCTCCTAAAAATGCGCTCTACGGCCGTCTCAATGTCGATATTTTCGGCGGCGGTTCCTGGCAATCCGAATTCAGCCTGCTGACCGGGCTTTCCAGCGCCAGCTTCGGCTCCAATGCCTATTTTCTTTTCAAGCGCGGCGTCGGCCGATTCCACAACAGCCTTCCGCACTGGCTGACGGCGCTCGGATATCAGACCACGCTGGCATCGAGCTGCCGCCGCAACTTTCTCAACTATGATGCGTTCTACCGCTCGATCGGCATCGGCGAACGGATCTTTGCCGATGATTTTCCACCGCCGTTCGACGTCCGTCGATTCGAGGCAACGCATTCCGACGCCTTGTTTCTCGATGCGGCCATCGGCGCCCATACCGGGCGGATTGCCGGCAACGCCGCACCGCGCTTTCTGTATGCGCTGACCAACTTCAATCACGGCCCGCACAGCCGACGGCTCGCCGCTTCCGGACGCTATGAGCGCGAACGTGCCTTCGCCGCGGCCAGCCTGCCCGATGCCCATTATGCGGAATACTACGCCCGGCTGGTGGAAACGGCCGAGACCTGGAGCAGGCTCAAATCCGAGCTTGCGATCCGTTGTTCCGGGCGCCCGACCCTGATCATCCACTACGGAGACCATCAACCGGTGATGACGCGGCGGATCGAGGCGAAACTCAAGCTCCCGATCGATCCCGGGCGCCAGTTCCGCACCTTCTATGCCATCGAGGCGCTGAACTATGCCGCGAACCGGCTGGTTTGCGGACGCGGCAAGGATCTGGATATCGCCTTCCTCGGCACCGTCGCGCTGCAGCAGGCGGGGCTGCCGCTCGACGAGATTTTCGCCACCCGCGCCAGCCTGCTCGAGCAATGCGGGGAGTCCTACTTCGCATCATCTTCCGAGCGCAAGCGCCGCTTCCATCGCACGCTGGTCGACCTCGGCGTGATCGACGTGGCGCCCACCGTGCGCTATCAATATTGATGATGCATCAGCGTCGCGGCTTCATCCTTCGAGACGGCGCTTCGCGCCTCCTCAGGATGAGGTCTGAGACCCTCACGGTGAGGAGCGCGGCAACGCCGCGCGTCTCGAACCGCGAGGCCATCGGATGCACGGCTGTACTTCGACCCGGCCGGGACCAGCGTGCCATCATTTCGTCAGCGGGCAGCCGCTGTCCTTGGCGGATAGGAATGCCTTGTCGCCCGGCACGACGGCGAGTTGCTTGTAGTAATCCCACGGCTTCTTCGATTCCGACGGCTTCTTGACCTCGAACAGATAGAGGTCGTGCACCATGCGGCCGTTGGCGAGCACCTTGCCGCCCTGGGCGAACATGTCGTCGACCGGAAGCTCCTTCAGCTTCCTGACGACGGCGTCGGAGTCCTTGGTGCCGGCCGCCTTGACCGCCTTCAGATATTGCAGCGTCGCCGAATAGGTTCCGGCCTGGATCATGTTGGGCATCCGGCCGGTGCGCTTGAAGAAGCGCTCGGAGAACGCGCGCGATTGGTCATCGCGGTCCCAATAGAAGCCTTCGGTCAGGATCAGGCCCTGCGCCGCCTGCAGCCCGAGGCCATGCACCTCCGCCAGCGTCATCAACAGGGCGGCGAGTTTCTGGCCGGAGGAAACAATGCCGAATTCCGCCGCCTGCTTGATCGCATTGGTGGTATCGAGTCCGGCATTGGCGAGACCGAGGATTTTGGCTTTCGAGCTCTGCGCCTGCAGCAGGAACGAGGAAAAGTCCGCCGAGTTCAGCGGAATCCGGACCGAACCGAGCACCTTGCCGCCATTCGCGGTGACGATCTCGCTGGTATCCTTTTCAAGCGCATAGCCGAAGGCGTAGTCGGCGGTGAGGAAGAACCAGGTGTCGCCGCCGGCCTTGACCAGCGCGCCGCCGGTGCCGACGGCCAGCGCGTGGGTATCGAACGCCCAATGGAAGCCATAGGGCGTGCAGGCATCGCCGGTGAGGCGCGAACTCGCGGCGCCGACCACAATGTCGATCTTCTTCTTTTCCCTCGACAGCTCCTGCACGGCGAGCGCGACCGACGAGGTCGTCAGCTCGGTGATCATGTCGACGCCCTCGACCTCGTACCAGCGCCGCGCGATGCTGGTGGCAAGATCGGGTTTGTTCTGATGGTCGGCCGTGACCATCTCGATCTTCTGGCCGAGCACCGTGCCGCCAAAATCCTCGATCGCCATCCGCGCCGCCTCGACCGAATATTTTTCGCCGTAATCGGCGTAGACTCCGGACTGGTCGTTGAGGATACCGATCTTGACGCCCTGCGCCGTGGCCGGTGCGGCGAGCATCAGGCCGCCGAGCGCAACGGCAACCGACAATCCGGATTTCATGTCTGCCTCTCCGACAATTCGATTTTTCGCATCGTCAATCCGCAACCCTTGCCTCGCGACGCGGCCGCGGGTCGGCCAGGCGGCGCACCAGCATGTAGAAGATCGGCGTGAAGATCAGCCCGAACATCGTCACGCCGAGCATCCCGAAAAATACCGCGACGCCGACCGCCTGGCGCATCTCGGATCCCGAGCCGGAAGAAAGCACCAGCGGCAATACGCCGAGGATGAACGCAAACGAGGTCATCAGAATCGGACGCAGCCGCAGCCGGCAGGCCTCGATGACGGCGTCCAGGCGTTCGCGGCCCTCGTGCTCGATGTCGCGCGCGAACTCGACGATCAGGATCGCATTCTTGGCGGCCAACCCGACCAGGACCACGAAGCCGATCTGGGTCAGGATGTTGACGTCCTGCCCCATGATGCGGACGCCGACGGTGGCCGCGAGCAGGCACATCGGTACGATCAGGATGACGCTAAATGGCAGGCTCCAGCTGCCATATTGCGCGGCCAGCACCAGAAACACGAACAGCACGCAGATCGGAAACACGTAGAGTCCCGAATTGCCGCCGGTGACCTGCTGATAGGACAGGTCGGTCCACTCGTAGGAAAATCCGCTCGGCAGCGTCTGGTCGGCGAGCCGCTTCATGGTGTCGATGGCAGTTGCCGAACTTGTTCCGGGCGTAGTGTCGCCCTGCAGCTCGGACGCCGGATAGAGGTTGTAGCGCGCGACACGGTCGGGCCCGGCGATGTCGCGAAATCCAACACGTTGCCGAGCGGCACCATGTCGCCGGCGGTATTGCGGGTGCGCAGGCGGGCGAGATCGGCGGTCTCCTTGCGGAACGGCAGGTCCGCCTGCGCGGTGACGTGGTAGGTGCGGCCGAGGATATTGAAGTCGTTGACATAGGCCGAGCCGAAATAGGTCTCGATCGCGTCGGTGATGCCTTGAATGGGAACGCCGAGCTTCTGGGCCTTGATGCGGTCGATGTCGACGAACACCTGCGGGGTATTGGCGGTAAACGGCGAGAACACCGACGTCAGGCCGGGCGCCTTGCGCGCGGCCGCAACCAGCTCGTCGGTGGCCGCGGCCAGCAGTTCGGGGCCGCGGCCCTGGCGGTCCTAATGCGCATGGCGAAGCCGCCGCCAGTGCCGATGCCGGGGACCGCCGGCGGCGGAATCACGATGATGAACGCGCCCTCGATGCTGGCCAGCCGCTTGCGCAATTCGCCGGTGATCGAAGCCGCGGTCAGACCCTTCTTCAGCCGCACCTCGGGCTCCTCGAACACCGGGAACAGCGCCGCGGCATTGCTGGCCTGGGTGCGGGTCGCGCCGGACAGGCCGGCGAACGCCGCAACGCGGACGATGCCGGGGGTGTCGAGCGCGATCCGCTCGATCTGCCGGACGATATCGGTGGTGCGCGCCAGCGAGGCGGCGCCCGGCAGTTGCGCCGAAACGATCACATAGCCGCGGTCCTGCGCCGGAATGAAGCCTTGCGGCGTGGTGGCAAGCAGCCAGCCGGCGCTGCCGATCAGGATCAGGTAGACCAGCAGCATCGCCACCGAATGCCGGATCACGAAGCCGGCGGCGCCGGCATAAAAATCGGACAGCCGGTCGAAGCCGCGGTTGAAGCCGCCCGAGAACGTCTCCCAGCCGCGCCCGATCAAATTCCAGCTCGCCGGCGGCCGCTTCTCGGCGTGCGGCTGCAGGATCAGCGAGGCCAGCGCCGGCGACAGCGTCAGCGAGCAGAAACAGGAAATCGCCGTCGCCACCGCGATGGTGATGGCAAATTGCTGAAAGAACTGGCCGGAGATGCCGCCGAGGAACGCGGTCGGCACGAACACCGCGCACAGCACCAGCGCGATCGAGACCAGCGCGCCACCGACTTCCTCCATGGGGCGCAGCGCGGCATCCCGCCGGCTCATGCCGTCGCGAAGATGGCGCTCGACGTTTTCGACCACCACGATCGCGTCATCGACCACAATGCCGACCGCGAGCACAAGGCCGAACAGGGTAAGATTGTTGATCGCGAAACCGAGCGCCGCCATCGCGGCAAAGG
>Ga0182024_10007683_pt1 | contig 23185 bp, 22 predicted proteins | sample P32metaG_FD_120480 | JGI IMG/M metagenome (GOLD analysis project Ga0182024, IMG submission 120480) | Permafrost microbial communities from Stordalen Mire, Sweden - P3-2 metaG (Illumina Assembly) | ecosystem: Environmental > Terrestrial > Soil > Wetlands > Permafrost | place: Sweden: Stordalen... | reverse complement strand
GAAAGTCGCTAATATGATTCATCATCCGACCCTGGCGCGTTCGATTGCGGATGCATCATGGTCGCGGTTTGTCTCGATGCTCAGCTACAAAGTTGAAAAGACTGGTGGCCATCTCATTCGAGTCAATCCGAGAAATACCAGTCAGGAATGCTCACGCTGCCATGAACTCGTACCGAAGTCGCTCGCCGTGCGCACGCATCAGTGTCCGTCGTGCGGCCTCGTCATCCACCGGGATTACAATGGGAGCTTGAACATTCGTCGCGCCGGGATTGGCGCGGGGGCGCTTAACGTGATCGGTTTGCGATGAGCGTGCGCCCGGAAACATCTGCTGACTCCCGCGAGGGAGTCAGCTATATAAATCCCAATGATACGCCAGCGCGCAAGAAGGCAAGACCGGCGTTGCGCAGGCGCTTGAGCGCAAGGTCGCAGTCGCATACATTCGGTGGGGCAGATCTCACGTCCGGCAGCCCCATCGCAGCCGCTCGCCCCGTCACCCGTCAACGATGGACCGGCTGACCATGACCGACATCCCCTCTATGGGTCCGACTTTAGAAGCCTGGCACAGGCGCAATGCCTCGCGCCTGGGCCGCTGGCTCTTTGCCCGCATGGTGTGTCGCCGCGCACCCTACTTCGCCACGATCCGGCCCCGCTTCAGCGAGCTGCGACCGGGCTTGTGCAAGGTCGGCATGCGCCGGCGCCGCAGCATCGAGAATCACCTGGGCGCTATCCATGCGCTCGCGCTCGGCAACCTGTGCGAGCTCGCCGCCGGCATGGTGACTGAAGTGACGACGCCGCCCGGCACACGCTGGATCCCACGCGGCATGACCATCGAATACCTGCGCAAGGCCGAAAGCGAAGTGAGCGCGACCGCGCGCCTCGACAAGAGCGAATGGGCAGCCCCGGGAAACGTCGCGGTGCCGGTGAGCGTGGCCGACAAGAATGGCAATGAAGTCGTGCGCGCGGTCATTACCATGCAGGTTTCGCCGGGCAAAGCGTAGCGCGCGAGTCGGCCGCTTCAGTTGCCGATGATGATGCCGCGCAGGATCGAGGTTTCAATCTCCCACTCCAGGCGTCGTTGCGAGGTGGCCTGGCGGTTCGCCGAAACGGTGCGCACCTGACTGCCACCGTTTTGATGCGTGACGAGACTGGCGTGAAAGTCGCACGGACGCGTTAGGGCAAAGCCGTAGAGGAGCTTCACCTTGCCCTGCGCGACGCTGTCCGGGGTATTGACGCGCTCATCGCAAATCACGAAGTAGCTCTCCTCGGGTGCAGCGCCGGCAAATGCGCCCTCGACGTCGAGCGCGTCAAGGAAAGCCTCCGTCTGCTCGCGCGCTTGCTGCCAGGCGGCCTCGGAATTCTGCTCGAACGCAAGCCAGCGCGTGCCGCGCTCGATGCTTGCATTGATGAAGAGCGCGAGGCGCCGCGCCGACAAATACTTCCAGTCAGAAGAGACGCCGCCGCCGGCCGCGAGCGTACATGCCGTCACGCACGGCAGCGCGGGCGCACGCACCGCCAGCAGAGTGTTGACGCCCGCCTGCGCCAGGCGCACCCGTTCGGAGTCCGTGACCGCGGTTGCCGGGCGCGATCCGGCGCGCAGTGTGGCGTCCTCGCTTTGCGCCGCGGCCCAAACGGGCCAGGTCTCATCCATGCGCGCGAGCATGCCGGCGACTGCCCCGCAGGGAGCAAAAGTCTCGACGCGCCCGCGCAGGCGGTCAAAGGTGGTGAGCCGCGGAAAATGCATGACCGCGTTTTCGCTGCGAAATGGCCAGCTGCGCAGCGCATCGAGCGCCGCACGCGCGCTGCTCCAGGCCGCTGGCGGATCCACGAGCAACATGGCGTGCCGCTCGCGGCAAAAGCGCGCCGCGATCATGAGAGTGCTCAGGCCCACATCCTGCTCACGGCCGAGCGGCGGGATGCACAGCAGGTTGAATCCGCCGATTGCCTGCAGGGCAAAGAGACCCGTGCCATCGAGCGCGGAGCCAATGACGTCATAGTCGGTGAGCGCTGCGCCGTCATCACCGTCGGGATTGGAATGTACGTAGTCGACCACCGGCGCATGCGGCGAGTGAATCGAGCGGTCCGGGCGCTGCGCGGGCAGTGCGCCCAGCACGCGCACCAGATGCGACTCCAAGAGCACGTCGGTGACCGCGTGCTCCGCTCGCGCCGTGATCGACAGGCGCCGGAAGATCTCCTGGTCCTCGATCTGCTCGGAAGGCGCCACGCGCAAGCGCTGCACGACGAGATTGAAAAGATCGGACTCCTCCGCGCCGATGCCGTCGTAGTCGACCGACGCGCGCAGGTATTCGCGCGATCCGGGATTGATGCCCTGCAGGCGCAGCTCCCCAAGGCCCGCGCGCAGCGTGAGCGTGGGTGGGCGTGCGCCATTGACGACGCGCACGACGAACGCGCGGCGGCCGCCGTTCTCAAAGAACTGTTCGACGGCGTAGCCCACCGTCGAGGGCTGCCACAGTCCGCCGAAGAGCTGCTGGAACTCGCCGAAGCTTGCGATCGCAAGCGCGCGGTTGACCGGCCCTTTGAGCGTACGGCCGACGAATGCAGCGACCGCAGTGGGTGTGCGCGCGATCGCGCCTGCCGTGCCACCAAATGTGCCGCCCGAGAGCGCGCGCAGATGCGCAGGCGCGGATAACGCGGCCGCGCTACTGGCCATCGGCGCTTTGTTCGCGTGCGCGAAGCTCGTTTTCAGTGCGCGCGCGCTCGAGCTCTTCCTGTTTGCGGGCAATCTCCGCGAGCATCAGCTGCAGCCATTCGGAAAGCTCAGCCACTGTGCTCTTCTTCTACGTACCCGTCTTCGCGGGCGGCATGGGGACTGCAGGAGGCCGCAGCGGCGCTTCCTGCGGGTCCCGATCCGAGAGCATTTCACGGAAGCTCGCCTCGTCGGGCGGCAGATCCGACTTACCGTCCCAGGTGGCGCCGTCGGGAACGCGGTTCTGCACTTTGGGCGCGCTTGCGAGCGCCTCATCGAGGCTCGCATCGGCGCGTGAGACGGCGACGGGGATGCCGCGCGGGTCGTGCGCGAGCGCCGTCACCAGTTCCACGTTCAAAGTCTCATCGTGATGCTTCAACTGCTTCTCGATGCGCGTCTGCTGTGCTTTGGGCAACCCGTCAGGCTGCGCCTGCTTGCCGTCGTGGGAATCGTCCTCCAGGGGACCGCTCGCCTGCATGTAGAGCTCGCCATCGAGCCAGCCGAACAGAAACGGCTGGTTGACGACACGGACTTGAGTGCCGACCGGAATCATGTCGTAGAAAGACTCGATATCCTCCGGATACAAGCGGATGCAGCCGTGGCTCGAGCGCAGCCCGACACCTGCGGGTTTGTTGGTGCCGTGAATCAAATAGCTGGGCCAAGCCAGATAGAAGGCGTAGCGGCCGAGCGGATTGTCGGGACCCGGGCCAATCACTTTGTCCAGGTCCTCGCCATTCTCCTTGTGTTCCTTGATGACGGAGACCGGCACATGCCAGATGGGATTCTTCTGCCGCCGCGTGATCTTGGTGACGCCCTCGGGGGTTTTCCAGCCGACCTTGCCGATGCCGATGGGATGCGTGTAGACGAGCGGCGTCTCGCCCGCCTTGTGCGCAGGAAAATAGTAGATGCGCATCGCGGCGACATTGATGATGACGCCCTCGCGCGGTGCGCTCGGCAGAACGAACTGGGTGGGCACGACGATCGTCCTGCCCTCGCCCGGCAACCACGGATCGACTCCTGGGTTCGCCCGCACGATTTCCTCGTAGCCGACATTGAAGCGCCGCGCGATGTCGGTCAGCGTGTCCTCCTTAGTGCTGGTCGTGATCTGCACGTCGCCAACGACGTCCTGGTCGGGCGCGAGTTCGAATCGTTCGGTGGCCTCAGGCAGCGCCGCCTCTGCCGGCTGCACGGGCGGCGGCGGCGGCGCGCTCTTGGCATGGCCGGTCCAGGCGTCATGCCAGAGCGAACAGGACGCGAGGCCTAATAAAAGGCTCGCCAGAGCGATGCGCGTCAGTGGGTGCGAAGCGGGATTCATGCTTTCGATTATGACATCCGCTGCGCCGGGCTACAGCAGGACCGGCTGATTCGGCAGCTCGTTCGAGCCTGCGCCGCGAATGCCCGGAAAATGGCGCTCCAGGAGGCGCCCGACGTGCTGCACGCCTGCGACTGAGCCGCGGCCGAAATCCCCTTCGCGGTAATGCCGTTCCATTTCACGGCAAATCTGATCCCATTCATTCGGCGTAACCTGACCCGCCAAGCCGCGATCGGCCAGAATTTCCACGGCGCGGTCCGCGAGGAGCACATAGATGAGGACGCCGTTGTTATGCAGCGTGTCCCACACCCCAAGGTGCGCGAATACCTGCAAAGCTCGCTGCCGCGGCGTGAGATCGCGCCACAGCTCCGCGGGATGCAATGCCGTCTCGACGACGAAGCGGATCTCGCCCGCATGTTGCGACTCGACCTGGGAGATGGTGGTCTCAATATCGCTCAGCACTTTCGCAGTGAAGCGCCGCTGGGTGCTCCAGTGCGTGGCAAACAGATGACGTAGCGCGCGGTCAAGCTTCATCGCGTGACTCACTACCAGCCGCCCGACGCGCCGCCGCCGCCAAAACCGCCGCCGCCGCCGCTGAAGCCGCCGCCTCCGCCCATGCCTCCGCCCATCATCCCGCCGCCCCACCCGCCGAAGCCTCCGACGCGCCCCAAGCCACCGCCTATCCCGCCGGAGAGCAGCGCGAACAGAAACGCGACGATGGATGCGATGACCGCCGCCACGATGAATCCGCCGAAGAGCCAGACGATGACTCCCGTGATGCCGCCGGTCACGATCGCGCCTGCCGGACGCCCCAAGATCGCGCGCAGCGCGCTCGAGCCTATGAACACCGCGATGAACAAGAACGGCAGCAGGCTGCCGACCCCGCGCCGCGAGCCGCCGCCGTGCCAGGTGCGATCGGGCGCGGGCAGCGCTTCGCCTGCGACGACCGTTTCGATCTGATCCACTCCGGCGTTGATGCCACCGTAAAAATCGTTCTGCGCAAAAAGCGGTCTGATGGTCTCGGTGATGATGCGATTGGCGATCGCGTCGGGCAGCGCGCCTTCCAAGCCGTAGCCCACTTCAATGCGCACGCGCCGGTCGTTTTTGGCGACGATGAGGAGCACTCCATCGTCCACGTGTTTGCGGCCGATCTTCCATTGTTCGACGACACGGATGGAGTACTGCTCGATCTCCTCCGGATGCGTCGTCGGCACGATCAGCACCACGATCTGCGTGCCCTTCCTTGCCTCGAAGGCGGCGAGCTTGTCCTCGAGTGCCGACTGCTGTTCGGCGGTCAGCGTCCCGGTCAAATCCGTGACCCGCGCTTCGAGCTTCGGAACGGGCTCGAGGCCCTGCGCGCCTGCAAGCCCGACGGCAGCGACGAGAAGCGCGAGCCATCCGCGGCCGACGCGGCTCCTCTTGGCTTGCGCGCGCGTGCTCAATGAGGAGTCGCGGGCGCGGCAGCAGGAGGCGGCTGCGAGCCCTCGCGCGCCTGGGCCGCGACGCCCGTGCCAAAGTCCACCTTCGGCGCGACCGCGATGGCCGACTCGTTCTCGACCGTGAAATTAGGCTTCACTGAGAAACCAAACAGCTTGGCGGTGAGATTGGCCGGGAAGGAGCGCACGGTGACGTTGTAGCTGCGCACCGCGTCGATATAGCGATTGCGCGCCACGGTGATGCGATTCTCCGTGCCCTCGATCTGCGCCTGCAGATCGCGGAAGTTCGCATCCGACTTCAGCTGCGGGTACGCCTCGGTCACGGCGAACAGGCTCTTCAGCGCCTGGGTGAGCTGGCCCTGCGCAGCCTGAAATTTCTGCATCGCCGCCGGATCGTTCAGGAGTTCGGGCGTGAGCTGGATGGAGCTCACCTTGGCACGCGCCTCGGTTACGCCGATGAGCACCTGCTGCTCCTGTATGGCGAAGCCCTTGACGGTGTTGACCAGGTTTGGGATGAGATCGGCGCGCCGCTGGTATTGATTGACCACTTCCGACCAGGCGGCTTTTACACTCTCATCCTGCGACTGCAGCGAGTTGTAGCCACATCCTGAGAGTGCTGCGGCGACGACCGCCATAAACGCGAGTGTCCAGATACGCATCGATCCCTCCATCACGGCAAGTTGTGGGCTAATCGAAGTAGCCCAAGGCCCCTTAAGAAGTCGATTCTAGACCAAAAAAAACCCCGGACGGTTAGGCCCGGGGTCGAAAATGCGGACTTTCGATGAAGGGAAGGAAGTCCGCTAGGGGATTCTCAACGTCGTCTGGGTCGACACAGTTAGTGCAATCGCGCCCAGTGCAAAATCTTGATGTCCTCGCTGTTCAGGTCGAAGCTCTGCGCGAGGAGCGAGCAAAGTTCGCGCGTGCCACCGGTCGGCTCGAGAGGGCGCCGCAGCTCCACCACTCCACTCCATTCACTGGCATCCGCCTGGAAGGGAATCTGGGCAGTCGCGGTCACAAAGTGCGTGTAATACCTGGCGGCCACGTGGAAAGAGTAGTGGCCACACTGATTTACGGCCGTGAAGCGCTCCACAAATCGACTAAGCTTTTTGCAATTGCCTTTGCAACATAAGGCCCCCTGGATTTGCCGTATGTCCCGTTATAGAGCGCCGGCGCCGCCCGGCTCGAAGTACATCACACGCGAAGGCGCGCAGCGCTTGCGCGCGGAGCTTGACGAATTGTGGCGCACAGAGCGGCCGCGGGTGACACAGGCCGTCGCGGAGGCTGCTGCGCAGGGAGATCGCTCCGAGAATGCGGAATACGTGTACGGCAAGCGGCGGCTGCGCGAGATCGACCGACGGGTACGCTTCCTGCGCCAGCGCCTGGAAGGCATGGTGATTGTCGACGCCGCCCCGGCCGACAAAGAGCGCGTGTTCTTCGGCGCGTGGGTGACGCTCGAGTCACTCGGGAGTGCGCTTGAGCGCTACCGGATCGTGGGTCCTGACGAGTTCGATCGCGCGCCGGGCTACATCAGCATGGATTCTCCGTTGGGGCGCATGCTACTCGGCAAGCGTCTGCACGATGAGCTCACGGTCGAGCTGCCCGGCGGCGCGCGGACGGTTTTCATTGTGCAGATTCACTACGGGGCGCAGGCCGAGGAGTGCTGACTACCACATCACGCGCACATTCTTGAACTGCCACGGATCGCTCTTGTCGATGTCTTCGGGGAACAGGCGGTCGCGCTCATGCAGCGGAGTCCAGTCGGTGTACTGGCCGACGACGTTGCCGAGATACGGCATGCAGATTTCGAGGTTGCGCCGGAAGTCCATTTCATCGGGTTCCGTGACTCCGCAGTTGGGGTTCTCGATCGCCCAGACCATGCCGGCGAGACACGCAACCGTGACCTGCAGGCTGGTCGCGCTGTTGTGGGGGGCGAGCTTGCGCGCCGCGTCGATTGAGAGCTGCGAGCCAAACCAGTAGGCGTTGTTCTTGTGTCCGGCGAGGAGCACGCCCAACTCATCGACGCCCGCGTCGATGTCGTCCATCAAAATCCGCTTCTTCTCCTGCAGCTGCCAGTTGCGCCCGGCGAACTCGTGCAGGGACACGATCGCAGCATCGCAGGGGTGATAGGCGTAGTGCACGGTCGGACGATAGACTGCCTGCGCCCCATCGCGCACCGTGTAGTAATCGGAGATGGAGATCGATTCGCCGTGCGTAATGCAGAAGCCGTGAAAATGGCCGGCGAGCGGCGTCCAGGTGCGCACCCGAGTGCTCGCGCCCGGCTGCATCAAATAGATGGCGCACATGCAGCCGAAGTCGTGGCGCTTGCCGTCGCGCGGGAAATTCCGCTCATGCGTTCCCCAGCCAAGCTCGGCCGGCTGCGAGCCTTCACTGACGAAGCCATCGACCGACCAGGTGTTGACGAACTCGTTCGGCTCCTTGGGCACGTGCGACACCTGTGTGTCGCGCTCGGCGATGTGGATCACCTTCACGCCGAGGCGCCGCGCAAGATCGCCCCAATCGGCGCGCGATTGCGGGTTGCCGGTGTCGGCCGCCGTGTCGGTCGCGATATTCAGCAGCGCCTGTTTCACAAGGTGCGACACGAGGCCCGGGTTTGCGCCATGCGTGAGCACCGCAGTCGGCGCGCGCGCATTGCCGGGACGCAACGCAAGCGCCTCCTCGCGCAGCGCATAATTCGTGCGCCGCGCCGCCGGAACCGTGGGATCGGTGTAGCCGCCGGGCCAGGGCTCGATGCAGGTGTCGAGATACATCGCGCCCTTTTCCCAGCACAGCTTGATGAGCGCAATGCTCGCGACATCCACCGAGACGTTCAGGAGAAAATCGCCGCGCCCGAGGAGCGGATTCAATACGCGACGGAAGCTCTGGCGCGTGAGCGTCTCGCAGATGAGCTTGACGCCAAATTCGGCGGCGACCGCACGCCCGCGCTCGTCTGCCGTGACGATGCTCACGCGCTCGGGCGGCACGCCGACGTGACGCAGGATGAGCGGCAGGATGCCCTGACCGATGCTGCCGAATCCGACGATCAGAATCCGGCTCGGAAATTCAACGTGGACCTTGTGGGAACTCATCAGTTTTTTCAGCCACGATTTTCGCGCCAGTGCGGAGGGTAGGTGCGCTCGTATCCGGGCAGCGCCTCGACGCGCGCAATCCAGCGGCCGAGCGCGGGGTAGTTGGTTTCGATGGGCAGGAAGCGCGATGACAAGTCACGCGCAGCCGGACGATTGAGCGCGCGGCGCAAGAGCTGGATCGACGGAAAAAACACCATGTCGGCGGCCGAGAAGCTCTCGCCCACGATCCAGTCGGACTTTGAAAGCCGACCCTCGATGGTGCGCGCTTCGCTGGCGATGACGTGCATGGCCTCAGTGAGATCAGGCGCGGGCCCGCTCGGCGCAAAACCAAACATCGTACTCGTGATGCTCGTCACCTGATGCTCGGCATAGGCTTGAAACTCGCAGATGACCCGCATGATGACACCGGCCTCCTCCGGCGTGCGCCCGAAGATCGGCGGGTCCGGGTACTTCAGGTCAAGATAGTAAAGAACGGCGAGCGACTCGAATACGACGTAGTCGCCGTCCTTCAGTACCGGCACGCGGCCGCGCGGATTGAGCGCGAGCATCTGCGGCGACTTATGCTCCTGCTTGGAGAACTGCAGGAGGTGGCTCGTGTAAGGCAAGTGCTTGAACTCAAGCGCCAGCAGCACACGCCAGGCGTATGGGCTGCCGCTGCCCCAGTACAAGTCGATCGCCATAGAGTCGCAGCCGTTCAGGAATTGCGCGATTGTAACGGGAAGCTCACTCGGCAGAAAATGCATCGCAGCAGAAAATGCTTTTTCCCATGTACACCACGCTGATCGAAACCGCCGAGCTCGCCGCAGCGATGGCAGACCCACGCTGCGCGATCCTCGATTGCCGCTTCGATCTTGCGCAGCCTGAGTGGGGAGCGCGTGAGTATGCTGCCGGCCACATTCCGCACGCGCTCTACGCAGATCTTGACCGTGATCTGGCGGGCGCCGTGCACGCCGGCACCGGCCGTCATCCGCTTCCGGATCCTGCCGAGTGGGTGCGAACCCTAAGCCGCTGGGGCATCGATGGCAGCGTTCAGGTCGTAGCCTACGATCAGGGCAACGGCGCCTATGCAGCGCGCCTGTGGGGACTGTTGCGCTGGGTCGGCCATACCGAGGTTGCCGTCTTGAATGGCGGCTATGCCGCGTGGCTCGCCGCGGGGCTGCCGATCAGCACTGCGGTCATAGTGCGCCCGGCGACCCATTTCACACCGCGCGCGAGTGCTCTGGGCACACTCGACGCCGAGGAGATCGAGCGCTCGCTCGCGCAAGAGCAGATTCTCCTCATCGACGCACGCGGTGCCGATCGCTTCGCCGGCGAGAATGAGAAGATCGACCCCGTCGCGGGACACATCCCGGGCGCCCGCAACGAACCCTTCGCGGCCAATCTTGACCCGCAGGGACGCTTTCTGCCGGCGTCGGTGCTGCGCAGCCGCTGGCAGGCGGTTCTTGGAGCGCGCCCCACAAGCGAGCTTGTGTCGATGTGCGGCTCGGGAGTGACCGCTTGCCACAACCTCCTCGCGCTCGAAATCGCGGGCCTGCCCGGCGCGCGCCTGTATCCGGGCTCTTGGAGCGAATGGATTCGCGATCCTGCGCATCCCATCGCTCGCGGACCGATCTGATAGATCCAGTGCTCTATACACCACGGCCAATTTTGGTATGGTGCGCACGGTGAATCTGTCCGCTTCGTGGCTGGTCCTTTTAGAAGTCAAGGCAACCAGCCACGCGCATTTTGGGAGTCGCGACAATTGTCCGCTGATCCGAAGAGCGCCGTCACCGCCGGTAAAGCGAAGTTCAATCCCGCGCAGCCCTGGCGGATCGAGGACTCCCTCGATCTCTATCATGTCAACGCCTGGGGGAAGGGATACTTCTCGATCAACGAAGCCGGGCACGTCGTGGTGCGCCCGGACACGCAGCCGGGCCGCGACATCGACCTCTTTGAAGTGGTCGAGGGCTTAAGGGCGCGCGATCTGTCGACTCCGGTGGTCGTGCGGCTGTCCGACATCCTCGCGCATCGGCTGAAACATCTGCACGCTGCATTTCAACAGGCGATCATCGAGAACGACTACAAGAACGGCTACGCCGCCGTGTACCCGATCAAGGTGAACCAGCAGCGCCTCGTGGTCGAGGAAGTGTATCGCTACGGCAAGGAATTCGGCTTTGGCCTGGAGGTCGGCTCCAAGCCCGAGCTTCTCGCCGTCATGGCGATGACTGAGAACGAGCCCACGCGGCTCATCGTCTGCAACGGCTTCAAGGACGACAGCTACATCGAGGCCGTCACGCTTGCGACCAAGCTCGGGCGGACCATCATTCCCGTCGTCGAGAACTTCGCCGAGCTCAACCTCATTCTGAAGCACGCGGATACCTATGGCGTGCGCCCGCGCGTGGGCGTGCGCGTGAAGCTCTTCAGCGAAGGCTCCGGGCGCTGGGCCGACTCGGCCGGCGACAAATCGAAATTTGGTCTCTTCATCACCGAGATCCTCGAGCTCTTCGCCGTGCTGAAAGCGCGCAACATGCTCGATTGTCTGCAGCTCGTGCACTGCCACCCGGGCAGCCAGCTGCAGGACATCCGCCGCGTCAAAGACGCCATCAATGAGCTCGCGCACGTCTACGCGGAGCTGAAGCTGATGGGTGCCGGACTTCAGTACATCGATGTCGGCGGCGGCCTCGGCGTGGACTACGACGGCAGCGGCACCAACTTTTCCTCATCGATGAACTACACCCTGAACGAGTACGCAAGCGACGTCGTATATCGCATCGCGAGCGTCTGCAACGCGCGCGACATTCCTCATCCGATGATCATTAGCGAATCCGGCCGCGCCATCGCGGCGTATCACAGCGTGCTGATCTTCAATGCGCTCGGCTCTTCCGCACTCGACAAATTCAAGGTGACCGGTGAAGTCGCGCAGGACTACGCGGGTGCCGAGGAGCTGCCGCAACCGGTGCAGGATTTGTTTGAGGCCTATCGTGCGGTGAGCGAGCGGCGCCTCGTCGAGTGCTACCACGATGCATTGACGGCGCGCGAGCAGATCCTGCAGATGTTCAATCTCGGACTCCTGTCGCTTGAGTTTCGCGCCCTGGCGGAACGCCTGTATTGGGCGGTGTGCACGAAGATTCGCGATGCCTGCCGGAAAATCGATCGGCTGCCGGAGGAGCTCGAGGACCTCGAGTCGATCCTGAGCGACACTTATTTCTGCAACTTCTCCGTGTTTCAGTCGCTGCCCGACAGCTGGGCGATCGACCAGCTCTTCCCCATAATGCCGATTCATCGTCTCGGCGAGCGCCCCACGCGCACCGGCGTGCTGGCCGACATCACCTGCGACTCGGACGGCAAGATCGACAAATTCGTATCGCTGCGCGACGTCAAGCATGCACTGGAACTGCACGAGCTCATCCCCGGGGAGGAGTACTACCTCGCCGCCTTCCTGGTGGGCGCCTACCAGGAAACGCTCGGCGACCTGCACAACCTCTTTGGCGACACGCACGTCATCCACATCCGCCTGCATGACGAAGGCGGCTGGTGGATCGAGGAGATTGTCAAGGGCGACACGGCCATCAAAGTTCTCGAATACATGGAATACGACGTCGAGGAGCTCTATCCGGCGCTGGCGCGTGACTGCGAGCGCGCCATCCGCGACGGCCGCATGACCATCGCGGAGAGCCAGACCCTGAAGCGCTTCTACGAAGGAGAGCTCAACGGCTATGCCTACCTCGAGTCCGACGGCGCGGCATAGGCAAATCGACCTCAAATCCCGGCACCCGGCACCTTTATGGCGCAGCGCGGCGGTGCGACGCCGCTTGCGAGCATCCGGTGTTGGGCCTACGGCCGGAAGGGCCCCCTGAGCGCATTCGCCGCCGCGGCCCGGCCGCTCCTCGATGCAACCGCGCTCCGTCTCGTCGTGGGGGCGCCGTCCAATCGCTGGGTTTTCGGTACGCCATTTGCAGGTCGTCCCGGCGTGGGTTCATAGGTGTAAACGCCGGAACGACTGCCCGGCGGCTACTATTTACTTCCCGCAGCGGCCGGGAGTAGCATTTCCGGGCGCGGGCTCCTTTTAAAAAGCGAGTGATTGGATGACGACGATCTACGTAGGGAATCTCTCCTTCAACGCCACCGAGCAGGACGTTCGCTCGCTCTTCGAGCGGCACGGCAAAGTGGATTCCGTCAAACTTATAATGGACCGTGAAACCGGCAAGCCCCGTGGTTTTGGCTTTGTCGATATGGAACAGAACGAAGCGCAGGCGGCTATCCAAGCTCTGAACGGTCATCAGATGAACGGCCGTCCGCTACGAGTCAATGAAGCGCAGGAGCGTCCGCAGCGCCCACGTCAGGGCGGCGGTCCGTTCCGGCGCTGAATGCCCGCACAGCATAGGTGCGCGCTCGCCGCTCTCGCGATTGCGCTGGTGGCTGTCGCCTGCGCATCCGCCAGCAGCACGCAAGAAACCGCTGCAGAATCACTCGACCGCGTTATTGCTGACGGCCGTCGCCCAGCAGCCGATCGCGAGCGCGACGTCTATCGCCACCCGAAGGAGACGCTGCTCTTTTTCGGACTGCGGCCGCAGATGCAGGTGGTCGAGATCTGGCCGGAACCGGGCTGGTACACGGAAATCATCGCGCCGCTCGTCAAGGATCAGGGCAAATACTATGCGGCGATGGCGGTTCCTCGTCCCGACAACGCCTATGTCACGGCGCGCACCAAGGCCTACGAGGACAAGTTCGCCGCGCACCCTGAACTGTATGGAAAGATTGAGCTCACGACCTTCGGCCCAGGTGCGGGAGACATCGCACCGCCGGGGTCGCTCGACATGGTCGTCACTTTCCGCAACATCCACAATTGGATGGCAGGCGGATGGGCGCCGCAGGCTTTTGCCTACATGTACAAGGCATTGAAGCCCGGCGGCATTTTGGGCGTCGTGGAGCACCGCGGCAATCCCGCCCTGCCGCAGGATCCCAAAGCGAAGAGCGGCTACGTGCGCGAGGACGAGGCGATCCGCTTGATCGAGTCGCAGGGCTTTGCGCTCGTGGCACAGTCGGAGATCAATGCGAACCCCAAGGACACAAAGGACTACCCGCAGGGCGTGTGGACCCTGCCGCCGGTCTATCGGCTGGGAGACAAGGACAAAGCCACCTACGCCACCATCGGCGAGAGTGATCGCTTCACTCTGAAGTTCGTAAAGCCGAAGACCAAATAGCGCTCACCACATTTCCTTAAGGCGCGCCTGGACGTCAACCGCCGCCGCGCTACCCTCCGCGAGGTTCCCCTCCGTCAGGCTCGATCCCTGGAAGGCGAGGGCATCGAAGCATTTGAGAACCTTCTCCGTCATGAAGCGGCTGCGCCCGCCATAGACGTGCGCGGCGCCGTTCTTGGGCTGGTTCGTCAGATAGAACTTGAGCGGCACCAGGAGCACCAGATCGTTGCGCGCGCGGGTCATCGCCACATACAAAAGCCGCCGTTCCTCTTCGATGAGCTCGGCTTTGCCGGTGGCGAACTCGGAAGGAAAGCTGCCGTCGACGACATTGAGCAGATAGACCGTGTCCCATTCCATCCCCTTAGCCGAATGGATCGTCGAGAGAACGAGATAGTCCTCATCAAGGAGGGGCTGTCCGGCAAGATCACTCGTGGCATTGGGTGGATCGAGTGACAGCTCGGTGAGGAAGCGCTCGCGCGACGGGTACTGACCCGACAAGAGATCAAGCTGATCAAGATCGCCAATGCGCGTATGGACATGCTCGTACAGCCGCTCAAGATGCGGCTGGTACCAGTCGCGCACCAGGCGCACCTGGCCCGGCCACGCGCGCTCCGGGGATCCAAGGATCGTCAATAGTTCACATAGCTTGCGCCAGCCGGCCGCGGCAGCCTGCGGCGGCTTCCACTCCTGCAACGATGCAAACGTACCCCCCGCGGCCTCGAAATGATCGAGCGCGTGGCGGGCGTTCGCGGGCCCCATGCCGGGCAGGAGCTGTGCCACCCGGAAGGCGGCGACGGTATTGCGCGGATTGTCCGCCCAGCGCAGCACCGAGAGGAGGTCTTTGACATGCGCCGCCTCGAGAAATTTGAGGCCGCCGTACTTCACGTACGGAATGCGGCGGCGCGCGAGCTCCACCTCCAAGATGTCGCTGTGGCTTGAGCCGCGAAACAGCACGGCTTGGCTGCGCAGCGGCACATTGGCTTCACGCCGCCGCAGCACTTCACTGCAGACATACTCGGCCTGCGCCGCAAGATCGGGCACGGTCACGAGGCGCGGCCGCACGCCGGCGCCGCGCGCCGCGAGCAGGTGCTTGCGGTACTGGCGCGGCGCTTCGAGCATGAGGGCGTTGGCGGCATCGAGCACCGGCTGCGTCGAGCGGTAGTTCTGTGCGAGCGTCACGACTTCGGCGCGCGGCACGAAGCGGTCGGGGAACCCGAGCATGTTGTCGACCGCCGCCGCGCGGAACGAGTAGATGGCCTGCGCGTCATCGCCGACCACCGCGAGCCCCGCGCCGTCGGGCCGCAGCGCATGCAGGATATCGGCCTGCAGTTTGTTCGTGTCCTGATATTCATCGACGAGCACGTGATCGAAGTTGCCGCTCACGTGCGCCGCAAGCTGCGCCTCCCCCATCATCGCGTGCCAATACAGCAGCAGATCGTCGTAATCGAGAAGGTTACAGCGCTGTTTCTTCTCCACGTAGCCGCGATAGAGCTTGGACAGCTCTACCTCCCACTGCGCGCACCAGGGATACTGTTCGGCAAGCGTGTCCTTCAGTGCGCGCCCCGTGTTCACGCGATAGGAATAGATCTGCAGGCAGGTTTCCTTGCGCGGAAAGCGCTGCTCCTTGGCGGCAAGCCCGAGCTCCTGGCGCAGCCCATCGAGTAGATCTGCGGCATCCGCGCGGTCGATCACGGAAAACTGCGGATCAAGCTTGAGGTGCCGCGCGTAGTGGCGCAGCAGCCGATTGCCGATGGAATGGAAGGTACCGGTCCAGTGCAGGCGTTGCAGGAGCGTCTGGCCCACCCCGCCGATGGATTCATTGAGAGCCTTCTTGATGATGTCGTGGGCGCGCCGGCGCATTTCCGCGGCGGCACGCCGCGTGAAGGTCAGCATCAAGATGCGTGCCGGATCGACGCCGTGGATTGCCAGGTGTGCGACTCGATGTGCGAGCGTGTCGGTCTTGCCGGTGCCTGCACCCGCCACGACCAAGAGCGGCCCTGACTTCAGGCCCTTCTGCGGCTGCGCTTCGCCATAGGAGACGGCCTTCCTTTGCGGAGCGTTGAGCTTTTCCAGGTGGGCCGCGGTTGACACGCGCCGCGACTATACTTAAGCACTCGCCGCGCGGCTATTGACGCCCGTCACAACGGTGCGGCGGCGACCGGCGGCGCAGATATTCGCCTGTACGCGGTGCGCCGGCCTCGCTAGGCTTGCGCGCATGAGCCTGCAGAGCCGCACCCATCATTTTCGCGGACGCGTCGTGCACGTCACCGTCGACGAAGTTGTGCTGCCAAACGGCCATCGCGCACAGCTTGATGTCGTGCATCATCCCGGCGGCGCTGCGGTCGTCGCGCTCGATGCCGCAGCGCGCGTGTGCCTATTGCGTCAGTATCGCTACGTCGCCGGTGGCTGGCTGTGGGAACTGCCGGCCGGCAAGCTCGAGCCGCACGAGGATCCTCAGGTAACCGCGCAACGAGAACTCGCCGAGGAAGCCGGCGCGCGCGCGGCCAACTGGCGAGCCTTGGGGAGCTATTTGAGCTCGCCGGGAGTTTTTACCGAGGTCATCCACTTGTTTCTCGCAACCGATATCCAGCCGGCGGACAGCGCGCATGAGGCCTCCGAAGTCATCGAGGTGCATTGGCTGCCGTTCGAAGAGGCCCGGCGCTGGGCGCTCGACGGAACGATCCGGGACGGCAAGACGGCCGTTGGCCTGCTGCGGGCAGCTGCGCAAGTCAATCCGTGACGCGTTGCACAGCCTCTCGGGCGGTGCCTATCTAAGCTCACGGCACGCTGGCAGAGGCCCGCAATGCGACTTAATCCGTGAAAGACTTAAACGGCAAACCCCCTCCCAACGACGATGCCCAAGGCAACGGCGAGAGCGCCAACCGGCGGCGCCTGGGCCGAGTCGTGCACGATGATCGCGGCTGCGCTTCGGTCGAGTGGCAGGATGCGCCGCAGAACTACGTGCGCCCCGTGCTCGAGCTCGAGGATGGTGCGCGAACCACGACTCGACTGAAGGCCCTGCGCGACAAGGCGCCGCTGTCGATCGCCAAACAGGACGCCTACAACCCCTACCAGCGCTCAGCGCCTGCGACCCCAGCCCAAGCCGGGACGCGCCGCGACCTGCGCAAGCTTTCAAAATGGATCAAATTGATGCGCGAGGTCGAGGAGCGCAAATTGCTCGACAAGGAAGAAGCCGAAAAGCCGCGCGAGGATTAGCGGCCGGCGGGGCCTTCAGCGCCCGCGCTCGATATGCGCCATCTTGCGGCCGTCGCTTAAACGATAGAAACGGCGCAGCTGCGCCAGCACTTCCCGACCGAGTTCCGCGCGCGAGTCACGCAGACCACGCTCCAGCTGCCGGCAGAACTTTTCCGCATAGCGGCTCGCAGCGCGATACATGCGCTGCCGCGCGCTTGCAAGGTTGGGGTCGATGCGCGTGCGCTCGAATAACAGGCGCATCAGCTCCGCCGGAAATCGCTGCGGCGACTGCCGCCGCAAGAGCGCAAAGGTTGCGACATATTTGTCGATCTCCGCCTGCATCTCGAGTTCCAGAATCGACACCGGCTTGTCATGCCCCGCATTCCACGCGAAATACACGAAGTGGCTGACGCCCTCGAGCGCGGTCCAATAGTCGGCGACGTTGTCCGCGTCGAGACGCTCGAGCGGATCGGCGCGCCGCAGCCGCTCGAGCAGCTCTGGATCAAGATACAGCGATACGCCGACGGCATCGCGCTCCTCGACGATGATGAGTTCCTCTTCGGCCGAAGTATGCGGCGCGGCCTGCGGCAGCTGCGTGCGCTCGGTGACGAGAAAATCATACACGTCGTGCGCGATGGGCACGTCGTAGATGCCGCCAATGAGATCCTGAATCCGCCGTAGAATCATCAGGTCAATGCGCGAGCGCCACGCGCGCGCCCGCGGTCGGGCGCACACCGAGGCGCTCGAGAATCTGATAGGAGCGCCGGCTTCCGGTCTTCAGCCAGATTTCATAGAGGCGCAGGATGTCGCGATCCGAATGCCGGTAGGCCGACTCCGCAAGCTCGTTCAAAGCATCGACGAGTGGCTGGAATTTCTGCGCAAGCTCGGCGAATACCGCGCCCAATACCCGCCGCGGACCGCGCGAGTGCGCGACGGCAAGCGTGCCGTAGGCGCGGCCGCCCATCGCGATGTGATAGTCGATGTCGATGAGCTTGCGCGCGAAACTCTGGGCGAAGAATCCGGCAATGAAGAGCGATACATCCCCGAGGCGCTGCAAGCTGCGGTGGCGGTCCTGGGTCGAGGGCGCCTCGAGGGCCTCCGCCAGCATGACGGCGAGCGGTTTTAATCGTGTGCCGGTGGGCGTGTGCTCGTACAGAGCTTCGGAGCGGGCGAAGAGCGTGAGGAGGTTGACGACGTAGTGTTCGGTCTGATCTTCGACGCTCAGGCGCTGTTTGGCGAACGCGCTTTGCAGCGCATCGTGGAAAAATTCGCGCAGATTCGCGACCGGGACAAGCCGTGCTGAACTTGCGGATTCCGTCATGGCGCGCGTAGCTCCTTTTTATAGTACAACGGCACGCAGCGCTTAAAGTTCACCCGGATTCATAGCTGATTTCCGTGATGAGTTGCACCGAAATTCCAAATATGGCTCAACTCGCCTTGGCAGCCAAACCGTGATAGTGCTGATGTGTCGTGCACGCATTACAATAATTGCTCTTCTTCCTGGAATGCTAAGTCATGCAATTTTCACGCCTCATTCATTTGGGCCTCCTGGCATTCGCCGGCGTGATGACTGCACCGGCTGAGGGCAACGCGGCGTTTACGGCGGACGATCTGGTGCGGCTGCAGCGGGTGTCGGATCCGCAGGTGTCCCCGGACGGGCGCCACGTGGTGTGCGTATTGCGCGTGACCGACATGGCGGCGGATCAGGGTCGCACTCATCTGCTCGTGATTGATCGTACCGGCATCAATCCACGCGCACGCGCGCTCTCGTGGAACGTCGCCAACGATTGGAACCCGCGCTGGGCGCGCGACAGCCGCATGGTCTATTTTCTTTCGATGCGCTCAGGCTCGGCGCAGGTGTGGCGCCTGTCGCTCGATGGTAGCGATCCGCTGCAGGTGACGGATTATCCGCTCGACATCGCGGCCCTCAAGGTCTCCCCGGCGGGCGATTCCCTCGCCATTTCGATGGAGGTCCTGCCGCAATGCGGGGATCTCAAATGCACCCAGGAAAGGCTCGCAGCGGCGCGCGCGGGCGGTGGCGCGAGTGGCCGGCCGGCGGGCTCCTCCGGCCAGGCGTACACGCAGCTCTTCGTGCGCCATTGGGACACCTGGAGTAACGGTACACGCTCGCATCTATTCGTTGCGCGTCTGCAAAGCGACGGACGCGCGGCGACGCCCGTCGATGTATCAAAGTCCCTCGATGCCGACGTGCCGTCGAAGCCCTTTGGCGGCGATGAGGAGTTCAATTTCAGCCCGGACGGCAAGCGCATCGTGTTCGCGGCGCGCATCGCCGCTCGCAGCGAACCGTGGTCGACGAACTTTGATCTTTTTGAAGCATCCGTCGACGGCGGCGAGCCTGCGAACTTGACGCAGAGCAATCCGGCGGCTGATACGCAGCCGGTCTTCTTGAGGAACGGCGATCTTGCCTATCTTGCCGCGGATCGACCGGGCTTTGAGTCCGATCGCTTTCATATTGACGTGCGCGATGCGCGCACCGGAAAAGCGCGTGCGCTCACCGCCTCCTGGGATCGCTCCGTCATGCGCCTTGGCGTCACAGCCGATGGCGCGCGTCTCCTTGCAACGGCCGCGGACGGCGGCCAGGAAGCACTGTTCGCCATCGACCCCGCGAACGGTCAGCCACACAAGATCGTCGGCACGGGTGAGGTCGGTAGGTACTCCGCAACCAAGGACGCGGTGTACTTCACATGGGCGAACCTTGCCGCCCCGGCAGACCTCTACGTCACCTCCATCGCAGGCGGGACACCATGGCGTCTGACGGCGGTCAATCACTCGCTCCTCGAGCAACGCTCCCTCGGCGCATTTGAGCAGTTCAGTTTCAAAGGCTGGAACGATGAAACCGTGTACGGCTATGTGGTCAATCCCCCGGGCTTTGATGCGCAGAAGCGCTATCCCATTGCCTTCATCGTGCACGGCGGCCCGCAGGCAAGTTTTCAGAATCTGTGGAACTACCGATGGAATGCGCAGGCCTTTGCCGGGCACGGCTACGCCGTCGTCATGATCGATTTCCACGGCTCGCAGGGATACGGACAGGCGTTCACGGATTCGATCAGCAACGATTGGGGCGGCAAGCCGCTTGAAGATCTGCAAAAAGGCCTTGCGGCCGCTATCACGCGCTATCCGTGGCTCGACGGCACGCGCGCCTGTGCGCTCGGCGCCTCCTACGGCGGCTTCATGATGAACTGGATCGAGGGCAACTGGCCCGACCGCTTCCGCTGCATCGTCAATCATGACGGCGTCTTCGACCAACGCATGATGTATTACTCGACGGAGGAGCTGTGGTTTCCGGAGTGGGAAAACGGCGGACCCCACTACGAAAATCCGCAGGACTACGAAAAGTTCAACCCGGTGAATTTCGTGACGCGCTGGCGTGCACCGATGCTCGTCATCCATGGCCAGCAGGATTTTCGCATTCCCTATACGCAGGGGCTTGCGACCTTTACCGCGCTGCAACGCCGCGGCATCGAGAGCAAATTATTGATCTTTCCGGACGAGAACCATTGGGTGCTGAAACCCGCGAACAGTCTGCAGTGGCATGCGACGGTCCTTGATTGGCTGGACGCGCACCTGAAGAACTAGCGCCCCGGGCGGCGCCCCGCCGGTCACTGCTTGCGCTCGTTGCCCTTGCGAAAGCGATACAGGGGATCATCCGCACGTCCCTGCACCAGCACGCCGTTGGCATCGTATGACTGCTCCGACAGCGCAAGCTCGGTCGATTTGAGCTCCGCTGCGAGCAGCGTGCGCGCGGCGGCCTCACTCGTGTGCGAAGCCGTATGGCAGCGCAGCGGCTCGTCGGCGCCGACGAAGCGCTCGCCGACGCGTGTCCAGAATAGATCGCAGCCACTCAGCGGAACGATATCCTCCGTCACCATCGCCGTGAATAATTCGGGGTTCAATTGCCCGTCGCGCCAGCGCCGCGGCTCAACCAGCGTCGCGAGTGATTCCTTGATCTTGCCGTTCGCGATCTCGAAGGTGAGGACCTGCTGCACCATGACGCGCCGCGGATCATCGGCCGCCGACTCCTGCAGATAAAATGTGTGCGCTCCCATGATGGGCGAATCGATCGGCACGATGGCAACGGCGAGAGCTTCGTGCGGCGGCTTGCGGGCCTTGACGTCCTCATCGTGCTGCGCGGTGCTGCTGTAGGTGCCCGGCAGCCAGCGCATCATCTGCGCAAAATCCAGTCCCTGATTCTTCTCCTCGCGGTGTGCTGCGCAGCCAAGAAGCGCGCCACCCGCGCCGAGCGCGCAGCATAGAAGTGCCACGCGCGCCGCGCGCCTGCGCTGTCGCTTCTGCGGATGCTCATCCATAAAACACGCGCCACTCGGCCCGGTATGACAGACCGAGCGCCATCAGCCTTTCCAAGAGGTCATTGTAGGGCATCCCGGCCGCGCGCGCCGATTCGGCGAAGTCCTCTGCCGCCTCAAGATTGGGATTGGCATTGGCCTCGAGTACGTAGACTTCGCCCGCCGCAGTAACCCTGAAATCCATGCGCGCGTAGCCGGATAGCCCGAGCGCCCGATAGATGCGGCGCGACAGCTTATCGAGCCGTGCGACCACCGCCGGCGGCAGCTCCTGCGCGGCGCGCGTCGTGATGCCGTATTTTGCCTGATAGCGCTTGTCCCATTTGACCTTGCGCGTTGCAATTGCCGCGAGCGACTCGGGCAGCGAACCAAAGACCATCTCCCATACCGGCAGGCGTGTGAGGCGCTCGTTGCCCAGGACTCCGACATAGAGCTCGCGGCCCTCGATGAACTCTTCGACCAGAGCATCCGAGCCGACCTGCTCGTGGACGAATTCGATGCGCTCTTTGAGTCGCGCGGCGTCCTCCACCACAGAAGCCTGGGCGATGCCGAGTGAGGCATCCTCCACCGTCGACTTGACGAACAGGGGAAATTTCAGCTTGCGGGGCAGGTGCAGGCGCGCACCCTTGCGGCTGACCGCGAAGCGCGGCGTCGGAATGCGATGAAAGGCGAGGAGCTGCTTGCACAAGAGCTTGTCGCGCGAGAGCAGAAGACCGCGCGGATTGCAGCCGGTGTAGGGTTGCCGCAAGAGCTCGAGGAATGCCACCACGTGCTGATCGTAGGAGACGATGCCCCCGAATTCCTCGAGCAGATTGAAAACGACGTCGGGCTTCCAGTCGGCGACCGCCGCGCGCAGCTCGGTCAGGCTGTCGAGCACACCGATGCAGTGGACTTCGCGGCCTGCCTTGCGCAAGGTCGTGATCACGTCGTATTCGGTGCGCCACTCCTCGATCTGTTTGGCGGTGTAGCCGTCGAGGCTCTCCGGAGGCACGAGGCTCGCATGCACGACGACGAGCGTGCGCAGCTTCTTCATAGCGGCAGGTGCGGGGTCTCGCCTGCGGCGTAGAGCCGCGTCATCCGAGCCAGCATCGAGCGCGCATCGCGCGCGGCCTCACGGCGGTTGCCGCGCACGTAAAGCGCGAGCGCGTCGCTGCGCTCGATCAGAAGGCGCAGCACCTGGTGAACACTGTAGAGCGGCGTCGCAAGTTCGTCCGCGACCGCGCCCAAGAGCGCGGACTTCTGCGCGCGCAGCAAAGTGCTGGCGCGCATCGTATTGGCGTGGGCGCGTTCCTCGCTGAAGAGCCGTTGCAGCATGTCATCCGCCAAGCCGCGTCGATAATGCCGGTGGCGCGCAAGCTTCCTGCGGTAGTGCTGCGAGAGAGTGCGCGTGTTCGTATCGATGGGTTCCACACGCTCTCGGTTGCGCACCGGAGCGCGCGTGGCGCGCACACTCTCCATCAGCTCCTCGACGAGCTCCAACTTCTCGAAGGCGGGCCAGTCGGCGTAGCTCCTCCTCCAGTCCGAGTGCGGCTTCAACCACACGGCGAAGGTCTCGGCAAAATCCTCGGTCGGGTGCGCCTGTGCGTACCACTCTCCGAGGTGATGCACGTAGCGCCGACTGCCGGGTCGCGCGCGGTAGCGGCGCGGATACGGTCGCGACGCGGGGCCAAACATTTCGCGCCAGCACTTGCGCCGCCGCAGGCGATAGGCGTTGTCGAGAGCGTGGCCCGCCTCATGGCGCAGAATGCGCATCAGCCAGCGCTCATTGCCACCCTCCACGGTGCGCATGATGCGTCGCTCGAGCTGTTCGAGCCGCGGGTGCGCCAAATAAAACGGCACCGCGATACCCGGCACGCCGTCGGGCGAGAACCACTCCTCGCCGAGCCATACATGCGGTTGAAAATGAATGCCGCGTCGCTCGAGCTCGGCGTACAGGCGACGGATATGCGG
>Ga0182024_10007682_pt1 | contig 23187 bp, 17 predicted proteins | sample P32metaG_FD_120480 | JGI IMG/M metagenome (GOLD analysis project Ga0182024, IMG submission 120480) | Permafrost microbial communities from Stordalen Mire, Sweden - P3-2 metaG (Illumina Assembly) | ecosystem: Environmental > Terrestrial > Soil > Wetlands > Permafrost | place: Sweden: Stordalen... | reverse complement strand
GGTTCTGCAACAGCAAGTCCAGGAGCACGATGACCGCCGCGCGAAGCTGGCCATCGAAATGTTCTGCTACCGCGCGCGAAAATATATCGGCGCATTTCTGGCGGCGATGGGCGGAGCGGATTCCATTGTGTTCACGGGCGGCATTGGCGAAAATTCGCCAACAGTGCGGGCGGGAATTTGCGAAGGCCTCGAGTGGGCCGGTTTATCGCTGGACAATGAAAAGAATCGGAAAACAGTTGGTGTTGAGGGACCCATCACGCAGGATCATTCACGCCTCGCTGCTTACGTTATTCCTACCGACGAAGAACTGTTGATCGCAAGAGATACGGCGCGATGTATCCTGGGCGAAAAAGATGCTCAATAAATAATTCCCGCCAGGTAATATTGAAAAGTTAATGTCCACTCGAAAACACTTCTAACTTCTACACGCACAAATTTAAAGGACCCCTCTTACTTAGGCGAAGTGCCGGAGGTTGCGGCGGGCGCGCCATTTTGCGCGGAGATGTTGACCTGTTCGCCCTGTTCGAGTGCGTCCGGAGGATTAATGACAACGCGGTCCGTGGGACTAACTCCTTCGAGAATTTCCAAAGAATTCCCGAAATCGCGTCCAACCGTAATTTTTTTGAGATTGATGCGGTTATCCGGCCCAACAACAGCGGCCATCGATCCGTCCGGACGAAACAAGATTGCATTAATCGGCAGGGAAAGGCGCTGTGCGGTGACCTTCACGTCAAAGTGAACTTCGGCGTAGGCGCCGGGCAAAAGTGTTCCGGCAGGATTTGGCACATCCACTTCCGTAAGCAATGTTCGCGTGTTCGGATCGATGGAATTGGCGGTGCGCACCACTTGCCCGCAGAAATTCTTCTGCGCAAGTTCCGTGAGCGAAAGGCAGGCCTTCAGCCCGGAATGGATGGAAGGCGAGTAAGATTGCGGCACGGCGACGAACACGCGCATTGGATCGATCTGCGCCAAATCGAACATTTCTTTCGTGGCCGTCCCGCCATTTCCCGCATTGATCAGCGTCCCGGGGTCCACATTCCTCTGCGTGATGATCCCCGTGAACGGCGCGTACACGCGCTTGAACGATTCCATTTCTTCCAGGCGTTTTAGATTCGCGTCCGCGGACTGTACCATGGCTTGCTTCGCGGCGAAATCGCCATTCGCATTGTCCAGATCCTGCCGCGAGACGGAGTCCGACTTGATCAAATCCTGATAACGAGTGGCCGTTAATTTGGAAAGATTGAGATTCGCCTGCGCGGTAACCAGCTCGGCTCGCACCTGTGCAAGCTGTTGATCGATTTCCGGCGTATCGATCTCGGCAAGAATTTCGCCCTTCTCCACGTGGCTGCCAATGTCCTTGTACCATTTTTTCAAGTAGCCGTTGGTCCGCGCATAAATCGGAGACTCGACATTGGGCTTGAGCGATCCCGGAAGCACCATTTCCGAATCGGCATCGATCGGCGTTCCGTGGATGACCGCCACAAATGGAACGGTCGCTTGTTCGGTTTGTTGCGCGAGAGCCTTATGTTCGCTCATGCGCTGCGACACAGCGTAAATTCCGAGAATCGCGAAAATTACAAATACAATCAGAAACCATCGAAGCAGCGCGCCGGAACCTCGGCCCGTGCCGCCCGGATCGCCCTCAAATTTGGATTCGTCTCGCAACTCGACCTGATTTTCAGACATTCCCAGTTTGCTCCCTGAACTCATAAGCCCGCTAATTAATGCCAAGCTGCTCGGCACTGACGCTCTCTACGGGGCGTTTATTTTTGTGAACCAAAGAAAATACACAAGGCACAAAGTATAAAGTTGCGAACGTGGCCACAATCAATCCGCCGATGACAGCCCGGCCCAGCGGCGCGTTTTGCTCTCCGCCCTCTCCCAGGCCGAGCGAAAGGGGAACCATGCCGATGATCATGGCAAACGCGGTCATGATCACTGGCCGGATGCGCACATACCCGGCCTGTACGGCCGACTGGGCGGCGTTTAACCCTTCATTCAAACGCTCGCGCGCAAAGGAAACCATCAGAATGCTGTTCGCTGTCGCCACGCCCATGCACATGATCGTGCCGGTCAAGGATGGCACGTTCAGCGTGGTATGCGTGAGCAACAGAATCCAGATGATGCCGGCGAGCGCGCCGGGCAGCGCGGTGATAATAATAAAAGGATCGATCCACGATTGAAAATTGATCACAATTAAAAAATAAATTAAAACGATGGCGACGGCCACGCCCGCCGTGAGTCCCGCAAACGAAGAATTCATAGTCGCGACTTGCCCGCGGCGGAACATCTGCGTGCCGCGCGGAAGCTTGCCCTTAAAATCCGCGAGCACTTTTTGGATATCCGCATCCACGCCGCCGAGGTCGCGCCCTTCCACCGATGCATAAACATTCATCATGGATTGCGCGTCGTACTGGCTGAGCAAAGCCGGTTCGGCATTTACGCTCATCCCCACCATATTCCCCAGAATTTGCGGCGTCGGATTTGCGGCCGAGGAGATCGGAATATTGTCCAGCGATTGCATGGAATCGATTTTGTATTGCGGCGACTGCACGGCCACGTTGTATTCATAGCCGTTCAGCGGATTGACCCAGAACGACGGGCTGACCGTCGAGCTGGAGCTGAGCGTAAGCAGAACGCTGTTGGCCACGTCCGTGGGACTCAGGCCGACGGATTGCACGCGGGTACGGTCCACATTCAGAAAAATGGCGGGGAAAGACCGCAGTTGCTGCACGTGCACGTCCACCGCGCCGGGAATGTGCTGAATGCGATTTGTAATTTGCTCCGCGATCTGAAAATTTTCCTTCTCATTCGGTCCGATCAGTTGGACATCGATTGGCGCGGGCACGCCGAAATTCAAAATTTGGCTGATCATATCCGCGGGCTGAAAAAAGAATTGCGTGCCTGGAAATTCCTTGGCCAACCGCACGCGCAATTCATCCACGTAATACTTTGTCGATTCTTTGCGCTGTGGTTTCAGGCCAATCAGAATTTCCGCGTCGGATTCCCCAATGACGCCGGAGTTGCTGTAGGCCGTATTCACCGTGCTGTTGAACAAGCCAATGTTGTCCAGAATATTTCCGAGGTCTTCCGGAGGAATCACCCTGCGGATCAGATTGTCGACGCCGTCCGCTTCGCGAGCGGTTTCTTCCACGCGCTGTCCGGCGCGGGCGCGCATGTGCAATCGAATCAGCCCCGCATCCACCGAGGGAAAGAAGTCGCGGCCCAGCACGGGAATCAAAGCCAGGGAAGCGACGCAGAAAATTAAAAATAAAATGACAAACAGCCAGGCGCGGTCGATACAAAACATCAGCGACTTGCGGTAGCCGTCGCGCATGCGATCGAATCCCTGTGTGAATCCGCGCTGCACGCGCGAGAAAATATCGTTTCCCGTGGCGTGCTCTTCGCCGTGATGTTCCTTCAAAAGATACATGGCCATGGTCGGCACAAGCGTCCGTGACAGCAGGTAAGAGGCGAGCATGGCGAATACCACGGCTTCGGCCAGCGGCACGAACAAAAATTTCGCGACGCCCGTCAGGAAAAACATTGGCACAAACACAATGCAGATGGACAGAGTGGACACGAATGCAGGCACTGCAATTTGTTGCGCGCCATCCAGAATCGCCTGAATAATCTGTTTTCCCTGCGCCAGATTTCGATTGATGTTTTCGATTTCCACCGTGGCATCGTCCACCAGAATGCCCACGGCCAACGCCAGGCCGCCCAGCGTCATGAGGTTGATGGTTTCATGCAGCATGCTCAAAATCGTGATGGAAATCAGGATCGAAAGCGGTATCGAAATAGCAATGATCAGCGTGCTGCGCCAGCTGCCCAGAAAAAGCAGAATCATCAGCGCGGTCAGGCAAGCGGCAACCACTCCTTCGCGCAAGACTCCCTGAATAGCGGCTCGCACGAAAATGGATTGATCGAATAGCGGCGTGATTTCCGTTTGCGGCGGAACCAGATTCTTGATCGCCGGCAGCTTGGCGTAAACTTCTGAAACAACGTTCAAGGTGGATGTCGCGCCGTTTTTGTAAATGGCCAGCAGAACGCCGCGTTGCCCGTCCATTCGCGCAATATTGACCTGCGGCGAAAACCCATCGCTCACATAAGCGACGTCTTTTACATAAATCGTCGCGCCATTTGTGGTCTTAATCGGCAGATTGTTCAGCGCGGCCAAAGTGTCCGGCGAACCATTCATCTCCACATTGAATTCGGTCGAGCCCATCTTCACCGTGCCAGAAGGCAGCACCAAATTTTGCGCGGAGATTGCGGTGATCACATCCGTGGGTGACAAACCTTTCGCCTGAAGCGCCGGGATATCCAGGTTCACGGAGACTTGCCGCTGCTTCCCGCCATAAGGCCAGGGAATTGCCGCTCCCTTGATGGTTGCCAATTGATTGCGAACCAGATTAGCTCCGAAATCGAACAATTCCTGTTCGGACAATCCGTCTCCCTTCATGCCCAATTGCAGCACGGGCACGCTGGAGGCCGAATACGTGATGATCAGCGGCGGGGAAATGCCCGGCGGCAATTGCCGAATCATGGTTTGGGAGAGGGCGGTGATTTGCGTGACACCTACGTGAACATCCGCGCCCGGCTGAAAAAATACTTTGATGATCGAGCGTCCGGCCACTGTCTGCGATTCGGTATGCTCGATGTTGTCCACCACGGTAGTTAAGAAGCGCTCGTAGGGCGAAACGATTCGATCTTCCATCAATTGCGGCGACAAACCCGAATAGTTCCACGCGACGGCCACCACGGGAATATCGATGTTGGGAAACACATCGGTCGGCGTACGTTGCAGCACGATCGGCGTCATCAGCACAATGATCAGCGCCAGCACGATAAACGTGTACGGCCGCCGCAGCGCGATTCGAACAATCCACATTCTATTGGCCTCTAAAAGAGTACACAGAATCTTACCGCGAACGATTGAACAAGCGGAACCCCGACATCTGGTGTATATCGGTATGAAACTGTTCTTAATTGGATGCTTTAACCCAACTTTCCGTTACATATCTTGTTCGAGGATGGTCATTATCGGATGTCCGTTTTGTAAGCCGCGGAATGAAATGCTGCCTCGCAATCCGCATCCCGCAAATAATTTCACGAATGCGCGATATGGAGCGCATCGGCTAAAGACCCAAGCGGGGATGCGGAATCGGTGACCCACATCACACCATGTTGTTTGATTTGTCACGATGAATTAAATTGAAAGATTGAAATTATTTTTATGTTGCTGTTATAGTATTCGGCGCGGGCGGGGATATTCAAAACAAATTATAAATGGAATTTTAGATTTACCCGTATAGTAAAGATCGGCGGAATAAATGTACGCAGTGCTGCCGGCTTGTATCCCCCCTTCAATGCGATTCGGAAGCGCCGTCCGAGAAGTTAAAGTAAGGCCGGATTTGCGGCCAATAAATAGGCGCTAAGGACTTTTTGGCATGCACCTCGGAGTGTGTTCCGAGGGGCGACACGTATGGCGCAAATTTTTCATCACAGCACAAATACCATTGCTCGCGTCAGCATTTACGGCGCGGTTATCCTGCTTGCGATGTTGGGATATGCCGCAAACGTCGTGAATCAGACCTCGTACATTACCGAGGTGCAGACCGCGCAGCCTCAGCCCGTGCCGTTTAGCCACAAGCATCATGTGGCTGAGCTTGGCCTGGATTGCCGCTATTGCCATACTTCGGTGGAAGTTTCTTCCTCGGCTGGCATGCCCCCGACCCAAACCTGCATGACCTGCCATTCGCAGATTTGGACCAGCGCGGCCATCCTCGAGCCGGTCCGTGTGAGCTACCGCGATTCGACGCCGATTTCCTGGACGAGGGTCAACGCGCTCCCCGACTTCGTCTATTTCAATCACAGCATTCATATCGCCAAGGGAGTTGGCTGCACTACCTGCCATGGTCCCGTCGGCGAGATGAACATCACCTGGCGCGAAAACAGTCTCTATATGCGCTGGTGCCTGGACTGCCATACCACGCCGGAAAAGTATTTGCGCCCAAAGTCCGAAGTGTTTAATGCCTTCTATAAGGCTCCTTCCGATCAGGAAGCCTTGGGTAACCGGCTAATGACTGAATACAAGGTGCGGAAGCTAATCGACTGCACCACGTGCCACCGCTAGAATGTGCGGGCAGTTTCCAGCCCGCCAGATGAGGGATTAGGGAATTCATGGATAGCGATCGAAATAGCGCCGCTCAGCCCGATGTGGACATTTCTGTATTGCGCAAATCCGCGGGCGCGGGCAACACTCCCCAATTTTGGCGTGGCCTGGATGAACTGGCCGACACGCCGGAATTCCAGAATCACAAGGAAAACGAGTTCCCGCACGGAGCGACCGATACCGAGGCGAAACTCGACCGCCGCGAATTAATGAAAGTCATGGCAGCCTCGGCTGCCTTTGCCGGGCTGACAGGCTGCACCAAGCTTCCCACACAGAAAATTGTTCCCTATGTTAAACAGCCGGAACAGATTGTTCCTGGCAAGGCGCTGTTCTATGCGACGGCTGTAACGCTGGGCGGCGTTGCCACCGGCGTTTTGGTCGAAAGCCATATGGCGCGGCCTACAAAGATTGAAGGCAATCCCGATCATCCGGGGAGCTTGGGCGCGACCGACGCCTTTTCGCAGGCTTCCGTTTTGGGATTGTACGATCCGGATCGTTCGCAGGCGGAAGTCCACGACGGGCGCATCGGAAGTTATGCAGAGTTTCAAGAGGAACTGTCTTCTGCGCTTGGTCAGGAAAAGGGAAGTGGCGGAGGTGGTGTAAGGCTCCTGACGCCTACCATTACGTCTCCAACGCTTGGCGATCAGATTAGTACATTTTTAAAGGCGTATCCATCCGCTAAGTGGGTTCAATATGAATCGGTTACGCGCGACAACATCCGCGAAGGCGCGAATCTGGCGTTTGGCGAATATGCGCACACGGTTTACCACGTGGATCAAGCGGAAGTCATCGTCGCGCTCGATTCCGATTTCCTGACCAGCGGGCCGGGAAGCATCCGCTACGCCCGCGAGTTTGCCAGGAAGCGCCGCGTCGAAGGCACCGAATCGAAAATGAATCGCCTGTACAGCGTCGAGTCGACGCCGACAAATACAGGCGGCATGGCCGACCACCGTTTGCGCCTGAAAGCCTCTGAAGTAGAAGGCTTTGCGCGTCTGCTTGCTCGCGAAATTGGCTTGAGCGCGGTTGCAGCCCCGGCGGCGGCTCCCAGCATTCCGGCCAGTTGGATTCCGGCGCTCGTTCGCGACTTGAAGCAACACCCGGGCGCAACTTTGATTGTGGCCGGAGACCAGCAACCGGCCATCGTGCACGCTCTGGCTCACGCCATGAACCAGGCGTTGGGCAACATCAACAAGACTGTTTCTTTTACTTCACCCCTCGAAGTCGTCGCCGACAATCAATGGGATTCCATGGGACAGCTGGCAGCGGATATTCGCGCCGGCAGCGTGACCACTTTACTGATTCTGGGCAGCAATCCTGCCTATGACGCGCCAGCCGATCTGGATTTCAAATCCATTATTCCGAAGGTAGCCTTCAGCGTTCGCCTTGGTCTATACGAGGACGAAACATCCGCACTCTGCCACTGGCATATTCCGGCGGCTCACGAGCTCGAATCCTGGGGCGATGCGCGCGGGTATGATGGCACGGCCTCCGTCATCCAGCCGCTAATCGCGCCGCTCTACGGCGGAAAATCAGAGGTCGATTTCCTGGCCGTGCTGAACGGCCAATCGAAAGCAAGCCACGATATCGTTCATGATTATTGGCAATCGCAACGCACGACGGTGGACCGCTTCGACGCGTATTGGGAAAAGACCTTGCGCGACGGTGTGGTTGCGGACTCGGCGCTTCCCGCGAAGCAAGTTTCGGTGAAAGCAGGAATTGGCACCGAAGCCGCGGCAGCCCCTGCGCAAGGCCTTGAAATTGTTTTCCGGCCCGACCACACGATTTGGGACGGCCGCTTTGCAAATAACGGCTGGCTGCAGGAATTGCCCAAGCCCCTCACGCTGCTGACTTGGGATTCCGTCGCGATGGTCAGCCCAAAAACAGCCGAGCGGCTGGGTGTGAAGAACGAAACCGCTGTCGAACTGAAGTATCAGGGTCGCACGATTGTTGCGCCGGTATGGGTGATGCCGGGACACGCGGATGAAAGCGTTACGGTGTTCCTGGGCTATGGGCGAACGAAGGCTGGACGCGTGGGAACCGGCGCTGGATTTGACGCTGGGTGGATTCGTCCTCTTGCAACGCCATGGATTGGCGCTGGCCTCGAGGTTCGCAAGACGGGCGACATGTGGGGGCTGGCCACAACGCAGACGCAAAGCACCATGGAAGGCCGCGAACCGATTCGCATCGCCACGCTGGACGAGTACCAGAAAGAGCCGAAGTTTGCGCAAGCCGATGCGAACGAAAATCCACTTTCTCTCTACCCAGCATTCAAGTATGAAGGCAACGCCTGGGGCATGGCGATCGATTTGAACTCTTGCACGGGTTGCGGCGGTTGCGTCGTGGCTTGCCAGTCGGAAAACAACATCGCCGTCGTCGGAAAGAAAGAAGTTCGAATCGGGCGCCACATGCACTGGATTCGAATCGACCGCTATTACGAAGGAAGCATGGACGATCCGGGCACGTACCACGAGCCCGTGATGTGCATGCACTGCGAAGATGCACCGTGCGAAGTGGTTTGCCCGGTGGCCGCCACGGTGCACAGCGACGAAGGCCTGAACGAAATGATTTACAACCGCTGCGTGGGCACGCGCTACTGTTCGAACAATTGCCCGTACAAAGTTCGGCGTTTCAACTTTTATCTTTACTCGGATTGGGACACGCCCAGCCTGTTCGGAATGCGCAATCCCAACGTGAGTGTGCGCAGCCGCGGCGTGATGGAAAAGTGCTCGTACTGCGTGCAGCGCATCAGCGCCGTAAAAATCGATGCCGAAAAGCAGGACAGGCCCATCAAGGATGGCGAGATTGTTACCGCTTGCCAGCAATCCTGCCCTTCGGAAGCCATCGTGTTCGGAAACATTAACGATCCGAACAGCGCCGTTTCCAAATTGAAAGCCAAGAACCGGAATTACAAATTGCTCGAAGATTTGAATACGCGGCCCAGGACCTCCTATCTGGCGAAGCTGCGCAATCCAAATCCCGAGATCGAGAAGGCAGCGGCAGTCTAGCGGAATGACACATGGCAGATAGCCCAACAAACAAACTGGCGGCGGAAGAGATCCTGAACGCGCCGATCCTCGGCCCGGGACACGACTTCGCTTCCGTTACGGATAAGATCAGCGCGATTGTGCTGACCAAGCGCACCCCGCTGTGGTGGATCATCGGGTTCCTAATTTCATTTGCTTTGGTCTCGCTCCTCATGGTGTCGGTCACGGTTATTCTTGTTTACGGAGTGGGACTCTGGGGGATCACGATTCCCGTCGCCTGGGGTTTTGCGATCATCAATTTCGTTTGGTGGATCGGAATCGGGCATGCAGGCACTCTGATTTCCGCGATTTTGCTTTTGCTGCGCCAACAGTGGCGCACTTCCATCAACCGCTTTGCGGAAGCCATGACGCTTTTTGCCGTGTCGTGCGCCGGCTTATTTCCACTGCTCCATATGGGCCGACCTTGGCTAGGTTACTGGCTCTTTCCTTATCCTGACACGATGAAGCTGTGGCCCAATTTTCGCAGTCCGCTGGTCTGGGATGCGTTTGCGGTTTCGACCTATGCGACGGTGTCACTCCTGTTCTGGTTTATCGGCCTGATCCCCGACCTCGCCACGCTGCGTGACCGGGCAAAAAATCGCCCGGCAAAAATAATTTACGGCCTGCTGGCGATGGGATGGCGCGGTTCCGCGGTTCACTGGGAGCGGCACGAAACGGCTTCGCTGCTACTGGCTGGTCTTGCGACTCCATTGGTCTTGTCCGTGCACACCATCGTTAGTTTTGACTTTGCTTTCGGCATCGTGCCGGGCTGGCATGCGACGATTTTTCCGCCGTACTTTGTCGCGGGCGCGATCTACGCCGGTTTTGCCATGGTGCTCACGCTTTCGATTCCGATACGGAAACTGTTTCACCTGGAAGATTTCATCACCATGCGTCATCTGGACAATATGGGCAAGGTGCTGCTTGCCACTGGCCTGATCGTTGGTTACGGCTACATGATGGAAGCGTTTTCGGCCTTTTACAGCGGCAACGTGTACGAGCGCTTCATGATCTTGAATCGTATGCGCGGTCCATACGCACCCCTGTACTGGATGCTGATTGCCTGCAACATCGTGACACCCCAATTTTTATGGTTCCGAAAAGTCCGCGCGAAAGTCGGCGCGCTGTTCGCCATCGCCATGGTCGTGAACCTGGGAATGTGGCTCGAGCGATTCGTGATCGTCGTCACCAGCTTGCATCGCGATTTCCTCCCAGCGTCCTGGGGCAACTATTACCCGACGCGCTGGGACTTTGCCACGTTTTTCGGAACCATAGGTCTGTTTCTGTTCCTGTTTTTCCTCTTCATCCGTTATTTGCCGCTGATTTCTATTTTCGAAATGCGGACACTGGTGGCGAGCGAGGAAGAGAAGAAGGCGGCCAGCTGATGCGGTCCCCGGATGTTTACTTTTCCCTTATGGCTAAGGCGCGATGAAGCAACGCGAAACCATTTACGGATTGATGGCGGAATTTGCCACGCCTGAGCAATTGCTCGAGGCGGCTCATCGGACGCACGAGGCAGGCTACCGGCGCATCGATGCCTTCGCTCCATTTCCGATCGAAGGCCTCGCGCATGCCGTCGGATTCAAGGGCACGCGGCTGCCGCTTGTCGTTCTGCTGGCCGGAATTTTGGGCGGGATCTCCGGATTCTACCTGCAATATTATGCCGCCGTGATCGGCTATCCGCTTAACGTTGGCGGCAGACCGTTGAACAGCTGGCCGGCGTTTATTCCTGTTACCTTTGAAGTGATTATCCTGTTCGCTTCCTTCGCGGCTGTGTTCGGCATGCTGGCGATGAATGGACTCCCGACTCCTTATCATCCGGTATTCAATGTTCCGCGATTCGCGCTGGCTTCCCGCGACCGTTTTTTCCTGTGCATCAAAGCGCGCGATCCCATGTTCGATTTGGAAATTACTAAAAATTTTATGCAGACGCTCCATCCGCGCGAGGTAACCGAAATTGAACCTTAGCGCGAATCCCAATAAGCCATTTGCGGCCCGCTGGATGCTGGCTGCCGTCAGCCTTCTATTTGTGTGCGCAGGCTGCCGCCTCGACATGCATGTGCAGCCGCGCTACAACCCGTACGATCCGACCGATTTTTTTGGTGACGGCCAATCCGCGCGCCTGCCGGTGACAGGCACGGTGCCGCGCGGCGACCTTACGCTTGGACCAAACGAGCTTTTTTATTCCGGGAAATTGAATGGTCAGCCTTCCGAAGCGTTTCCTTATCCGGTGACGCAGCAAATCGTGGAACGCGGGCGCGAACGCTACAATGTGTTTTGCTCGCCATGCCACGGATTTTCAGGCGATGGGGACGGAATGATCGTGCAGCGCGGCTTCCGCCACCCGCCATCGTTTCACGAAGATCGTATGCGCACCGCGCCCGTGGGACATTATTTTGACGTGATCTCCAACGGCTTTGGGGTCATGTACCCCTACGCCGATCGCGTGCCGGTCGCGGACCGCTGGGCCGTCATTGCTTATGTGCGGGCGTTGCAACTCAGCCGGCAGGTGCCCATCGCCGACGTGCCGGACGCGGAGCGCAATAAATTGACGAGCGAATCGAAATGATCGACACGAGAGAATCTACGTTGAAATTAGAAGGCCTGCCGATGCGAGTGGGCGCCGCGGGCGCTGTCGTCGTTGCGATTTGCGTTGCTGCGGGCGTTGCGGATAAAGCGGAATTTTTCCGAGCGTATCTTGTGGCGTTCCTTTTCTGCCTCGGCATCACGCTTGGCTCGACGGCCCTCCTGATGGTGCAACACTTGACGGGTGGAAGATGGGCGCTGGTCATTCGCCGCATTCTCGAAGCCAGCAGCCGCACGCTTCCACTCATGGCGGTTGCCGCGCTTCCGGTGATAGCGGGCATGAAGAATCTATACAGCTGGGCGCGCCCCGATCAAACCGATCCGGCCGTCATCGCGAAACTGGGATATCTCAATCCACAATTTTTTGTTATTCGCATGATTTTTTATTTTGCCGTCTGGTTCCTGCTGACCTATTTCCTTAACAAATGGTCCAGGCAAGAAGACTCGGGCGGGGCGGGCCTCGCGCTTTGGATGCGGCTTGAAGGATTCAGCGGAATCGGTTTGGTGATCTACGGATTTACCGTAACGTTTGCGGGAATCGATTGGGGAATGTCGCTCGAGCCGCACTGGTACTCCACAATTTACGGTTTGCTGTTTATGGTTGGGCAGGCGCTCACCGCAATGGCATTTTCCATCATCATGTTGATCTGGCTCTCCCAGCACAGGCCGCTTTCCCAGGTGGTCAGGCCTGCGCAGTTTCAGGACCTCGGAAGTTTCCTCCTGACGTTTGTCATGCTCTGGGCCTACATGGAATTTTCGCAATTCCTGATCATCTGGGGCGGCAACCTCACCGATGAAATCCCCTGGTACATTCGCAGGATGGAAGGCGTCTGGGGCCACGTGGCGATGCTGCTAATCATTCTGTGTTTCGCGTTTCCATTCTTCCTGCTGCTGTTCCGGCACGTAAAGACGCGGACGCGTTCCTTGTTTATCGTGGCTTTCATCGTCATCTTAATGCGCCTCGTGGATATGTACTGGATGATTTTGCCGGCGTTTGGCGGAGGAAGCATTCACCTCACGTGGATGGACGTGGCGCTACCCGTGGGCATGGCCGGGATGTGGTTCGCCTTTTTTATTTGGCAATTGCAGCGCATGCCGCTGTTGCCGGCGCACGATCCGCGCATGGAAGAAATTATCGAGCAGGCGGCTGAACAGCATGGATAAACCACACAACGTTTCCACGACGCCCGGCTATGAAACTCGTGACACCAACACGGGCGCAATCCTTAATTTTCTTGTGATTCTGGCCGTGGTGCTGGTGCTTTCCGGATTGGTTTGCTGGGGAATGTTCCGATTCTTTTCCGCGCACGCAGTCGATCAGCCGGCTACCGATTCTCCTTTTGCCGATACCCGGCAGTTGCCGCTAGGGCCGCAGTTGCAGGTTAATCCGCGCGAGGATTGGCTGAAATTTCGACAGGGCCAGGAAGATTCCCTGCATGCGTATTCGTGGGAAAACCGCGCGGCAGGAACAGCGCGCGTGCCAATAGAAATAGCCATGGAATTGTTAGTGAAAAATGGATTGCCGGTTCAAAACGCGCCGCAAACCCAGCCTGCCGATGAGAAAAAGCCCGCGCCGGATGGGAGTAAGAAACAATGAAATTCAAAATCCAAGCCGCTGTGCTTTTGGTTTTGTCCGGGTTTGCCGCATTTCCAGCGGCTGCGCAGGAGAGCACGACACCCGCGATCCTGAAAAAAGTGGGCATCCAGCAAAATTTGAACACGCAAATTCCGCCGGGCCTCCAGTTTCGCGACGAGAGCGGCAAGACGGTGCGCATTGGCGATTTTTTTGGGAAAAAGCCCATCGTGCTTTCGCTGGTCTACTTCGATTGCCCCGCGCTGTGCACGGAAGTATTGAACGGCGAACTGCGCACGATGAATGCGATCTCACTCAATCTGGGCACGGACTTCGAAGCGGTAACCGTCAGCTTCGAGCCGAAAGATACACCCGCGCTCGCGAAAGCGAAGCGTGATGTGTACATCGGCCAGTACGGCCGTCCCGGAGCCGTGGACCACTGGCACTTTCTGACCGGCGAGCAGCCATCGATTGACGCCCTCACGAGCGTGGCCGGATTTCAGTACGCCTACGATCCCGCGATTCATCAGTATGCGCATGCCGCCGCCATCATGATCCTCACGCCGGAGGGGCGCATCGACCGCTATTTTTATGGCGTGATTTATCCGGGGCGCGATTTCCGACTGGGCCTGGTGGAAGCGTCGCAAGGAAAAATTGGAACGATCACCGATCACGCCATGTTGTATTGCTACCAGTACGATCCCATGACCGGAAAATACGGCGTGGTCATTATCAATGTGCTTCGTATTGCAGGGGGTTTGACGGTGCTGGCGCTGGGGCTATTCATGACCATTATGTTTCTTCGCGAACGCAAGCGTCCGACCGGCATCCCGCCGGCGGCCGATGCCGGGGCGCGGTGAGGATAACGACGTGAGGATACGATCTTGATGCAGAGCATGCCATTTCAGCCGGAACAGGCTTCTTCCATTGCGAAGTCTGTGGACGAGCTGTATCTGTTTTTGACGCTTGTGACAGTGTTTTTTTCGGCGCTTATTTTCTCGGTCATTTTCTATTTTATGATCCGCTATCGCCGCCGCTCGCCGGACGAACGCCCCAAGCCGATTGAGGGAAATTTTCCGCTGGAAGTGCTCTGGACAACGATCCCGACGCTGATTGTTGCGGTGATTTTTGTCTGGAGCTCGATGCTGTATTTCAAAAATGCGGAAGCCCCCAAAGGCTCGATGGAAATTTTTGTTACAGGCAAGCAGTGGATGTGGAAGGTGGAGCATCCCGAGGGGCAGCGCGAAATCAACGAAGTGCATGTGCCGCTTGGACGTCCCGTGAAGTTGACAATGACTTCGGAAGACGTGATTCACGATTTTTTCGTTCCCGCATTCCGCGTGAAGAAGGATGTTTTGCCGGGACGCTACACGTCCTTGTGGTTCACGGCAACGAAGGTCGGAACATTTCATTTATTTTGCGCGCAATATTGCGGCGCGTTTCATGCCGGGATGATTGGCTCCATCATCGTGCAGGAACCCGACGAATTTGAACGCTGGCTTGCGGGCGGAACGCCGGGGGAATCGATGGAACAGGCTGGAGAAAAAGTGTTTCAGTCCAGTGGTTGTTCCACTTGCCACACGCCGGATGGCGCGGGCCTGGGGCCTTCGCTGCTTGGTGTTTATGGCCAACCCGTTAAGCTGACTACGGGCGAAACCGTCACGGCGGACGATGCGTACATTCGCGAGTCGATCCTGCTGCCCAAGGCCAAAATCGTAATGGGCTACACTCCGATCATGCCGACGTTTCAAGGCCAGCTGACGGAAGAGCAACTCAATGACGTGATTGCCTATATTCGTGCGCTCGGCAAGTCGCAGCCGAAACCAAAGGAAGAGGGGAAGCAATGAGTACGGCCACGCTGGAACCACGCGTGCACGCTCCGCGCAATTACCTGAACGCGGACTACGGCTGGAAATCCTGGCTTTTTACGCTGGACCATAAGCGCATCGCGCTGCTGTATCTGATTTCGGTCACATTCTTTTTTCTTGTCGGCGGTTCGTTCGCCGTTCTGATGCGCATTCATTTGACCGAGCCGCAGGGCGCGCTCGTGCAACCGGAAACTTATAACAAGCTGTTCACGCTGCACGGCGTGATCATGATTTTCTTTTTCCTGATTCCGTCGATCCCCGCGGTCCTTGGAAATTTCCTGGTGCCGCTGATGGTGGGCGCGCGCGACCTCGCCTTTCCGAAGCTGAACTTGCTGAGCTGGTACATTTACATCGTGGGCGGCATGTTCACGTTGTATTCCGCAATTGCCGGCGGCGTGGACACGGGCTGGACATTTTACACGCCCTACAGCAGTACGTACTCGAATACGCAGGTCACGGCCGTGGCGATTGGCGTGTTCGTCACCGGATTTTCCTCGATTCTCACTGGCCTGAATTTCATCGTCACGATTCACAAGATGCGTTGCCCGGGCCTGACCTGGTTCCGGATGCCGCTTTTCCTGTGGTCCATGTATGCGACCAGCTTGATTATGGTTCTTGGCACGCCAGTGCTGGCCATCACGATTTTCCTTCTCGCGCTTGAGCATTTGTTTCACGTCGGCATTTTCAGCCCGGCTCTCGGTGGTGATCCGCTTTTGTTTCAGCACCTGTTCTGGTTCTATTCGCATCCCGCTGTGTACATCATGATTTTGCCGGCCATGGGAGTGGTCAGCGAGATCATCGCGTGCTTCTCGCGAAAAAGAATTTTTGGATATTCCATTGTTGCGTTTTCGAGCGTTGCAATCGCTGTCCTTGGCTTTCTTGTTTGGGGACACCACATGTTCGTCACCGGGCAATCGGTGTTTGCCGGACTCATTTTCTCATTGCTCAGTTTCCTCGTGGCGATTCCTTCCGCCATCAAGGTGTTCAATTGGACGGCAACTTTGTATAAGGGATCGATTTCCTACGAAGCGCCAATGCTTTACGCGATGGGCTTTATTGGCCTGTTCACCATGGGCGGCCTCACCGGATTGTTCCTGGCTTCGCTCGCCACCGATGTGCATTTGAACGGCACGTATTTTGTCGTTGCTCACTTCCATTACATCATGGTTGGGGGCGCGGTGATGGGTTACCTCGGCGGAATCCATTTCTGGTGGCCGAAAATTTCCGGCCGAAAATATCCCGATATGTGGGCGGGAATTGCCGCGGTCATTATTTTTATCGGCTTCAACCTGACGTTCTTTCCGCAATTCATTCTCGGTTATCTGGGCATGCCGCGCCGGTACGCGTTTTATCCCGCGGAGTTTCAAGTGTTGAACGTGATGTCTTCCGCTGGCGCGACAGTTTTGGGCGTCGGCTACCTGATTCCTTTGATTTACCTGATCTGGTCGATGCGTTACGGTCCGATTGCGGAGCCGAACCCGTGGGGTGCCACAGGGCTCGAATGGACAACGGCGTCTCCTCCGCCTACGGAAAATTTTGCGGAAATTCCCGTGGTCACCGAGGAGGCATACGCATACGGTCCGAAGGAGGGCTCCGGTGACTGACGCCGAATCGCACGCAGAAAAGGGAATGGCGCACCAGTTCGAGGACCTCGATCAGCAGCATGACGCCGATATGCTCGGAATCTGGGTTTTCCTGATCACGGAAATTATGTTTTTTGGCGGCGTGTTTGCCGCGTACGCCATTTATCGCTGGATGTATTTCTCCGCGTTCGATGGCGGCAGCCACATTCTGGACATTCGCCTCGGCGCGGCCAATACAATCGTCCTGCTCGGAAGCAGCTTGACCATGGTGCTCTCCGTGCGTGCGGCGCAAACGGGGAATCGCCGTTCGACGGTCCTGTTCCTGATCGCCACGATGATTCTTGGCGGAATCTTCCTTGGAGTGAAAGGCTACGAGTACCACCAAAAGTTTGTTGAGCACGTTGTTCCCGGTCTGGACTGGGCGCCGGAAGGCAAGACGCTCGCACTTCTCGCTCCGGGCGGCGTGCAGCACGCGCAGATCTATTTCATATTTTATTTCGCAATGACTGGATTGCACGCGATTCACATGATCATCGGCATGGGCCTGTTACTCTGGCTGGTTCTTCGCGCGCGGAAAGACGCCTTTACGCCGCATTATTTTGCGCCAGTGGAAGTTGTTGGCCTGTACTGGCACTTCGTCGATATTGTGTGGATTTTCCTGTTTCCGTTGCTTTACCTGATAGGCGGGCGCTACTAATGTCACATCCGATTGTGCCGCAAAAAACGTATATCCTGGTTTTCCTTTGCCTGATTGGGCTTACGATCCTGACGACGGGCGTTGCCTTCATCGACCTCGGGGCGTTTAATACCGTTGCGGCACTGGTCATAGCATTTGCAAAAATGTCCCTCGTTATTCTGTTCTTCATGGGCGTGAGGTCCAGCAGCGGCCTCGTCCGCATCATCTTGATTGCCGGATTCTTCTGGTTTGCGCTGCTGGTGGCCTTTACGATGACCGATTATCACACCCGTACCTGGACCCCGGTCCCGCAAGCATGGTCTTCGGGCGCACCGCCAACCCATCCATAAACTCTGCGAAATAAATTAAAATTGGGATTAGAAACAGAAAACCCGTCCGTTTTCGCGGACGGGCTTCCCAGAGGGGAGAATAGTTCCGTGCCTATGCGCGGAAGGCACTAGAACTCTATTCCTCGCGGAAAGTCTAGAGGAGGACAAATAGTAATGTCAAGCAGAGAAATGCTTGAATCTAAATGACTACAAGTTATTTAGTTTCAATGAGTTGATTGATTCTGGTGAAGTATGGCACGAACTACGTACCGAGTTTTCAACAGGGACTTTCGTTATTTAGTAGAAGTCCTTTGCCTTGATTGGTTTGCTGGAAATTCCCAACTGTAGAATTTCAATCTGTTTTTCGCGATCGAAAATCTTGTTGGGAAGGAAAATTTTTGCCAGCACGCGAACTCCTCCGAAGCCTATTCCGGCAACCACCGCAAAAACCATGATCGTGCCTGTTCCGAGGAACGCTTCGACGATCATATTGTTGATGCTCGGCTCGGTCAGGGTCTGTTTTGGTTCATCCCATGTGACATTGCTCTCGTAGCCGACCTGGTCGAGGACCTTGTTTGCAGCTTGCCTGGAGGGAGCTCCGGCCACAACTGCGATAAAGGAGCTAACGCGTTTGCCGAAAAGCACGTTCGAGCCGGTAGGGATATCATCGCCCGGAGGGTCAAAGGTAAAACGCCGCAATATTTTCGCGAATTTTGCTGCCGCCACCTGCTGCGTGGGATAAGAGCTGACGATCAGCGTCTCGTCTTTCCCGTTTACGGTGTAATGGGCAAGAATGCTCTCCGCGCTATTGTCATAGCCCATCCAATCGTCCGTGCCGAGCGGGACGAAATGCGCCAGGCTGAGCGGGCCAATCACATAGCGCTCCGAATTGCGCACGCGCCCTTTTTCCGGAAGATGCTCGCCGATAAACGGATAGGCCGTATGATCTGCTTTCTTATCCAGCAGATCGGTTAACTGCTTCAGGTCGGCGTCCGTAGGTCGCGCTTGCTTGGCTGGAACCGTAACATCCAAGAGCATTTCGCCGACTACGACCATCGCTCGCTCAGGCGAGGCGCTGGCATACGATCCGAGATCGATGGGAGAAAGCATATCGTTGCGCAAAAATGTGTAAGCTCCGTACGCGGAACTCGGGTCGCGCAGACGGTATAGCGTGAGTGACGCAGTCTGCGCACCTTGCGTGTAGGACCTTTGCTCGACAGCTTTCACCACATATTCGCGAAAGGCCTGCGTATCCGTCCCGAGCAGGGATTCCAAGCCGTTGCCAGAAATGAATGTCGACGAGGCTGAAGCGTTCCAACCGCCGAAAGAGGACGGCAAAACACCCTGAGCGGCGGTCGGGCGGGCCACTACGGTCAGGCACAATAATCCAAAAGCAAGGCTAAGAAGTCGTCGCATATCGCTCATTCATTAGACGCTGGAAGTTTACTGCGAGTTCCCGGTTCGCGCCACTTTTCCAGCAATATTTTCGATGGGCGAGCGGGATTGGTTGGCCGCGAGGCTGTTGGTACTCTGCAGATAGCTTTCGATTCCGCGGTAGAGTCCGTCGGCCACCTTTTGGCGATTTTCGGGCTTCTTGAGCCACTGCTCATCGTTCGGGTTCGACAGGAATGAAATCTCGGCTAACACCGATGGCATGTCCGCGCCGATCAGGACGACGAACGGCGCTTTGCGCACGCCGCGATTGCGCTCTCCGCGGTTACTATTTTCCATGCGCTTGGACAGGGAATCCTGAATCATAGTGGCCAGGTCGCGCGATTCCTCGATTTTTTCGTTGCGCGCGATTTTCGTGACCAGGTTCTGCAAATCGTGAACCGCGTTTTCTGACAGCGCGTTTTCGCGGGAAGCGACTTCCATCGCATCGCTCGATGCTGTGAAATTCAAGTAGTAGGTTTCAATGCCGCGCGCCTGGCGGTCCTGGCTCGAATTGGCGTGCACGGAAATGAAGAGATCCGCCTTGGCTTCATTCGCAATTTCGGTGCGGCGCTCCAGCGGAATAAATGTATCGTCATCGCGCGTGAACAAAACTTCGGCGCTCGGCAAGCGCGCCTGAATCGATTTCCCCAGCCGCAATGCCACGTCGAGACATAAATCTTTTTCCATCAGCCCGGTTGGCCCAATCGTGCCAGTATCATGCCCGCCATGTCCTGCGTCGATCACGATGCGGCCAATTTTCAAACCAAGTGCGCGGGTCAAAGAATGCTGTCCATCCAACATTAAATCCGGGATCGCAGGGGGCCCCATTTCCTCCGCCTGATCGTGAGCCGATTTTCCATTCTTGCCTGATTTTTTGGCTACGACTGTCCGAGTCGAAAGCGCTCCCGTATCCGCAGTGGCTGATGTTGCCGGAACTGGGGAGGCATCCGTTGCGGTATCGGGATCAGCCTTCAAAATTTTTGCGGAATTCGCGGCGGTCGATTTCTGCGCGGTCTTTGTCGAGGCATTTGCTGTTTTCCGCGCTGTCGATTGCGTGTCCGTTGTTTCGCTGGCCGATGCAGTCGACGCGGAAGCGGACATATTAAATTTTGGCTGAGCCTGCATGACCGGAGCGTCAGGTGGCGGAACGAATGGCGATTTCGCCGAACTCCTTTCCGCCATTCTGACGGGCGGCTTGGTCAGCGTGCTTGGTCCAGCGGTCTTCTCGGATTTTGCCGTTGCTGCGTCCATCTCTGCAGCAGCAGGAGCAACGGGAGGCGTGGTCTCGCGCGCAGCGGCTTCTGCCGCCGATGGCGCGCCGTACACATCTATGACCAGTCGATACGGATCGGGCAGCAAGAACACGGAATAATCCGCGACGTGATCGATTTCCAGCACAACGCGCGCCACGGTGGATTGGTACTGCGCGACGCGAACGGTTTTGAGGAATGGGCTTTCGACGTCGATTGCTTTGCGCATTAGTCCGGAATTTATTTTTGCGCCGTCAATATCGAAATAAATGCGGTCAGGTCCGGAAATACGCGCGGCCTGATACTTCACTTTCGACCCCACATCGATCACGATGCGCGTATAAGTGTCCGCATTCCACGTGCGTATGCGCGATACCTGGGGAGCTGAAGAATTCTGGCTGGTATTTTCTTCCGGCGAGCCAGGCTTCGTGTCCGTTGTCGGCGGAATTTTTTCAGCGGAAATATTTTTGGGATTCACTCGGTCCGCGCGGGCATTCGAGACCGGAGAAGGCTGCGCCGATTTCGCCGCGGCCGCGCTGTCAGCATTCATCCTGTCGATGCTTGCGCGAACTTCCGCCGCGTGCGGCGTGCGCGGATGCGCCGACAAAAAATCTTCGTACGATTTTTGCGCCGCTGCGGAATCGTACAAATCATCCTGCTGGATATGCGCAATGGCCAGCAGCGCATCTTCGCGATATTTGCCGGTCGGATATTCCTTCAATAGAAACTGATAGGATTCAATGGAGCGCTGATAATATTTCGCGTCAAACAGATCGCCCATTGTGCGGAAAAGTTCGGCGACTTCGTTCAGGGAAGCGGGAACATTTTCGGCATGCGAGGTCGTCAGGTATACGCGCTGGTACTCAATGACCACCGCCGTGTAATCCTTCAGCGAGCGCGCGCTTTCCGGACGTGATTCCAGAATCTGGCGGGCCTTTTCGGCGCGGTCAAATTGAGCGTTTGCCGTATCGCGACGCGAAACGGAACTTTCATCCGCGCGGGAATTTACTTTTGAATTTAGTGGAAAAAGGGACAGAACGAGAGCGGACGCGAATAAAACGCGCAGGATTGGCCGGATTGTAGCGGCTTTATGCCGCACTGTCTGCCTCACTCGTTCGTAAAAACGACTCGTCCGTCGGACTGCACCGTGCGGTAAATGGACCGCTCTTCGTCAAAAGCACGGGGAAGCCGATTGGATCCCGGACGGTAGTAGGAATCGGTAACTTTTTGAACGTAATTTCGCGTCTCCCGGTACCTTGGGATGCCCCCAGCACGATCGACGGCTCCTGGCCCGGCATTGTATGCGGCCAAGGTCTTATCGAGATCGCCATTATACCGCTCGAGAAGCGAATGTAGATAGCGAACTCCACCGTCAAGATTCTGCTTTGGGTCGAACGCGTTACTAACGCCCAATTGCTGCGCTGTCCCAGGAACCAGTTGCATAAGCCCTTGCGCCCCAACTCGAGAAACCGCGTTCGAGTTCCAATTCGATTCCGTCTGGATCACGGCGCGAACCAGTGCCGGATCAACACGGTAGCGGGCCGAAACTTCTCGAATCATCTCGGTAATCTTCTCCCGATTTGCCCGGTCATACGTGGACAGTTCGGTAGAAGTTCCGAAAGAGGGCTGTGCTGTGCGTGGCGTAAATCCAGCAGGCACGGTCTTCAAAAAGGGGGCATTGGACGACCGGACAGCGGCGGGTGGTTCCGCATTGATAAAAACCCGCTTGCCGCCCACGTCTGTATAGGAAACAATCTGGCCCTGGGCGGGAATAGCCCATAAGGCAAGCGCTCCCAAGAGGATAGCCACCGATTTGGATAGGCCGCGCATACGTTTCAGTTCTGGGAAGGCAGTGCGATTCCGTTCCATTTGAGACAGACCAATGACCGCGACAGGGAGAAGACATCTCGCCCTGGGCGTTCCTGGCTCTGCGGGGAAAATTATAGCAATTGGTCAATCAGCGGGTATACAAGGTCAAGGGCCAATTTTAGGGCAGGTGTGTCTTTTCCGCCAGCCTCGGCAAGATCGGGCCGGCCGCCGCCCGATCCGCCAACGTGTTTGGCTGTCGCTTGTATGATCTTTCCTGCGTGTAACTTAGGGATGAGGTCTTTGGTGATGCCGGCAAGCAAGGCTACTTTGCCGTCTTCAATCGTGCCCAAAACCACTACCCCTGAACCGAGCTTCTGACGGAGGCTATCGACCACCTTGCGCATGGTATCCCGGTCGACTCCCTCAAGCTGGGCGGAGATGACCTTTACGCCCTTTACCTCGCGCGCCTGGGCTACGAGGTCGTCCAATTTGGATAGGGCACCCTTGCGTTTCAGGGTTTCCAGCTGTTTTTCGAGCTGTTTTTCGGTCTGCTCCATCCGCTCAATGGCGGCCATCAGGTTGTCGTCCGTCACACCCATCCGGCTGGACAGGTCACGTAAAAGTTGCTGACCGCGCTGGTATTCGGCGAGAGCGGCTGCGCCGGTGATGGCTTCAATGCGGCGGACTCCTGCGGCGGCGGATTGTTCGACCACGATTTTGAATACGCCGATGTCGCCCACGCGGGTGACGTGCGTGCCGCCGCAAAGCTCCTTGCTATAGAAGCCGCGCGGAGCGGCAGCATCAGGAATGGTCACGACGCGCACGTTTTGCTCGGGGTAGCGGTCGCCGAAAAATGCGAGAGCGCCGGAAGCGAGCGCGTC
>Ga0182024_10007681_pt1 | contig 23188 bp, 21 predicted proteins | sample P32metaG_FD_120480 | JGI IMG/M metagenome (GOLD analysis project Ga0182024, IMG submission 120480) | Permafrost microbial communities from Stordalen Mire, Sweden - P3-2 metaG (Illumina Assembly) | ecosystem: Environmental > Terrestrial > Soil > Wetlands > Permafrost | place: Sweden: Stordalen... | reverse complement strand
GGCCGCGCGGCACGGAACGCGGCAAGCAACGCGCGGAGAGATCGCGCAGCTCGCGACGATTCCTCTCATTTTCATGGGCGGCTGGACGGGTTACGGCATCCGGCAGGCGGCGAGCCTGGTGCTGCCGATGAGCTACCTCACTTTCTCGCGTGAGTTCGAGAGCGAAGCGGACATGCTGGGGTTGCAATACATGTACAAGACCGGCTACGATCCGGGCGCATTCGTCGACTTCTTCGAGAAGATAGAATCGCTCGAAAAGAAGAAGCCCGGTACGATGGCGAAGGTTTTTTCCACCCATCCGCCGACCGACGCGCGCATCGTGAAGGCGCAGCAGAATATTCAGCAGTTGCTCAAGGAGCGGCCGGAATACGTGGTCACGACGTCTGAGTTCAACGACGTGAAGGCCCGCCTGATGGCGTTCCACAATAAGCGCAAAGCGGATCCGAAGGATGCGGGCCGTCCGCAGTTGAAAAAGGCTCCGGGCTCGGGTTCCTCATCGGATGACAAGAGCTCCTCGGGCGACGACGATCGGCCGACGCTGAAGCGCCGTCCCGATAGCGGCAGCAGCAACAACTAAACCATTTCTCCCTGATGCGGTCAAAAGAGGCCCGTGACTTCGGTCGCGGGCTTTTTTATTGAGCGAGAACGGAGGTGCAGTTGGGGCACCGCTTCGCCGCCAGAGGAATTTCGGTGGCGCATTCCGGGCAAGGCTTGGTGGTAGGAGCCGCGGCGGGAGCGGGCTTCTGAAGTTTGTTCACGCTCTTCACAATCAGAAAAATCACGAATGCTACGATCACGAACTCGATGATGGTGTTGAGAAATACGCCGTAAGCGAGCACCGGCACTTTGGCGGCCTTGGCGGCGGCCAGAGTCTCAACCGGTGTTCCGGGTCTGAGGTTGATAAACAGAGCCGAAAAATCGACTTTTCCCGCTACGAGGCCGATTAGCGGCATCAGGACATCGTTGACAAGCGACGTCACAATCTTCCCGAATGCCGCCCCGATTATCACGCCAATGGCGAGGTCGAGGACGTTGCCCCGCATGATGAACTTCTTGAACTCGGAGAGCATCCTGATACCATATCACTGATATGTCCGAGTTATTGATCGTTACTTGCCCCTGTTGCCAGGCCGAGCTGCACATCGACCAGGAAACATCCGCCGTGATCCGGCACAAGGCGCACGTTAAGCCCCCTACCATTACCGACATGGAAGCCGCGGTCCAGAAGCTGAAGGCGGAGCCGGGCCGCCGCGAGGAGATTTTCAATAAATCGGTGAAGGAGCACAAGAGCCACCACGACGTGCTCAGCAAGAAGTTCGATGAGATGCTGAAGATCGCCAAGGAGAATCCGGACGAGCCTCCGCCGAAGCGGGATTTCGATTTCGACTAGTCATTTTCACGCAAAGGCGCTAAGCTCGCGAAGAACAACGGCGAGTTATTTCTCTTCTACCTTCACTACGAAATACTCGACCTTTTTGCCGTTAGCGACCAGCATCTGATGCGGAACCTTCGCGGGAATGTGGACCGCGTCGCCCGCGCCGAGCGCTTTCTTTTCGCCACCGGTGATCGACGTGCCGCGAATCTCTCCGGGCGCGCTGGTGTGCCCTCCGACCACCGTTCCGCCGACGATCAACGATGCTTCGCCTGAAATGACGACGAATACGTCGGCCATTTTGTCGTGGACCTCGACTTCGCCATCGCCTTCGCGGTGCGCGAGCATGGTCAGATGATTGCCATAGGTCGCCAGAGTTTCCGAGGCAATTTTTTTATCGCTCATCTTGCCGGCGAGTTCCTTGTCCTTGGCCTTCAAATCGCTTGCCTTCCAGATGACGAAGCCCGGAGGGTCGGCGGCGAACACCTGTGAAACGAGGGGAACAAGTATCAACAACGGGAGAAGTTTTTTCATGCGGTCCTCACCTTGGGAATGCGAGCCTCCACGGGAGGCAGCGCTGGAAAATCCGTGTACGGCGCGGCCTGATACCAGTAGCCGACGGAGAAAAAATTATCGCCTCGGTCGTTGGCGTGACCGTGCTCGATGGTGTATTTCAAATAACGCTCGAAAGTGACGGGGTTGTCGCCGTGCCAGCGATAGCAGCACCAGCGACCTCCCGTACGCTCCGGTGCGGCGATCAGCGGAGCGCCATACATATGATGCGCGAAGGGCTGCGCGCCATCGCGTCCGCCGAAATCCCAGCTTCCCAGGAAATAATCTTCCGAGCCGGTGCCGTTGATCAGCGGCTTCGACTCGTCGTCAATAAAAATCATCTCGTCGCCTTCGCCCCACCAGCGATCGGCGTTTTGCAGCACGCCGAGCGTGACGCCCATGAGATGGCCGCGGCCGCGCGTCTCGGCGAAGACGTAATTCAGGCGGCCGTCGAGATTGATCTTAGCGTCCGCGCCAGTCGTCGGAATAGATGGCGCAGCCTGCCGGTATTGTGCATGGAAATACATCGCGTCGGGGGGCAGGCGCGGGACCGTCATGTAATCGATATTCGAATAGAACGCCCCGACCTCCTGCTTTCCTTCGTTCGTCACCGTGATCCGGGCCGACTGCCGGTACGGCATCGCAAAATAGCAGTTCAGCGATTTTCCTGGCGAACACGCGAGATATGCCGATTCGTAAATCTGATAGGAGTTGAGATTGAGGCCGAAGAAATCGCCGATCGGAGCTTCGATGCTCGGCTTGGCGTTCCCGTCCCAGTAGGCACGCATCACCAGTTCCTTCAGATGATCGCCGCTACGCGCGGCAATCGTGAACCAGATGTGCGAAATGACTCCGGGACCGGCTGCGTTAAAAACCTCCTGCACTCCACCCGCGGGAATGTTCCAGGAATCGCGATTGCCGCCGGTGCGATCGTAGCTCGACTGCTTGAGCGATTTGTAATTCTGCGCCCGCGCATATTTTGGAAGAAAATCAAATTCGGCAGCGGCGGCGCGTGGTTGAGCCTGGGCGATCTGCGCGGCTCCCATTCCTCCAGCGGCAAGCGCTCCGCGCAAGAAATCCCGGCGTGGGTTGGACGACTGAGCCATGGCGGGATTATAGCGCGACAGACTGGTACGAAGCATGCCCTTGGCGAAACCGCATAGCCCGTCAGTTCGGGAATACTTCCTAATAGTACGGATCGCTTCGACGTGGCTCATTTCAAAAAAACACTCGACAATCAATATTGACTCGTGAACGGGGATGGCGGTCTATGCTCCCTCGATGTCCATCTAAACCCGGAAGGCGGGCTCCGCAAGTAACTGAAATGATTAGGCAAACTCAGCGCAGCTCGCCGAAGTAAGCCCCCTCGGGCCGCTAGAGTAAAGCGGACCCACCCCGGCGCGCTAAGGCTACCTTACCCACTAATTAAGTACGATCTCTAGACGATTCGCTAGGGCTTCTGAATTGCACATAGTACTAGAACCATCTAGCATGGAATCGGAGTAAAGAGAAGTGGAGCTTATGGACACTATGGTAGCCCCCATCAATGACAGCTCGGAGGGAACGGAGAAGAAGAAGGCGACCGTACGCATCGTCATCGCCGACGACCATCCGATTGTCCGAGACGGCCTGAAGAAACTGCTGCTGCTCGAAGACGACTTTGAGATCGTCGGAGAAGCCGGCGACGGCCGCGAGGTGCTGGAGAAAGTTCAGGCCCTCGACCCGGACGTTCTGCTGCTCGACCTCCGGATGCCGAATCTGGACGGCCTCTCCGCGCTCCAGTCTTTGCAGCAGACCAATAAGAGGACCCGTGTCATCGTGCTCACCGCTTCGGAGGACAAGAATGAGTTCGTCCAGGCGATGAAGCTCGGCTGTAGCGGCATCGTACTCAAGCAGACGGCGCCAGACCTGATCGTGAAAAGCATCCGCAAAGTGAACTCGGGCGAAATATGGCTCGATTCGCACACCACGGCCGCGGTCATGCGCCAGTTCTCGACCGGCCAGGAAGGCTCTGGCGGCGGGCAATCGTCGGGTGGAAAGAGCCGCGAGCGCAGTCCTTTATCGGCTCGCGAGCGCGAGATTGTCGCGCTGGTGGCGCAAGGCTATAAGAACAAAGAGATGGCCGAGAAGATGTTCATCAGCGAGCAGACGGTGAAGAATCATCTGCACAACATCTTCGACAAGCTCGGCGTTTCCGACCGCCTGGAACTCGCGCTTTATGCGATCCACAAGGGTCTGCACCTTGCGGGCGAACCGGTGCAGCGCTAAACAGTTTTATCTTTTGCGTAACACAGCGGATCGAGCTTGCACTCGGCGCACTTCGGGTTGCGTGCAACGCAGAGCGCGCGTCCGTGATGAATAATCTGGTGGGAAAACAGAATCCATTTCTCTTTCGGGATGATCTTCATGAGATCCTTCTCGATCTTCACCGGCTCGGTCTCCTTCGTCAAATCGAGGCGATGTGAAATGCGCTGGACGTGCGTATCGACCACCACTCCCGACGCGATGCCGAACGCCGTCCCGAGCACGACGTTCGCAGTCTTACGCGCGGCTCCCGGCACCGTGAGCAGTTTCTCGATGTCCTGAGGAATCTCGCCGCCGAAATCGCCCAGTATTTTCTTCGCCGCGCCGATCACCGACCTTGCCTTGTTGTTGAAGAAGCCCGTCGACTTGATGTCCTGCGCCAATTCGTCCTGGCTGACGCTCGCGAAATCCTGAATCGTCGGATATTTATTAAACAGCCCAGGCGTCACCATATTGACTCGCTTGTCGGTGCATTGAGCGGAAAGAATGGTCGCGACAAGCAGTTCCCACGCGTTCGAATGATGCAGGGCGCAGGTCACGCCGGGGTACATCTTGTCGAGCGTCGCGAGGATTTTCTTGACGCGCGCCGCTCGCTCGGCCGCGGTTTTTGGTTTAGCGACAAGTTTCGGCAAGCCACATAATAACATTTGCGAGAGAAATTCCTTCTGTGGTTCGCGGCGCTGGCCGCTTTCGGCGAATGCGTCTTCGCGGCATTCGAATTTGACGATTTCTCGTTATTTTCAAAGTCGCCCGTGGCGCTTCCGGCGCGATGGATCGATTGCGTCCGTCAGTCGCGCCCGCTCACCGAACTAACCTTTTGGATCAATCAGGCGCTGTTTGGGAGATCGCCGCTTTCCTGGCACATCGTGGATTTAATCCTGCACCTCGCTGTGGTCGCCCTCGTATGGGATGTTCTCCGCAAGCTGATCGGCGATCGCGCGGGATTGATCGCCGCCGCGATTTTTGCCGTGCATCCGATGATGACCGAACCGGTCGCCTACGTGTTCGCTCGCGCCACGCTACTGGCAACATTATTCAGTCTGCTCGCAATCCGAGCCTGGATCGCGAACCGCTACTGGATCGCCGCGATATGGTTCACGGTGGCGATGCTGGCGAAGGAGGAGTGCGCAGCGTTGCCGTTGGTGCTGATGTTCATAACGATCCGCGACCATCGGGAGCGGTTGTACCCGTTCCTCGCGATGCTTCTCGTCGTACTTGCAATCGGCCTCCGCACCCTCCACGCAGCCGCCGCGATTCAAGGCTCCGGCGCAGGCGCAAATGCCGGCATCTCTCCGCTTGCCTACTTAGGATCACAAGGTGTCGTGATCTGGCGATACCTGCGACTCTTCGCAATCCCCTGGGGATTTTCGATCGATCCCTCGCTCTCCCGCCCGACGTTCTGGATCGCAATCCTCGCCTGGATTGCGCTCGCGGCCGTCTGCCTGATTCCTTTCCGCGGACGCTTCTGGTTCCTGATGGGATTGCTTCTGCTCGCGCCGAGCTCGTCGATACTCCCCGCAGCCGATCTAGCCGCGGACCGCCGCATGTATCTGCCGATGATCGCGTTCTGCGCGTGCGCCGGAGTCTTGCTCGAAGCCGTCGACCGCCGCGCGATCGTGGCGATCATTCTTGGCTTGATCGCAATCTCCATTCGCTATTCGATTCTCTGGACCAGTCCGGAGGTCCTCTGGAGCGAAGCGACGAGCCGAGCGCCGAACGCAGTGCGTCCCCGCATTCAACTGGCTCGCGCACTGCCGCCCGAACAAGCAATCGAGGAGTTGCAAGGAGTTGCGCCCGACGACGAAAACGTCGCGACCGAACGAGGAAGACTGCTGCTCACGCTGGGCCGCCCCGCGGAAGCACTTTCAGCGTTCGGCCGAGCGCTCGCGCTAAGTCCGAACGACGCGATGGCCATCAGCAATAGAGCGGTGGCATTGGCTGCGCTGGGATCCCGCGACGCAGCGATCGCCGAGTTTCAACGCGCGCTCGAAAAGGAACCCTGTCTGTCCGACGCGCGCGGAAATCTATTGAAGCTAGGCGTCAAAACCGCCGCCCCCTCAGAGTGTGAGTAGGACAGGTCCCCGACCTGTCCTCTTCAACTACGCCCGCTTATCCACATTCCGCATCGCCTTGTGAATCCTCTTCCACTTCGCTTTCAAATCAAGCTGCGCGCGCACATCGAGCTGCCGGTCCAAATACGCCGCTTCCTTCCTCATCTTCCGATAATTCGACAAACGGTCGAAGTCGAGAGAACCGTCATCGATCGCCGCCTGCACGGCGCAGCCGTCTTCACCCGCATGCGCGCAATCGCGATACCGGCATCGTTCCGCCAGTTCTTCAATATCCGGAAACGCGCCGCCGACATCGTCTTCCCCCGCCCAAGGCTGCAACTGGCGCAACCCCGGAGTGTCGATTAATAGCGCGCCGCTAGGAGTTTCCAATAGTTCGCGATGAGTAGTCGTGTGCCGTCCACGGCTGTCAGTTTCGCGAACAGCGCCGGTCGATTGACGATCGCGGCCGAGGAGCCGATTGATGAGTGTCGACTTCCCCGCCCCCGACGATCCAACGAACGCGACCGTCTCTCCGGGCACAAGATAAGGACGCAGCGCATCGACACCGTCGCCATGTAGAGCGCTGATTGTGACCACGTCCGCCCCCGGTGCGATTGCACGGACTTGCCGCGTGCGAGCGTCGAGATCGTCACACAGGTCGGCCTTATTCAGCAGGATCGCGCACTGCGCGCCGCTTGCTCGCACCGTGGCGAAGTATCGTTCGAGCCTGCGTAGATTGAAATCGCCATCGAGACCGGTCACCACAAACACCGTGTCGATATTGGCGGCGATCACCTGCGCCTCAAGCGCATCGCCCGCAGCTTTGCGGAGAAAAACGGTACGGCGCGGCAGCACTTCTTCGATGACCGTATCGCGCACGCGGACGAAATCGCCGACCGCCGGAAGATCCTCGCGGTTCGATGTTTCATAGCGAAGCTTTCCCGCCAGCGTGGCGAAAATCTCCGCGCCGTCCTCGCAGCGCAGCGCGTAGGAGTTCCGATGCTCCACGGCAACTCGGGCAATCATCCCTCTATGATATTCTCGTTTCCATATGAGAATCGGCTGTTTCACCCCGTTGCTGTCGCAGTTCCCCCTCGATAAGGTTTTCGAAAAACTGAGGACTTTAAACATCTCTACGGTTGAGCTCGGTACTGGAAATTATCCCGGCGACCCGCATTGCAAATTGTCGATGCTGACAGATCGCGCGGCATTGAAGGACTTCAAGACGAAACTCTCCGACAACGGATTCACGATCAGCGCCCTGAGCTCGCACGGCAATCCTCTGCATCCCAATCCGGCGGTCGCGAAGGCCTACGCGGAGACCAGCCGCAAGACGATTCTTCTCGCGGAGAAGCTCGAAGTTCCCGTGGTGATCGATTTTTCCGGATGCCCCGGCGATAGCGACAAAGCCAAATATCCGAACTGGGTGACGTGCCCATGGCCGCCCGAATATCTCGACGTTCTTGACTGGCAATGGGAAAAGAAAGTGATTCCGTACTGGGTCAGACACGCGAAGTTCGCCGAGAATCACGGCGTGAAAGTCGCGATCGAAATGCATCCCGGGTTCGTCGTGTACAGCCCTGAGACGATGCTGAAACTCCGCGCCGTCGCGGGTAAGAGCATCGGCTGCAACTACGATCCGAGCCACATGTTCTGGCAGGCGATCGATCCGATCAAAGCGATCCGCTGCCTGGGCGATTCGATTTTCCACGTCCACGCAAAAGACACGCAAATCTACGACGCGAATCTTCCGATGACCGGCGTTCTCGATACGAAGAAATATACCGACGAACGCAATCGCGCGTGGATCTTCCGCGCCTGCGGCTACGGCCACGCTTACACCTGGTGGTCCGAATTCGTCTCAACACTTCGGATGTTCGGATACGATTACGTGCTGTCGATCGAGCACGAGGACACGCTGATGTCGCCCGACGAAGGCCTCACCAAGGCGGCGACTTTCTTGAATCAAATCGTAATCCGCGATCAGCCAACCGCCCCGTGGTGGGTCTAAGTCCGCGGCCGTTTCTTCCAAACGTGCCTATACTTCAGCTCAATCATTCCGAAGGTAGGTATTGTTCTCCACTAGCACAAATTCGCGTTGCGGGAAGCCGCGAGCCAGCTCGCCGCCGCCCATGAGCCAGATATGTTTCCCGGGTTTCGCTCGAATTCGGCGGGTCAGGGCCGCTGACGATTGCTTCACAAAATGGGCGCCATTGCGCTCTCCCGGCGGAAGCGTCCGCGACATGACATAACTGACCATCGTCGACCCGCGGCCGCAACATCGAACGTCTTGCGCCCCATAATTGCGGCATCCACTGTGGCGAAAAACGGCTCCATCGAGAAATCTTTGGGCATGAAGAGAAAATCGACGGAGCCGTCCGGGCGGGCGATATATCCGTCCAGACTGATGCCAAGCCCGAGAATCACTTTGCGCACGGAAGGTATTTTATCTTGGCTCTTGGCGTTTCTCAAGCCATTCGTTTTCAGGAGATCTGGAGGCGGCGGAACACGGGGACTTTTGCAAAATCCACAATAAACGCGAATGCCACGGCCGCCGCCAGTGTCCCTCCCACAAACATTAAAGTCAGCGGACTCATCGCGATTCCGAAAATCGCCAGCGCTGAGGCAATCAACAGATCGACTACAGACGATCCGACAAGCCACCTGCTGGGACGACAAAACCCCATACGCTGGCGTTCACGATTCGTATAGTTCGTTGCCTGGTTGCCAAACACGATCACCACGAAGGCCACCGTTCTTAGCGTTTCGATTCCAAGTCCCAGGCGGAATTTCGCGATAACCAGAACGGCAGTACAAAAGATCAGCTCACAGACTCCCATGAAGACGCCAGCGATCGTCAATTTAGAGATCCGCCAGGCATCGGGCAGCGGAGAAGGCCGCACATTGTCCGTCGTCAGGGACATGCCCAGGAGATCGCCGGTGAGCATGATGATGACCATCAACATGGGCGTCAGGATCGCGTGCCCGGTCATGACCAGACCCACCGCCAGGAACAGCACTTGCACAACTTTTTTAGTGACCGAGTTTAGCGTGTAAGTCAGAATGCGCTGGAACGTAATGCGGCCTTCCTTTACCGAAGCGACGATTCCGCCGAGCCCCGGTTTGGTTAGCACGATGCCGGCCGCTGACTTGGCAACGTCGGTCGCAGTCGACACCGCGATTCCCATCTGCGCCTGGCGCAGCGCCGGTGCGTCATTGGCTCCGTCGCCGCACATGCCAACCGTATGGCCGCTCTTTTGGAACGCCTTGACGAGGTCGAACTTTCCCTCCGGGAGAATGCCGGCAAAGACCGCGAAATCCTCGGCGCGCACATTCGCGGGGATGGGTCCGGGTGGACAGACTTTCCCGTCCAGACCGACGGCATGAGCGACGATGGCTGCCGTCGCGGGCGCGTCGCCTGTCACCATGACCGCGCGGACTCCCAGCGTGTGGAGCTCGCTGACCAACGCTGCGGAATCCGGCCGCGGCGGATCGCTCAGAGCAATGATTCCGGCAAGTTTCAGCGCCGCAGGTGGACCGATGGCGACGGCCAGAACGCGAAAGCCCTGCGCCTCCAGCTCGCTCGCCGTCTTGGCTGCGTCGGGCGACGCTTGTGTCAGGGCTGCGACCGCCGCAAAGGCCCCCTTCACGGCCCGCACCTCGGTCCCGCCCGGATCTGTAGCCGTGGCCTCCGACATTTTCGTCGCAGGATCGAACGGAACGAATTTCGTTAGCTTCGGCAGATCGGAAGCCGCCTTTTTGGCAGCGGCTCCGCGAATGGCGGCATCTACCGGATCTTGCCCTCCGTCCGAACTCGCTAAGGCAGCCACGCCCAGGACGTGCGACTCGTCGAAGCCGGACATGGCATGGACGGCGGTCACCGTCAGTTCGTTTTGCGTTAGCGTGCCGGTCTTATCCGCGCACAGCACATCAATGGTTGCCGCCTCATCCACCGCGGAGAGCCTCGTTGGAAGGACGTCCAGCCGGGCGAGAGCTTTTGCGCCCAGCGCAGCGGCGAGCGTAAAAGTGGCTGGCAGCGCTACCGGGATCGACGCGAGAATCCCCGTGAGCACCAGGGGAATGATCTCGTCACCCGGCATCTTGAGCGTGTACGCATACCCCACCAGCATCGCTATGATGAAGCCGTTGACAATGGCAAGGTTCCGCACCACGCTCAGAACTGCAGTCTGCTGTGAACTTTCGACGTGAGCAGTGCGCACCAGCTCCGCGGTGCGTCCAAACTTCGTGTGCGCTCCAGTGGCCGTGACCTCCGCGACCGCTTCGCCGCGCCGTACCAGCGCTCCTGCATAGGTTTCGAACCCGGCGCCGGCTTCGATGGGAACGGATTCGCCGGTGAGCATCGACTGGTCAAGCAGCACCGATCCCCCGCTCAGACGCACGTCGGCGGCCACCACGGCGCCGAGCGAGAGCTTCACAATATCGCCAGGCACGAGTCCACTGGCAGGTATGGTCGTCCAGGCATTGTCGCGACGGACCGAAGCGTTCAGCGCCAGCCTCGACTTCAGCGCGGCAAGGGTCGCCTGGGCTCGCCCTTCCTGCAAGAACCCCAGAACGGCGTTGAACACCAGGAGAACTGCGATGATCGCCGCCTCGACGTACTTGCCGAGGACAATCTCCAGCACGATCGCAGCCTCCAGCATCCATGGAACCGGCGCCCAGAGCTTGGTCAGCGCCCTGCGTAACGGATGCACCGTGGTGTCCGGCACCGCGTTCGGGCCGAACTTCTGGAGCCGCCGGCGCACTTCGTCGTTGGTGAGGCCGGCCGGTGGCGGCGCTTCCGGATCGGAAGAAGAGGACATAGCGCCTACGTAGGCCTAGTTTAGTGCATTACGGGCGTACCAGTACAAAACTGAATTTTGGTCCACCGGAATTAGACCCGAATTTCTTGCCCGACGCATCGATTCCTGACAAAACGGTCACATGAGAATCGCGATGTTCTTGGCACTTTGTTCTCTGGCCCTTTCAGCGCAGACGATCTCCGTAGCGCAGCTCAATTTGTGGGATGACGCGCCGGACAAAACGTTGGCACAACTGTGGGGTGCCGCAGCCCAGAATCCGAAATCCGCCACAGCCCGCGTAAATGTGAGTTACGCCTTCCTCTCTCAGAACCGCCTGCAGCAGGCGGAATGGGCGGCGCGGGAGTCGCTGCAGCTTGACCCGGCGAACGCCCGGGCACAGCTCATTCTTGGCTGGACCCTGGCGCGAGAGTATCGTTACACCGCCGAAGCCCTCGACTGTCTGCACCGCGCCGCCAGCGTTTATCCGGTAGCGCACCTGGGCGCGGCCGACGTGCTCGCGCATCAAGGCTCGCTCACTCACGCGCGCACAGAACTCCAGGCGTACGTTGCCTCAGGCGCCAAGGACTACCTCCGGGCCGCAGAGAACTGGTTGAAGCTACTCAACTGACGTCAAGTTTGCAGTAAACTGGATCTTCTCACTGCTCAAACGAAGAGAGGATCCACTATGCGCCGCACATTCACCCTGCTCCCCTCCGCGATTCTTGTCCTCGCCCCGCTCGGCTCCCTGCTGAGGGCCGACGAAGTTCTCTATCAAAAGCCGCCGAAGGAAGTCCTGGAAATCCTGAACGCCCCCGCGACGCCGTTGCTGAACGTAAATCCAACAAAGACCTATGCATCGCTGTCCCAAGCCGCGCGCTATCCTTCGATCGCCGAAGTCTCTGAGCCGATGCTACGCCTGGCCGGCATGCGCATCGATCCGCGAACCAACGGACTGCACCTCGCCCCGCATAGCCTGTCGATCGAGCTCGTCAAACTACCCGAGGGCACGAAGATCAAGCTCGATCTGCCGCCGAACGCGCAGGCTGGTCCGCTCCGCTGGTCGCCCGATGGAAAGCAGTTCGCCTTCTCAAACACCGTAGGCAACGGAATCGAGCTCTGGCTCGGCGATCCCTCTACCGGCAAGACCCACAAGATCGCCGGCGTCAAATTGAATGGCGTGAACGGCGATCCCATCGAATGGCTGCCCGACAACAAAACCATCATCGTGAAAACCGTTCCCTCCGGCCGAGCCCCCGCCCCCGCCGAGCCGCGCGTCCCGAAAGGCCCGCACGTCCAGGAGAGCGACGGCAATGCTGGCGGCGTCGCCACCTATGAGGACCTGCTGCAGAATCCGCACGACGAAGATCTCTACGAATACTACGCAACCACGCAACTGGTCTCGATCGACACGTCCTCTGCTAAAGTGACGCCCCTCGGAAAGCCCGGAGTCTTCGAAGGCGTGAGCCTTTCGACCGACGGCAAGTACATGCTGATCACCCGCGAGCATCGTCCCTTCTCCTACCTGCACCCGGCCGCCGAATTTCCCAAGGAAATCGAGATCTGGAGCCAGTCCGGCGCGATGGTTCACAAAGTGGCGAGCGTCCCGACCCCGAAAGTCGCATCGCGCGGAGGCGGTGTGCAGCCTGGCCCCCGCCAGTTCCGTTGGCTGCCGAATGAGCCCGCGTCTTTAATGTGGGTCGAGGCGCTCGACGGCGGCAATCCTCGCGAAAAGGTCCCTCACCGCGATCGCCTCCTGGCTCTGGCGGCCCCCTTCGCGGGCGACCCATCCGAAATCACCAAGACCGAAGAGCGTTTCTCCGGCATCCAGTTCGGCAAGGATTTCGCACTAGTGGAAGATAGCGCGCGCCTCACGAAAATCGTGCGGACCTATAAAATCGATCCCAAAAATCCTACCTCCGAAGCCAAACTCGTCTGGAGCCGCAATTCGCAGGATCGCTATAAGGACCCAGGCCGGCCCGTCGCCATCAACGGCGGTGGTGGTGGCCGAGGCGGCGGCGGTAGTGGCGGTGGACGTGGCGGCGCGGGCGGAGGCAAACTGGTTCAATCCGGCGAATCGATTCTGCTCCAAGGCGAAGGCGCTTCCCCCACCGGCGACCATCCGTTCCTCGATCGCTTCAACGTAAGTACGATGCAAGCCGACCGCATCTTCCAATCGTCTCCCGACGTCTATGAAGTGGTCGACGCGGTGCTCGACGACACCGGCACAAAATTCATCACCCGCCGCGAGAGCCCCACGGAGCCTCCCAATTACTATCTCCACAACGGCACGAAAGTCACGGCGCTGACCTCGTTCAAAGATCCCTCGCCACAACTCCGCCGCATCACCAAACAGCGCGTAACTTACAAACGCGCCGACGGCGTCGACCTCTCGATGGAGCTCTATCTGCCCGCCGATTACAAGCCCGGCACTCGCCTTCCCGCCGTAATGTGGGCTTATCCGTACGAATATAACGACGCCGATACCGCCGGCCAGATCCAGGGCTCGACCCAGCGCTTCACCACCATCACCGGATACTCCGAGCTCTTCTTCCTGCTCGAAGGCTACGCCGTGATGGCGAACACCGCGATGCCTGTGGTAGGAACCATTGACGTTGTCAACAATACCTACGTCGATCAGATCGTCGCCGACGCCAAAGCCGCCATCGACAAGGTCGCCGCCATGGGCTACATCGATCCGAACCGCGTAGGCGTGGGCGGCCACAGCTATGGAGCCTTCATGACCGCCAACCTGCTGGCCCACTGCAACCTCTTCCGCGCCGGAATCGCGGAGAGCGGAGCCTACAACCGCACACTCACTCCCTTCGGTTTTCAAAGCGAGCAGCGCAGCATCTGGGAAGCTCGCGACACCTATCTCAACATGTCCCCTTTCCTGTTCGCCGATAAGATCAAGGACCCGATCCTGCTGATCCACGGTGAGGCAGACGACAACTCCGGCACCTTTCCCATCCAGAGCGATCGCATGTACCAGGCCCTTCGCGGCAACAAAGGCGTCGTGCGCCTGGTCTTTCTGCCCGACGAAGCCCACGGCTATCGCGCCAAGGAAACCATCGAGCACGTCCTTTGGGAGAAGTTCCAATGGTTCGATAAATACGTGAAGAACCCGACGATTCCCAAGGCGACTCCGAAAGTGGGCGCCGTAGAATAATCGTCCGCCTATTAAGAATGATTCGCTTCGTCTCATTTTTATTGTTCCTCGCCCTCGCCCGGTCCGCGCCCGCGCAGGTCGTGGCCGACCCTCTCGACGCGCTGCGTCAAATCGCCGACAAAGCGTCGTCGGACTGGCAGGCGCTCGCCAAAGGACTGGAACAGAAGATCGCGACTTTGTTGCCGTGCGACCCCAAGTCCCGCGCCGCGGTCGAGGAGGTCAGCCGCGCATCCGACGCCCGATTATCGGCCCTGTCGGCATATCTAAAGGCGTCCGCCGCCAAAGCGAAGGCGGATACCGACGCAGCCAAGCGAGTCCTCGCCGCTCAAGCTGCGCTCTCCGGAGGATGGGTCACCGAGCACACCGAGGCCGATGAGGAGCGCGCCGTCATCGAAGCGCAGGTCGCCGACTTGAAAGAGAGCATGCGCAAGCGCGGCTCGCTCTCGGGCGCAGAGCAGATGCTCGTCGAAATCGCGAACATGGTCAAGCAGCGCGCCGCAAAATCGGAGGAGCAATCCGGCCGCCGGGAGTCACTCGACTCTTCGCTCGGCGATCTGGTGGTCGCATATCAAACCCGGCAAACGGCGCTCGAAAATGAATCCGCACTGCTCGACGCGGAGACCGCCAGGTGGAAGGCATACTACACCGCGCGAGTCTCCCGCGCCATCACCGAGTGCGCCATCATCAATCCCGGCCCGCCGCAGCGAAAGAAGCAGCCGTGAAGCGCGCCTGTCTGTTTGCCATCGTTGCTGTGATGTCTCTCGCCCAGCGCTCGCGCGACGATTACCGCGCGGTCTATCGCGGCTGGAAGCAGACGGACCCCAATCTCGAACGCGATGCCTCGACCGGAGGAGCCGCCATCGCGCAGCGCGCCGATCGCATGGCGGCGGAAGCCGCAAGATCCGCTGCCGCCCGTAAAGAGTTTCTAGAAGGCACCGCCCAGGATGAGGCGCAACAAGTCGAGTGGCTTGAAAACGCGTCGCTCATCCCGGAATCGACCAGCAAGTCCGACGAGCAATTCATCAAATCGGAAGCCGCGGCGGTGACCCGCACCATCGATACCTTCGCCAACGATCCGGACAAAGGCATGCAGCAACTGCGCCAGGCGCTGGCGAAGGAGAGGGTCGCGCTCGACACGCTGGCCCCCGTCATCGCGCAGAGAAAGAAGGCGGCGGAGGAAGTGACCGCATCGACCGGCGCAATTGAACAGGCGCGCACCAAGGCCCTCGAACAATCGCAAGCCATGTTAGAGGGATTCAAGAATGCTGGAGCGAGTGCGTCCAGCGAAGCCGCCGCCTGGGCTGAATACTATCGCAAGATCGGCGAGGCCGCGCAAGGAACGGCCACGCCAATCACCGAAGTGCTTCCCGGCGCCCCGCCCGCCGTCCTCAATAATCCCGTCCCCGCGCCGCCCACCGTCACACCCCTGCCTCTGGCCCGCTACGTAGGAGCTTGGACATTTCCGCAAACCAACGCCCTCTATCACGGCCCCCAGCCGGAGTTCATCGACTTGCTGGTGCATGAAGAAAACGGCCACGCCACGGGCAGCGCATTCGCGCGTTTCAAACTTCCTCCCGGCAGCACCGGCGATCCAATCGTACGTTTCGATTTCTCCGGAGAATTCCAACCCGCCCGCCGCCAGGTCTTCAATCTCGTGACCGCCGAAGGCGCCAAAGGAACAATCGAATTAATCCCCGGCCCCGCCTTCAATCTACTGGAAATAAACTTCCAAACCGAGCTAAAGCCCGGAAAAATCCACCAAGCCGACGTCGTGTTGGTGAAGAAATAGCTCGCACTGCGCAACACTAGGGAGCCAGCAACCTGAGACCGATGGAAGCGCGATCCATTACGACCCAAGGTCGCAAATTCCACAGTCTACCCACCCTATGATTACGGAGGCACTCCGTAACGACGCTACGCAAAGTCAAAGGGCTCGAAATCCATTCTCCCGCCGAGTATTTCAACGTGCACACAGTGGCCCTCCAACTTGGGATTGTCAAAGCCGCCTCTCCGTGGCGCTAACTGAATTGCTCTCACTGACGCCGCTTTTTGTATCGCAGCTACTATTTTAGGAAGGTCAGGGCCGCTGAGGTCGTAAGCGATTCCAAGACGATGTGTACTGCCGCCAGGTTTTGCTACTGGATTCATCCTGCTATTTACGAGCTGCCACGCCGCCAGCCACGAGGTATGATCCGACACCGTCGGCGGTTTCGAAAAATTATAGCCTCGTTTTACGGCGCGCTCAACGATAATCTGAAGCTGATCCTCGTTCGTGCGGTAGACACAACTCAGGGTCGTCAGCGGTGGCAGAAAGAGCTTCAAACAATTCCAGATCGCATCGTTATATTGGCTCATCTTGACGGCTCTGACGGGCATGCCCGCGATTATAATAAATTACCGATGCGTAAGTGTCGCGGGAAATAGGGGACGACCCGCGTGTCTCCGGATTGCTTGTAAGCAACACGCAAATGCCCTCAGCGGCGCGGCTGCGCCGTTTTAGCTGCCGCAGGCGCTCCGCCGCAATAGCCCCTCCGTACTCAAATCTTCATCGATATCCGGCCAATGAAGCCCATAACCCGCTCCGCTCAACTTCCAGTGAGATCGCTGCTCCTCGGTAGCGTTCAAAAGCCGGGGATACCAGGCCAGTGGAACAATGATAGTGCGTCCATCCAACAGATCGACCGCAAGGGTGTCCTCAGTAAGGTGCACGTCTCGCACGCGTTCTCCGGAATTAGGCTGGGAAGCGCTCATACCATTCCTCTCAAATGACCGCTCCCGAAGGTCGCGGCTCCTTAAGAATACCGCGCGAACCAAATAGAGCCGCGACCTGCGGGAGCGGTCAGCCGCACACTCACCCCTCCCCCGCCAACACCCCCATCAACGCGAAGAAATAAGCCGCCAACGCCGGCCTCTGCTCAAACGGATAATCCACCGCCGCGTGCACAAACACCGCCATCACTCCAATCCCCCACAACGACCGCGCCGCCCGAGGCGCGAGCATCGCGACCACCGCCAGCATCGCCAGAAATAGCGGCACTCCCCCCTCCACCGCCCATTGCGCCCAATCGTCGTGAGCCTGATTGACGAACGTGCCGTCGTCATAGAGCGCATATTTCGGATACGCCGCGGACCACGTCCCCAACCCGAACCCCGCAACCGGCCGGTCGCGAACCATCGCCAGCGATGACCGATTCAAATCCGCGCGCAGTGAATAGGGATGCGGTTCCTGCAACCTCTCCCAGATCGTCTGCCATCCCGCCACCGCGACCAGCGCGCCCGCCGACGCGGCTCCCAGCACGATCACCCGGGCGAGCGAACGCCCCGAAATCACGCCCCTCGCGTAAGCCAACACCGGCAGCGCAATCAAAAGCGCCAAACAGATCGCCGATCCCGCCCGCGATCCCGCCGCGACCACCGATGCAAACAACGCCGCCGCAATGAACACCCAAACAAGGGATCGCTTCCTATCGCCAATCGCAGCCGCAATCGCGAGCCCCAGCGCGGGCTCGAGAAACGCCGCGAACTGGTTGCGATAAACGAACGGCCCCAACGACCCGAGCGTGAAGAAATCGATCACCGCTCCAATCGCGACCAGCAGCGAGAAAATCAACTGCGCCGTCAAAAACTTCTGTCTCACTGCGCGATCCCCCGCCAGCCGCAGCGCGAGACAAAACGCCGCGCAGTTCGCCGCCCAGTCGAGCGACGATTCGAGCGTCCTCTGCGCATCAACCGAGATCCCCGCCGCGACTTGCAACAGCCCCCACAAAACAACCGCCGCCAACAACGCACCAATCGGATGAACGCGAAGCGCAAACCGTTGCCTGATAATCGCGACCGCGGCCAGCGTGAACAGAGCAGTCTCAAACGCCGTCAACGCCCATCGCGGTTCGACGCGCATCGCCAGAATCCCCGCCCACAAAACTGCCGCGAAGATCCAAATCACGGCGCAACCAGCCGAATGTGTCGCAGTTCGACGCTGCCCTCGGCGCGAGATTCTCCAAGCGGACGCCGATAGACAAGCTCAAGAATCTGGAACCGGTCCTCTGCCTTGATGGCGAGTTCCCCCGGCGCCCAATCCGCACTCGGCAAGAGCGCCGCCCGCTGACCCGCAACCCGCCATTCGAGCCCCGACGGAGACTTAATTCCAACCGTCCGCGCCTCCCACTGCAGCCGGTACCGCTTGCCCGCGTCGAGGCTCAACGTCTGTTCCAGAAGCGAGCACGATTCGCCCTGTTGTCCGCTAAGCGCAATACGATGTCCGAGATGCGTAACCCCCGGCGATTCGATCGTCCGCCAATCAAAACCGTGATTCAGAGGTTCCGTCGAAAAATCCCCATTAAAAACTCCGACCGGCATTGTATAACCAGTCAATACCCAAACGTCAACCGCCGCACCATTCCGGTCCGCAATCAACCGATCGCAAGCCCCCAACAACAGCGGCAAATCCGCAGCATCATGATACGCGGCAAGCCTCCGCGCAAGGCCGGCTATCCCGTCTTGTAGGGCGGCCATTCCTGGCGGCAGCCGACTTTCAGTCGGCTTCTTCTGTAGCAAGTAAACCAAGTAGCTCCCAATGACCTCATGCCGATCCGGAATCCCTCGTCTAAGAATCTCCCCCGCATCATTGCTGGCCCGCCAGCAAAGATCAAACGCCGGAGCCCGATCGCCATACGAAACCTCCAGCGCCGCGCGCATCCACCTCCAGAACTCCTCTTTATTCCCCGCTCGAAAATAAAAATTCGCTAGAGTCCACCGAGGCTCAAACTGATGATCGACATTAGCCGCCTCCAACAACCATCGCTGGGCACTCGCCGAGTCCCCCAATACTTCGGCGGCCAGCCCCAACCGGATGCGCGGAGCCGACGAATACGGATTCAACGCCGCGATCTTTTGCGACAGTTCGCGCGAATCCCCGCCTTCATAATCGAGTTGCAAAGCACGCAGTGCCAGATACTCCGTAGTCCGCGGAGCGATCTCCATCGCTCTTTGAACTTTCTCATTTCGAAAATAATAATCCGCCCGCGCCAGCACAATCGAAAACCACACCGCAGTTCCAAGTGCGGCAAGCGTTATCGTTCCGAAAATTCGAGAAATGTAATACATCTGGACTACGAGAATTCCTCTTGCCCGCCGGTACTAGCCGACCCTATACTGTTCACTGTGATTCGCAAAACGCTTTTTTTATCCGTTCTAATTTCAGCCGTCGCAATCGCCGCGTCCCCCGCCATCGGCATCGTTACGGCCAGCGGTCATTTTACCTTGGACCGGTCGCAGGTCTGGGGCAACGGCACGGTTTTTGAAGGCTCGATCATCGAAACCGGAGCGGCTTCTTCGGAGGTCGCATTGCGCAGCGGCGCGAAGTTGCAGCTCGCGAAAGATTCCCGCGCGCGCATCCTTTCCGACCGCGTGGTGATGGAGAAGGGTATCGGCCAAGTCTCTGCTCCGGAATCGTTCGAAGTGAACGCCGGCAATCTGCGCATCCACACTGATGGCCGACTGCGCGTGACCATGGGAGACGCGTTGCAAATCGCATCGCTCACGGGAATCGCGCGTGTGTCGAGCGCATCAGGAATGTTGCTCGCGGCAATTCCCGCCGGCCGCACGATGAACTTTACGCCGCAAGCAGCCAATGGTTCAGTAACCCGCACCGGCTGCTTGATGTACAAAGACAATCACTATATCCTGCAGGATGAAAACACGCAGGAAGTGGTCGAACTGTCCGGCGGCGAAAATCTCAAAGAGCAGCTAGGCAATCGCGTCGAGATCACCGGCACTGCGTCCAGCGCGAAGCCTGCGGTGACCATTGCAACTCTTGTGATGAGCGTCGCTTCCATGACGCCAAAATCCAACGGAGGATGCCTCAGCGTCGCCTCCAACTTGGGCGCGACAACCGAAGCGGCTGCTATCGCTGCTGCTGCGGCGGCGGGTGCGGCGGCGGCCGGAGCAGCAACAGCAGCGACCGTTGGCGGACTCTCGACAGCAGCAACGGTGGGGATTGTCGCAGCCGTCGCTGGCGGCGGTGCTGCCGCGGCGATTGTGGTGGTGACCAAGAAAGGCTCCACTAGCCCCTAATTTAAGGTTAATTAAGGCTCTCAAGAGCGCGTTAGACCGTCATTTAAGGACAATTAAGACCCGTTGTGTGCACGCTTCCACGCTTTCCAGGTCCGTCCGGCACTCGACATCCGGGGAAAGCGGCGGCTCGTACGGATCGTCGAGGCCAGTGAACGAAGTAATCTCTCCGCGCCGCGCCTTCCCATACAAACCCTTCGGATCGCGCCGCTCGCAGACCTCGAGGGGAGCGTTGACATACACCTCGATAAAACGGATTCCCGCCATCCCCTCGCGCACCTCTTTTCGAGCGGCACGATAGGGAGAAATGAGCGCGACCAGGACAACAACTCCATGTTTTGCAAGCAGATGGGCAACATGGCCGGCCCGGCGCACATTTTCATCGCGATCGTCTTTGGAAAATCCGAGGCCGCTCGAAAATCTTCCGCGAATAGCGTCGCCGTCTAAAACCTCTACAGGCACCCCTTTTTCAAGAAGTTCCGCCCCCACCGCCGCCGCAATGGTAGACTTTCCAGCGCCGCTCAAGCCGGTTAGCCAGACGACGGCGCCACATTCAGAATTACGACGCATAACGGACTAGCCTGCGAGTCTGCGCGATCAAGAGAGTCTGCGATTCTTCGATCAGCCTGATGAATTCGCCTTAAGTAAGTGTACACGGACGCCGCCGCAATTAGCGGCCATCATCGCCACCGCCTTATAATTGAGTCGTGTCCCCATCCACGACGGCGTTTGTTGAGCAGAACAAAGATCGTCTTCTTGAGGAACTGTTCGCGTTTTTGAGGATCCCGAGCATCAGCACGGCTCCAGAACACAAGAATGACGTTGACCGGGCTGCGAAGTTTGTCTCCACAAGTTTGACCGATGCGGGACTGGAAAATGTCGAGATTATTCCCACCGCGAAGCATCCTCTTGTTTATGCCGATTGGCTCCACGCTCCTGGGAAGCCGACGGTGCTCTGTTACGGGCACTACGATGTGCAGCCGCCCGATCCTCTGGAGTTGTGGAAGTCGCCTCCTTTTGAGCCTGTGCTGCGCGAAGGGAATATCTACGCCCGCGGTTCCGCCGATGACAAAGGGCAGATGTACATGCACATCAAAGCGGTGGAGGCGTTGCGCACGGTTAAGGGAACCCTGCCCGTCAACTTGAAATTTCTGATTGAGGGCGAGGAGGAAATCGGCGGGGAATCTGTCGCGAAGTATGTCGCCGAGAATCCCGCGAAGTTGAAGGCCGATGTCGCGCTGGTGTCCGATACCGCAATGTACGCCGAAGGTATTCCGACGTTGTGCATAGGGCTGCGCGGGCTGGTTTATACCGAGATTGAGGCGAGGGGTCCGTCGCGCGATCTGCATTCGGGTCTGTACGGAGGGGCGGCTCCCAACGCGGTCTTCGGATTGGTGGAGCTGCTTTCGAAGTTGAAGGATGCGAACGGAAAGATCCAGATTCCGGGCATGTACGACGATGTCGAAGCGCCGGCTGCCGCCGAAAAACAAAGCTGGAAGACGCTGCCCTTCGATGAAGCGGAGTTTTTGAAGAAGGAAGTCGGATCGACCCGTCTGACGGGCGAACCCGGCTACACGGTCCTCGAACGCGTGTGGGCTCGGCCGACGCTTGAAGTCCATGGCATCGCCGGGGGATTCACCGCGGCGGGCGCGAAGACGGTGATTCCGGCAACGGCGACGGCCAAGGTCAGTATGAGGCTGGTGCCGAACCAGAATGCGGAAAAAATCATCGCGGCGTACAGGAAGTTCGTTCACGAAAACGCGCCGGCGGGAATCGAGGTTGAAGTTCGCGTGCTGAGCGCGGGCGAGGCGATCATGGTGAACCCGGATCACCCGGCCATCGACGTCGCCGCGCGTGCGTTTAGAGACGTGATGGGCCGTGAAACCGTGTTCGTACGCAGCGGAGGATCGATCCCTATCGTTGGCGATTTCGCCCGCCATCTGCACATCCCAACGATCCTGATGGGGTTTGGTTTACCCGACGACGGACTCCATTCGCCGAATGAAAAATATAAACTGTCGAACTACTACGCAGGAATCGTAACGATTGCCCATTTCTTTGAACAATACGGAAGCTAAGCCGGCGCAGAGGTCTCCGCAGGAGAGCGTGGTGCGCTCGGCCGGCATCGTCTCGATCGCGGTGTTCATGAGCCGCGTGACCGGATTGCTGCGGGAAATGGTGATGGCGCGGCTGTTCGGCGCGGGGCTGATTCAGGACGCATTCAATCTCGGCTTCCGCATTCCGAACCTGACGCGCGACCTGTTCGCAGAAGGCGCATTATCGAGCGCGTTTGTCCCGACCTTCACAGATTATCTGTCGAGCCGCACCGCCAAGGAGGCCGAGCACTTGGCGAATCTCGTGGCGACGGCGCTGATCATTGTCGTGGGCACGGTCTGCGCGGCCGGCATGATCTTTGCGCCTTTGTTGGTTGCGATGCTGGCCCCGGGTTACGCGGCGGTCCCGGGAAAATTCGAACTGGCGGTCACGATGACGCGCATCATGTTCCCGTTCCTGCTGGTAGTCGCGCTGGCGGCACAGGCGATGGGAATGCTCAATGCGTCGAACAGGTTCGGCGTGCCGGCGATGGCGTCGACATTCTTCAACATCGGCTCGATTGGCTTCGGCATCGGGATCGGAGTGTGGCTCGGGCCCCGCCTGCATATTTCGCGCATTGAAGGGATGGCGGTGGGAGTGGTGCTCGGCGGCGCGCTGCAATTGTGTTGGCAGTTGCCGAGCCTTTATAAGCTGGGATATCGCTTTAGTGCGGCCTTCGATTGGGCGCATCCGGGGTTAAGGCGCATTCTGCGCATGATGGGTCCGGCGATTCTGGGGAACGCAGCCGTGCTGATCAATGTGGCGGTCAGTACGAATCTGG